>ERZ1032238.220-NODE-220-length-18552-cov-31.644699_pt1 | contig 18552 bp, 30 predicted proteins | sample MGYA00518736_ERZ1032238 | MGnify/ENA primary metagenome ERZ1032238 (study PRJEB33719, sample SAMN04261349) | wastewater metagenome | biome: periurban shantytown; feature: human; material: feces | host: Homo sapiens | place: Peru: Lima | collected 2012-01-15 ... | reverse complement strand
CTCGCTGGGCTCATAACCCAGAGGTCCATGGTTCAAATCCATGCCCCGCTACCAACGCCTCCGGATTCACACCAAGGAATCCGGAGGCCTTTTCGATATCATCCAGATTCCAGCGAATGCGGCCACTGAACTTCTGAGAGAGACTGGCTGCGGCAATTCCCATCGCTTTGGCAAGGTCCTGCTGTGAGGTCTGGCGAATCGCCAACAGCACACGAATGTTGTAGCTGACCCGATCCTGTAAGGATCCATGAGCATCATTCTTTGCCGCTGCTTGCGGCTGCATAACTGTAGCTGTCATATGAAACAGATTAGCATAATATAAATTCGGTTTCAAGATTCCATAAATCCGATTTGCATATGACGGCGATTTGTGATACAGATGTTTGGCATGACGAAAGAAGATTTGCATAGTGCAAATTTGCTGTGCAGCCGCATCAAGTGTCTGCTGGCACTGCGCGGCCTGTGGCAAAAGGACGTTGCACGAAAGATTAGCGTTTCACCAGCGACCTTCTCCCACAAGCTCAAGGGTGATATCCGTTTCAGTGCGGACGAGATCGCCAGACTGGCCGATCTGCTCGGCGTGTCGACGGACGTGCTGCTCGGCCGCGAACCATTGGAGGTGCAGTGATGCGCAGGAAGGTGTCGGTCGTCGCGATTTGTTGTGTCCTGGCGTTGCTGGCCGGTTGCTCCCCAGAGGACCATGAAAGCGACGAAGATATTTTCTCGACTCAGGTGGTATGCATCTCGGGGCAGTCCTTTGCCTTGGCCTGGATTCCGGGCTACATAGGGAATTTTCAGATGGAGCCTTTGGGAAAGGCCTGCCAGCAATGAAGCCATCGGAAGATCGTGTGATGCGTCAGCATAATCGTGATGCTGAATTCTATATGTGTCGTTCTCGGTTCTGGCTCAAGGTGTCTGTAATCGGGTATGCCGTTGCCGCGGTATGTGAATTGATTTGTCTGGTTGGGAATCTGGCCGTTGGTGACGGGTTCCGTATTCCGGCGTTTCTTTCACTGGTCGTATTCTCAAGTGCCTTTACCGTCGAGCTCGCCTTGTTGCTGAGTTGGGGTGATTAGTCATGTCAGATGAACGGCTCAATAACTTTGCGTTCGGCTTTCCCGCTTCTTGCGTATTTCCAGCTGATGATGAATGCCGTTTTGGTCGGTGTTTCCGAGTGGTCCCATTCAGATGGGTAGAACACCGTGATAAGGCGTGTGCCCTCGAATCTCGTTTCCGTGAGGTTTGTCACGTCGTTGTTTTCCCTGACAACGCGTACTTGAAGGTCCTTGATGACCTCGTTCGTCGCGGATTCGAAATCTATGCGGCTTCGCCCGGGAGCGACATCGACGTCATAGAACGAGTATTCCCATTCCACGTCGTTTTCCCGACTCGAATGGATGGCATCTTCCAATGTGACCCTGGTTATCTTCTTGTTCTCTTCAAGAGCGTCTTTGGCTATCCGATTGGAGGTCGCGGCAGATTTTGCGGAAAATACGCTGGCTGCGCCGCTTGCGATTCCGACTATTCCGCCTATCAGACCAATCCAATCAGATATGACGCCGAACATGTTCTTCCTTTCCCTGTTGTGTTGGTTTGTTGTTTGTTGCCTTAAGCCTAGCGCTTCAGGGGAAGGGCCCAATCGTTTCGCGTGCGTTCAGGGAGGTTGCGTGATGCGCGTGTTGTACAAGCTGGTCATGTTCCTGTGTGGTTCGTTGTGTTCGCTCATCATGCTGGTGGTTGGCGAGCCGGCGGTCGCCGCGGTGCTGATTGTGTGCGTGCTGCTGGTGTTGTTGGATGTGCCGGAGCGTATCGGTCACTTCGTGGATCGGGGTTCCAATGGCTGAGGTTGTTGCGTGGGTGTGCATGGTGTTGCTGGTGGTGATTCTGCTGGCGATGGCGGTGGTCCTGGTGGCCGGCGTGCTGGACGTCTTCGGGTTCGTGGATATGCGTCATGTGCGTGAGCGTCGGCGTATCCGCGCGGAGATTCGTCGTATCCAGAAGGAGGCCGGTCGTGGTTAGGTTCCTGCGTGATGTTGGCGCGTGCCTGTTGCTGGCGGTTGGTCTGGTGTTGATCTGGCTGCACCTGCAATGGGGGCGGTTCCTACGGTTCATGGGGTGGTCGTGATGGCTGCGGTGGTGGTGCGGTGCGTGGATCCGGGGTTGGGTGTGTTCAACCTGCGGGCGACCACGGGTGACGCGCATGTGGTGCTCGCGCTCAACGAGCGTGAGCTGGATGTGCTGGTGGCGCAGTTGAGGGATGCGAAGGCGGAGATGCGGCGTTGGCGTCGGGACAATCCCGTGCCGGGCGCCTGGTGCCCGCAGTAGCCGTAGGGCGTTTCGAGAATTGAATGGGCTGTGATGCGCCGGCAGGATGGACCGCGCTAGCCCGCTCCGCCCCGATATGAGCACGGGGGACCTCGCGGTGTGGCAATCACCGAAGCAGTGACAAAACTTGTTCCCGACCCCATGAGGTCGCCGATAAAGGCGGAATCGGGCGGCCTGAGTGCGCTGTGTGGCGTGGGCCTTGTGGGGGACCATTCCCGGCGGCTTCGGCCGCTCTTGTGTATCGACGGCGCGACCGACCGAAAGCGAGACCCATGACGAGAGGCGCTGGCGGAACCGTACCCGATCCGGGGTGCGGTGTTCCGTTCGCGCCTTTCTAGGTCTTGACACTCTAACGCTCCCTCCCAAAAGGGGACGGGAATGACGGAAAGGATATGTGATGGGAGCCGGTAAGGAACGGTTCGAACAGATGCTCAGACAGCAGGCTTCGAGGCTGCTTCCCCAGTTGGACGAGTGGAACCGGAAGGGCAGGAAGTACGTGACCCGTGACCTGCTGCTCAAGTCGAGCGGGTTGAAGGACAACGAGCTGCAGAAAATCATCAGGGACGGGAACATGCCCAGGCATACGATGCTCGTGGCCGGGGCGAAGTGCTACAGCGTGGACGCCTGCCTGCGCCTGTTGGCGCGTTGGCTGAACCGCTGGGAGTACCTGGTCGATGCGAAGGAGGCGTGATGACGGTGAGGACCAAGCCGAGCATCGGCGAGGCGCTCAGCCCGTGGGCGGATCCCGTGGACGCGGTCATGCTGCTGAACGGGTTCCTGAACGCGGTGAACGAGACCGCCGCGAAGGTCGGATGCACCGAATTGGAGGGCTGGCAGATCATCAGGCCGCTGGGCCTGTCGCACGTCTCCCAGCTCGCCCAGTTGAGGTCCAAGGGCCTGCTGGTGCGGTATCGTGACGGCCGGTATTGGGTTGACATACGTGACTTCGCCCGGTGGATAAGCCAGGAGTGCGACCGGCTGCGCCAACTGCAAAGGAACCAGAAACCGGTGCCGCCGGTGCAGTCGCAGGGGATGTTGGGGTTCTGATGAGGTATCTGACCACGGGCGAGGCGGCGCGCTGGCTGGGCGTGACGGAACGACGGTTGAGGGAGTGGCGGCAGAACCGCGAGGGGCCGGCGTACGTGAAGTACGGTCCGCGCACCTACCGGTATTCGATGGCCGATCTGGAAGCGTTCAGGGACGAGCATGCCGAGCAGTAGGGGACGCCAGCGGGTACCGCCCGAGCTGAGCATGCAGGTGGTCGCGTTGTGGGGCAACGACTGCTGGCTGGGCATGCCGGGGTGCACGCGCGTGTCGGACACGAGCGACCATATCGTGCCGGACAAGCTCGGCGGCCCCACGATCGTGTCGAACCTGCGGCGCGCGTGCCGTCACTGCAACTCGATGCGCCACGAGCGCGTCCTGTCCGGGTACGGCGCCCGCTATCACGCGGTCATCGGCCCGCCCAACGGGGGCAAGAGCACCTACGTGCGCGAGCACCAGAAGCCGGGCGACATCGTGGTGGACTTCGACGCGCTGGCGACCTGCATGCTGGCCGGATGGGACGACCAGCACAACCAGCCGCAGTACGTGCGCGAGCTGGCCGTGGGCGCCTGGTACGGCGCGTACCGGCGCGCGGTGAGCGTGATCGAACCGGTGGACGTGTGGATCGTGAAGACCCTGCCCGCCACGCCGCGCAGCCCCAGGCTGCTGGACGAGTGGGTGGCGTTGGACTACGACATCGTGGTGTGCGACCCGGGCAAGCCCGAGGTGATGCGCAGGCACGAACACACCAGGCGCGGCAGGCCGGCCGAACGCGGCATCGCCCAGTGGTACCGGACCGGCATCACCCAGCAGACGGTGGACATGAGGCTCAAAGCCCGACGGCATCGGCTCGCCGAGCTCGGCCTGGGCCACGCGGACATGCTCGACGCGCGCGAACCGACCCCGTCGCCGCCGGAGTCGTCGCGGCCTCGCTGGTGACCGTCGGTTTTTTAAACGCCGGCCGGCTCCCCTGCCCCGCGCCTCACCGTTTTTCGTTCCCCACAACGTAAATAAAAAAGCCCGAAAACAGGGACGAAACCCACGATTCCGGACTGTAATCGACTTTATTCAGGGAATATACACCATCATCGTGATCGGAGTCAACCATGGGAACGTTGCCGGGATTGGACGACGCCGGACTGGTCAAGGGACCGCAGGAACAGGCGACCGAACGGTTCATCAGCGAGTTCAGGGAAGGCAAGCCGTCGAACTCGATGGCCGAGTTTTTGTACAGTTCGATGCTGAGCATCGCCAGGAACATCGACATGCAGAACGCGAAGGGCCGGGAGATCAGCCGCAACATGACCTCGCTGCTGGGCTACATCCAGCAGTTGTCCGTCATCTACCCGGACCAGGCGCAGACCGACGACGAGCTCGCCAGGCTCATGGAGGACATGGCCCGATGACCCGCAGGCCGACGCCGGATGTCAAACCACGCTACTGCACGCCCCGCAACCCCAACCGCAGGACGGACGGGCCGAGGGAGGCGCGCATCGCCGAGGCGTTGGGCACGCCGTTCCTGCCATGGCAGCGGCTGGTCAGCGACGTGTTCGGGGAGATCGACCCGGACACCGGCACCTACTGGTACGACACGCTGGTGCTGACCGTGCAGCGCCAGGCCGGCAAGACCACCAGGGAACGCGCCTGCGAGACCCGGAACGCCTTGTGGGGGCCGAACCGGCGCGTCTGGTATCTCGCGCAGACCGGCAAGGACGCGAGCGAGCAGTTCCGCGAGTACACGACACAGTTCAACAAGTCGCCGCTCGCCCCGTTGGCCCGCCAGGTCAGGTTGAGCAACGGCAGCATGTGCCTGACCCTGCGCAACGGTTCGACCATCCGCCCGGGCGGCACGACCGACAGCACCGGCCACGGCTTCCAGGGCGACAGCCTCACCCTTGACGAATGCTGGGCCCTGCCCGCGGACACCGCGAAGAGCATCCTCGACGGCTTCCTGCCGACCACGACCACGCGCATGAAGCTCACCGGCGTGCGCCCGCGCATCACGTTCTGCTCGACCGAGGGCACCGCGAAGAGCACGTTCTTCAACCCCAAGCTCGACGAGCTCAGGGCTCGCATGGACGCGGGCGACGACTTGGGGCGCACCTGCTTCGTGGATTTCGGGATCCCGTTCGGCTCCGACCCGGAGGACCTGGACAACATCTGGAGCCACCATCCAGGCGCGGGATGGCTGTTCGATTTCGACCAGCTCAGGGACTTCCGCGACCAGTTCGGCGACGACGCGGCTGGCTGGGCGCGAGCGTTCGGCAACATCCGGGACACCGGCATCGTCGAACGCGCGATCGACGCCGCGTTGTGGGAGGACACCACCGGTCCGGTCATCGACCCGGCGTCTGCCGGACGGCTCTGTTTCGGCGTGGCGGTCGCGATGGGCGGCACCGGCACCGCGATCGCCGCGTGCATCGACACCGACGGGCCGCCGGTCGTGCAGGTCGTGGACGTGCTCCCAGGCATCGGCGACGCGCCACAACGGCTCCGCGAACTGCAGGACACCTACCATGCGCCCATCTGCATCGACCGGCGCGGCCCGTCCGCCGCATTGGCCGACGTGCTCGCCAACAGCATGGACGACTTCGACGCGCCCCGATACCAACTGGCCGACCTGAAACCCGCGGACGCGGTCACCGCCCCGCAGGCGTTCCTGAGCATGCTCGAACAGCACGCCGTCCTGCACGCACCAGACCGGCAGCTCGACCACGAGGCCGGCATCGCGGCCAAACGGATGAGCGGCGACGCGTGGCTGTGGAGCCGCAAACCCGAATCCAACGCGCCCACCGTCGAGGCCGCCACGCTCGCGTTGTGGGGCTACACGCACATGGACGACGACGCGCCGCCCCGCATCTGGTAGCCGCCGTTAATGTCACTTAACGCCGTTATTGACGCTTAACGCCGTTAATGTCACTTAACGCCGTTATTGACGCTTAACGCCGTTAATGTCGCTTATCGCCGTTACACGCCGTTACGGGCGCTTATCGCCGATAATTTTTGGCGCATGGCATGGTCGGGGCGCATCATGCCGGCATGGACATCAGACGAGCGATCCGCAGCGCGTGGGCGGGCGTGAGACGCGCCGCCGCGCATGTGTCGAGCGTAGCGACCGCGCCGTTCCGGCGTCGCGCGACCCGTGACCCGCTCACGTTGAGCACCGTGTTCCGTGGCGTGCAGATCCTGCAGACCGCGATCGGCGGCCTGCCGGTCCGTCAGATGCGCGACGGCGTCGAGGTGCGACCCGATCGCATCATCGCCAGGCCGGATCCGAACTGCTGGCGTGCCACGTTCATCGCGGAGACCGTGATGGCGTTGGCGTTGAACGGCAACGCGTTCTGGCTCAAGCTCAAGGACATGGACGGGCACGTGGTCGGGTTGAGGAACCTGCCGCCCGAACTGGTGACCATCAGCGACGTGCGCGGCGACCCCGCGAACCCCGACCGACGATTCGGGTACATGGGACGCGAGTACACCGACGCCGACGTGATCCACCTGCCGTTCATGAAGGTGCCGGGCCGGCTGCGCGGCATCGGCCCGATACAGGCGTGCCGCGAGGAGATCGAGGGCGCGATGGACGCGAAGGACTACCGCAGCCGCTACTTCACCGAAGGCAGCCACCCGACCGGCATCATCAGCTACCCGAAGCAGCTGACCGGCGACGCGGCCAAGCAGCTCAAGGAGGACTTCAAGGCCAACGCGGACGACATCAAGGTGCTGCCGCAGGACCTCAAGTACACGCAATTGACGTTGAACCCGAAGGACGCGCAGTTCCTTGAGACCCAGCAGTTCGACACCACGCAGATCGCCCGCCTGCTCGGCATCCCCGCCTCCCTGATGATGAGCGCGGTCGAGGGCTCCAACCTGACCTATTCGAACATCGAACAGGAATGGATACAGTTCGCGGACTTCACCCTGGAGGCGTACGCGCAACCCATCGAACTCGCGTTGGGCGAGGTCATCCCCCGCGGCAACGAAGTGATGCTCGACTGGGATTCGATGCGCCGCTCGGACACCAAGACCAAGGCCGAGACGTACGAGATACTCATCCGCTGCGGCGTGCTCACCGTCAACGAGGCGCGCGCCAAGGAGGGCATGGACCCGTTGCCGGAACCGTCCGGCCAGACAGAAAGCGAGGACAGCGATGGACAGGCGTGACCTGGGATTCAAGGGCCTGCGCTTGCGCCGGTCGGAGACCGGCGACGGGCGCACGATCGAGGGCATCGCGGTGCCGTTCGGCGACGTGTACAACGACCCGTGGGACGGGGACGAGACGTTCGACAGGGATTGCGAGTTCGTGGACGCGGACACCGCGAAGCTCTGCTATCAGCACGGCGAGCTGATCGGCGCGATCGTCAACGCGGAGAGCCGTGACGACGGCCTGCACATCACCGCCAGGATCGCGGACACGCAGCGCGGCCGGGACGCGGTCGCCCTGCTCGACGAGGGCGCGCTCGACTCGCTCAGCGTCGGATTCATCCCCCTTGAGTCCGAACGCGACAAGAACAACGTCATCCACCGGCGCAAGGTCCGCCTGCTGGAGACGTCCCTTGTGTCGTGGCCCGCGTATCAGAACGCCAAGCTCACCGACCACCGGTCCGAGCACCCATCAACCCAGAAAGGAAACCCCATGGACCCCACCATCGAAGACGTCATCGCCCGCCAGGACGAGCAGGCCGAACTGCTGCGCAAGCTGCAGGTCAACCTGTCCGACATGGCCGGCAGGCAGCCCCGTCACACGCCGGGCGGCATGTTCCGCAGCTTCGGCCACATGCTCAAGACGCTGGCCGCGGGCGACGAGCAGGCGCGCGGCGAATACGAGCAGATGATGCGCCGCGACTACACCGGCGCGACCACCGCGGACACCGCGCCGCAGCCCGTGTGGATCTCCAAGACGCTGCGCATCCTGGAACAGAAGCGCCGCATCACCAACCTGGTCACCCACGCCGCCCTGCCGGCCGAGGGACAGACCCTGGAATACCCGCTGGTCACCGGCAACACCGCCAAGGTCGGCAAGCAGGCCAAGGAAGGCGACTACCTGCCGTACGGCAAGATCACGATCGGCACGCGGAGCGTGAACATCGAGACCTACGGCGGCTACGTGAGCCTGAGCCGCCAGACCATCGAACGCGCCAGCATCCCCTACCTGGACAAGGCGCTCGAAGCCCTGGTCAAGGCGTACGCGGTCAACACCGAGTCGGCCACGCGCCTCGCCCTGTACGGGGCGATCACGGCAGTCGAGGACGGCGACAAGATCACGGCCGGCAAGGCCCTGACCGCAATGACGCCGAACGACTGGCTCGACATCATCATCGACGCGCGCCTGGAGGCCGAGACCCGTAACACGAACATCGACTTCCTCGGGGTCAGCGGCGACGTGTTCAAGAGCATCGCGCATCTGACCGACGACGGCAACCGTTTCATGGACGTGTCCGGCTCCGGCGTGGACCGTCTCGGCTCGATTGACACGACCGACATCACCGGCAACCTGCTGCGCGTGCCCGTCGTGCTCATGCCCGGCGCCGACGCGGGCACCGCCGCGTTCCTCGACAGGGAGAGCGTGACCGTGTGGGAGTCCGGCAGCGCGCCGTTCCAGCTGCAGGACGAGAACATCCTGAACCTGTCCAAGGACTATTCGGTGTACGGGTACGCCGCGCACGGCGTGACCCTGCCCGAAGGCATCATGCCCATCAAGTTCACCGCCTGACACCAAGGAAGGAGACCATCATGGCAGTCGAATGGAAGACCCAGCTCCCCAGCATCCCCGAGGACTACGGGCCGAGCTTCCAGCCCACCGTCATCGCGGCCATCAACGAGATCCGCGAACAGATCGACAAGCTCCAGCCGGCCGGGTGACAGCCATGGCCGAACCCGATCCCCTGCTCGAACGGTTCAAACGCCTCGCCGGCACGCTCGACCCGGACGACGTTCCCGAACTGGACGACAAGCTCGCCACGGCCCGCGCCTACCTCGCCCCGTACATCGAGGGGTACGAGGTGCCGCAGCCGATCCTGGACGACTGCGTGCTCAACGTGGCGCTCGACCTGTGGCAGAGCAAGGACGCGCGCAACGGCATCGTCGCGGTCACCGAAACGGGCGTGGAACCCTACCGGATCAGCAGCGACCCGCTGCGGAGCGCGTGGCCGAAACTGCGGGCGGCGGGCATCCCAGCGGGAATGGGCATCGCATGAGCAAGCTCGACGAACTCACCGAACAGCTCACCCAACGCATCCTGGAGGCCGAGACCGAACTGATCTGCCAGGTCACCACGGACCCCAGCGAGGTCAAACCATCGGTCGGCAAGGCGAGCGTGTGGATCGAACCGCCCGAACTCGCCTGGGAGGGATGGGAGCCGTACGAGCCCGACATCACAATCACCCTGTGCGTCGTCGCCGGCACGCCGAACACCCAGCAGGCCGGCCTGCGCGTCGCCCTCGACACGCTCGACGCGCTGCACCGGGCGGACATCAACCTCAACACAGCGAAGCCCGTTGGCTTCGACCTCTCGGGCGCGGGAACGCTCGCCGCCTACGAGGCGACACTCAACCCCATGTAAGGAGATCATCATGGCAGCCAAACAGCGTCTGCTCGACTCGGGCACGCTCACCATCGGCGAAAACGCCGACGAATTCAACTTCGCCGCGGACGTGACCAACGCGAAACTCACCGCGCCGGACGGCGACAGCGAGTCCGACAACTACCTCGACGGGCATTCCGAGGTCTCGGAGGAACCCGAATGGGCGTTGGAAGGGTCCATCACCGACGACTTCACCATGGAGGGCGCGGCCGTCTGGTGCCTGGAACACAACGGGCAGAAGCTCCCGTACACGTTCGTGCCTAACAAGAGCGGCGGCGTGCAGTGGAAGGGCGAATGCACCATCAAACCCATCAGCGTGGGCGGTGACGTGAAGACCCGCAACAAGCAGGACTTCAGCTTCCCCAGCACCGTGCCCACGCCCAGCGAATACACGGCCGCATCCTGATGGGCGACATCGCGGCCGGCGGCAACACGGCCATCCAGGTCAAGGGGGCCAGGGAGCTCGCCAAGGCATTGCGCCAGGCCGGCGCCGACATGCAGGACCTCAAGGACGCGAACCGGCGGGCCGCCGACATCGTAGCCCCGGCCGCCAAGGCCAAGGCCCCGCGCCGCACGGGACGGCTCGCCGCCAGCGTCCGCGCCGGGGCCACGCAGAAGGCCGGCGTCATCCGCGCCGGCAGGAAAAGCGTCCCGTACGCGGGCCCCATCAACTACGGGTGGCCGAAACGCCACATCAAGGCCACGTTGTTCATCAACAAGGCCGCCAAGGCCACCGAACCCCAGTGGACCGAGGCATACCGGGCCGCGGTCGAACGCATCATCCAGGACATCTATTCACAGACCCAAGGAGCAGCGCAATGAGCACCATCACCACCACCCGCGTCACCTACACCGACGGCACCGCGGACGAGATCACCGTGACCATGTGGGAGCAGCGCATGGCCGCCCGGTACATGGCCGACAACGACCTCGGCACCGTCCAGTCCGACCCCATCACGTTCATGGGCTACCAGGCATACGCCAAACTCCGCCAGATGGGCAGGACCACGCTCCCGTTCGACAAATGGCTCGCCACCGTCATCCAGGTCGAGGACATCCACAAACGCAACCGCCACGACGATGACGACCCAAACCCTACGAACGATGGGAGCCGGGAAGCCTAGAACACCTGTCCTGCATCCTCGCGTCGCGCTTCGGCGGCACGCCATGGCAATGGCGACGCGAGACCCAGCCCGAGGAACAGGACTGGGGCACCTGCCTGCAACTGCTGATCGACGAATCGGAACAAGCCAAGGAGGCCGAGCATGGGTAGAAGCGCGATCCTCGCGATCCGCATCATCGCCGACGCGACCAGCGCCGCGGCCGAGATGACCAAGGCGCAACGCCAGGCCATGAGCTTCGGCGACAAGCTCAAGAAGGCCGGCGCCGTGGCCGGCGCCGCCCTGGTCGCGATCACGGTGGGCGCGAAGCAGTGCGTGAACGCGGCCGCGGACCTGCAGCAGTCGGCGGGCGCGGTGGACGCGGTGTTCGGTTCCAGCGCGCAGCGGGTGCACGAGTGGGCGCGGGCCGCGGCCGACGCGGTCGGGTTGAGCGAGAACGCGTACAGCCAGCTCGCGTCCATGATCGGCAGCCAGTTGCAGAACATGGGCATGGCCCAGGACCAGGCAGCAGCGAAGACCAACGAGCTCATCAGCCTGGGCGCGGATTTCGCGGCCATGTACGGCGGCACGACCTCGCAGGCCGTGGAAGCGTTGTCGGCGGCGTTGCGCGGCGAGATGGACCCGCTCGAACAGTACGGCATCACGCTTAACGACGCCACATTGAAGTCATACGCGGCCGCCAGCGGCATGCTCGACCTGTACAACGCTGGCGACACGAACGCGAAGATGATGGCCACGCTGGCGGCCATCAGCGACAAGAGCGGCATCGCCATGGGCACGTTCGCCCGCGAGGCGAGCACGGCGCAGGGCCAGCAGCAGCGCATGACCGCCGCATGGGAGAACGCGCAGGCCGCGCTCGGCCAGGCCCTGTTGCCCGCGCTGACCGTGGGCGCGCAGAAGCTGGCCGAGTTCGCCACATGGGTGCAGCAGAACAGCGCGTGGATAACCCCGCTGGTGGCCGTGATCGGCGCGTTCGCGGGGGCGATCGTCCTGCTGAACGCGGCGTGGGGCGTGTACAACACCGTGCAGGCCATCGTCCAGGCCACCACCATCACGACCGCGGGCGCGTTCAAACTGCTGGCCGGGGCGACCGGCATCGGCCTGCTCATCGCGATCATCACGCTGCTGGTGCAGAACTGGGACACCGTCAAGGCCGCGGGCGCGGCGGCGGCCCAGTGGATATCCGACGCGTGGGGCAACGCGGTCGTCTGGATCCAGTCGGCGTGGGGCAACATCGTCGGGTTCTTCCAGGGACTGTGGGCGAACATCCAGTCCGCGGCGCAGTCGGCCGGCGGCATGGTCAGCGGCGCGTGGGATTCCGCGTGCTCCATGGTCCGCGGCGTGTGGAACGGGATAACGGGGTTCTTCTCCGGTATCTGGAACGGGATCGTGTCGGGCGTGCAGTCGGTCGGCTCGCGCATCCTGCAGCCGTTCCAGTCGGCCATCAGCAACATCAAGGGCGCGTTCAACGGGCTGGTCAGTTTCGTGCAGGGCATCTGGGATCGGATCACGGGCATCTTCTCCGGCATCGGGAGCGCCGTCAGCGGCGCGATTGACGCGATCGGCTCGATTCTCCCGTTCAGCCTGGCCGCGAACGAGGTCGCGCAGCCCGTGGAGGCGGTTACGCCGGTCTACCGGATGGCGCGCGCCGTCACGCCGTATTCCACGGTGCGCCCGTCCGGACTGGCCGAACCGCGCGCGGACCTGGCACGCCTGTCCACGAGCATCACCCGACGGCCCGTAGTCCGGTTGGAGCGCGTGGAGCACGTCACCTACGAGGTGAATTTCAACGGGCTGGTCGGCGACGGGGAGAGCGTGGTGCGCGAACTGCGCAAACTCGAACGTTCGTATGACAGGAAGCGGGGCAACGTCTGATGCAGCAGATCTACGCATGGCTCGACCTCGGCGACGGCCTGCAGCCGTTGAACGACCACACGCGTGACGTGGCCGTCTTGGACTCGCTGAGCATCCAGTGGGGCACGGACACGCTCGGTGGCCAGCCGGATCCTGCGGTATGCTCGTTCACCCTCGCCGACCACACCGGCGTCCTGTCCGGCGATTTCATCCGCCTGGCCGGCGCGCGCCTGGTGCTGACCATGAGCCGTGAACCCCAATGGCGTGACCTCGCCCAGTACGGGGCGTGGGAGGACTGCGACTTCCCCATCGGCGAGCTCGCGACCCGCTACCGGCCGGACACCGTGGACGCGGATGGCAGTATAAGCCTGTTTGACGGGATCATCGCGTCCGGTGGCAGCATCGAACGCCACGGTGACCATTGGCATCTGGTCCTGTCCGCGTCCAGTCGCATGCTCATCTGGAAACGCCTGCAGAAACAGGGACCCGTCAGCGGCGCGGCGAACCTTGCGGGCATGCACTGGACCGGCACGCCCGAGCAGCGTCTGACAGAGCTCAACAAACGGGCCCAGGCTGCGGGCGCGCCCGTCGCGGACGCGAGCGGGCTTGGCCTGCCGGCGGCGTGCGCGCCGTATGATGCGAACACGTATCCCAGCCAGCTCGACCTGCTGCACCGGCTCTACGCGCACTCGCCCCTCATGCCCATATGGCACGAGCACACCGACGGCATGACGACGGTGATCGCGCACACCGACCTCGCCGCGCCGGCCACGCTCACCATCGACGCGACCGCCGCAGTCCACACCACCGGCCCGGACGGCACCACCCGTCCCGCCATCGCCTCCAAGGACATCAAGGTGGACGACGACGTGACGCTGGCCATCAACGAGCCGCTGACCGGCGTCACCGTTCAGGGCAAGACCTGCGAGACCGACGACGGGAAACTCTCGTTCAACCAAGCCGAATCCACGTACACCGCGCCCAGCCTGCCCGGCAACCTGACCGCGACCCAGAACACGATCACCATGGAATCCGACGCGATCCTCGCCAGCGATTCCGCGTCCTATCCGGCATGGACGCCCGACGCCACCGGCCGCGACGACGTGCAGCGATGGGTCCTCGCGCAGGACAAGATAGCCGCGCCCGACACGATCACGTTCGACAGCCGACGCATCGACCCGTCCGCATTCCCGTGGCTGTACCGGCCAGAACCCAGCGGCCCAATCTTCGCCGAAGGACCCGTGTTCGCGGAACTGACCGCGTCGGACGGGTCACCCACCGCATCGAGCATATGGACCACCATCGCGGGCACGTTCACGTTCCAATGGGTCGGCGAAACACCCGTCCTGCGCAACGAGTGCAGCATCGTCCCCCTGCCAGGCATCGGGTTCAACCAGCCCACATGGGACATGATCGCCGACTGGCCCGCGATCTGGAGCATGACAGCGCTCACCTGGGCCCAGACCATGCTCATCAGCCAATACCTATCCACACCCTTATCCACCGAAAGCGAGGAACAATGACAGCACAGACCAGCAGATACAAGCTGACCTACCCGACAGGCTCCGACCTGGTATCAGGCGCGCCCGCCCAGTTCAAAAGCATGGCCGACAGCGTCGAGAAGGCGTTGGGCGAGGTGGATGACCGGCAGACCGCGAACGCGGTCAAGCCCGTCGTAAGGAACACGCTCGCCCAGCTTGCGGAGGCCGCTGGTGTGACGGGCCAGACCGGCTACGTGACCGCCGACTCCGTTCAGTCGAATAACGGCGCGTACGTGTACACGGGCTCGGCATGGGTGAAGAACGTGGGAACGTGGCAGAAGTTCACGTTCAAGTTCGAGAACGAAGGATCGTTCCAGCCGATACCGTACGGCGGCGGCAACGAACTGTTCTGGAATCCGGTCCTGCGTCTGATCGTCGTCCGGCTGTCCTCGTTCAGAAGCACCGTGGGCATCAAAACGTACAACGTCTATCTGTCGCAGTCCGGCACGTTCAAGCCGTCGAAGAACATCGGCCTGGGACAGGCCGAGTTCGAGAACTTCACCGGGCGAGGCATCGAACTGACGTTGAACACGACGGGACGTATCCTGGTCGGCCCGGAAATGGCGAGCGGCGACGTGATACGCCCGTTGGGCAGCTACGTCGTGCCGGTCCCGTCCGACGTGACCATCACCGCCAGCGGCGGCACCAGCATCTGAGAGAAAGGAACGACATCAATGGACAGAACCGAAATGACGGCGCTGATCGTGGTCGGCGTCATGATCGTCATGGACTACGCCACCGGACTGCTCAAGGCCGTCATGCAGCACGACATCAGCAGCACCAAGATGCGAGAGGGGCTTTACCACAAGGCCGCGTTCGTGGCCGTGATGTTCCTGGCCGAGGTCATCGAACGCGCCCAGCAGGTCATCGACCTCGGATTCAGTGTGCCGATCGTCGTGCCGGCGGCCGTGTACATCACCGTCACCGAGGTGTCCTCGATCATCGAGAACCTGGGCGAGATCAACCCGGAGATCAAGGGCAGCCGCCTGCTGAGCCTGTTCCGCAGCGACAAGGAATCGGGGGCCGAGTGATGGAAGGAGTCATCTGGAAGGGATCGCCGAACCACTACAACGGCCGCAACGGATATCAGGTGACGCACATCACCCTGCACATCATGGTCGGCTACCTCGCCGGCACCGACGCGACGTTCGCCAACCCATCCAGCCAGGCCAGCGCCCATTACGGCGTCGGCGCGACCGGCGAGATCCACCAGTACGTGGACGAGGCCGACGGCAGCTACTCGGACGCGAACTGGGAGAGCAACAACAGCTGCATCAGCATCGAGCACGAGGGCGGCATGGCCCAGGGCGCGGTCTGCACCCAGGCATGCATCGACGCCAGCGCGCGACTGTGCGCGGACATCGCGCGCCGATACGGCTGGGACCATCTGTGGCACGACGGGCTCAACGGCAACGTATGGCTGCACCGGGAGATACCCGGCACCGACCACGCCGGATGCCCAGACCTCGCGCCCAACGGCCTGCCCTACCAGCAGGTCATCGACAAGGCAAACGCCATCCTCAACGGCGAAACCAATCAGGAAAGGAACACGACAATGGCGGAAATGCTGTTCAACGACCTCGACACCGGCAAGGTCTACTACTGGAACGTCCTCACCGGCACCAAATACATCGGCGTGCCCGACCAGCTCGAAATCCTCAAGGCCGCGGGCATCCCCATGCACGAGACCAGCAGCAAGGGACCATGGATGACCCGAGCCCAGGAAATCACCGACACCACGCTGGCCGGCATCACCGCCACCATCAACGCCCAGGCCGCGGCCATCGAAACACTGAGCAAGAGCATGGGCGCCGACCCCGAACAGATCGCCCAAGCCGTCAAGGACGCCGTGACCGCCAAGCTCGACAGCCTGCAGATCACCATAACCGCCACCGACGGGGACGACCAGTGACACGCGTGCGCGTCAGGCTCAGGGTGCCCGGCGGCGACGCGGGCACCCTGCCCGCCCCCGGCGAGATCCTGTTCCAGCCCACCGCCCGGCACACCATCGGCGACGACATCGTGTTGCCCGCGCCGATGCGCTGCCGGCTCGACCCGTCCGGCTGCACCCTGGTCGACCTGCCAGCGAGCCAGCTGCCGCGCTGGTGCTGGAAGGCGGTCGAACGCACCCTGGGCGGCACCACCAGATACGTCGACGTGCCCGACAGCCCGGACGAACTCGAATACGCCGACCTGACCGACGTGGACCCAAAAACGTTGCAGGCCAAACCGCCCGACGAGAGCGCGTGGAACGCCATCTACCGGCGCATCGAGGACATCGTGGACGACGTGCCCCGCATCAACATCGGCACCGGCCCGCCCGGCACACCCGAACACACCGGCGACATCTGGATCGACTCGACCACATGGGACATCTACACAACCACAAGAAAGGACCAGACCAATGGCTGACCTCGAATACGAACAGATCGGCAACATCAAAGGCGCACAAGGCCCCAGCGGCGCCACCGGCCCCCAAGGGCCCAAAGGCGACCCCGGCGCCACCGGCCCCCAGGGACCCAAAGGCGACACCGGCCCGCAAGGCGAACAGGGACCGCAGGGCCCAAAGGGCGGCCCCGGCGCCACCGGCCCCCAAGGCCCCAAAGGCGACACCGGCCCGCAGGGCGAACAGGGACCGCAGGGCCCCAAGGGCGCCACCGGGCCACAGGGGCCGGCAGGACCGGGCATCAGGTTCGGCAGCGGCGCCCCATCGGGCACCGCTCCGGAGGGTACCGTGTACATCGACACGACCACCTGGAACGTCTACCAAGCCAAGTAGGAGACGCCCATGGCCACTTACCGGCAGATCGGCAACATCAAAGGAGCCAAAGGCGACACCGGCCCCACCGGCCCGAAAGGCGCCACAGGAGCCACAGGACCACAAGGACCCAAAGGCGACAGCCCCACCAGCAGCGAAATCCAGACGGCCATCAAAACCGTCATGAAAACACTCACCTGGGGCAGCCTCGCCTAGACCAGGATCAATACGCCCAGGACGACGCCCAGGACGAGCGCGACCGCGCACAGGCCGATGAGCCTGAGCCACGCGCCCGTCCTAGTCAACGGACGGCCGGTCGTCTCGACCCTTACCAGCTTCCAGCGTTTCATGATTCCTACCCTACCAATCTGACCGCGTCCAGCGCGGCCCGCATCCGGTCGTCCGGCAGCGCCACGTAGACCTGCGTGGTCTCAACCGACGCATGCCCGAGCAGCTGGGATACCAGCAGCAGATCGTGGGTCTGCGCGTACGTGCGCGTGGCGTAGCGGTGTCTGAGGCTGTGCGCGGTCCACGGCTTGCCCAGCAGGCGGGCGATATGCTTGCTCACATATCCCTCTTCGACATGGCCCGACCACCGGCCGGGGAACATCCAGCCGTGCGCCGCCTGGATCTCATCGGCCAGGTCATCCGGCAGGGGGACTATACGCTGTTTGTCGCCCTTGCCCCTGACCACAAGGGAACGGCCGAGCAGGTCGTCCATCACGTCGTCGCTGTGCACACGGGCTATCTCGCCGCGACGCAGGCCGCACTCGGCACCGAGCCTGAGCATGATCGTCTCCAATGGCGTGGCCTTGCCCAGCGCGGCCAGTATGACCTTGTCAGGGCACGGGTGCGGGTGCGGTTTGGGCCGTTTCACGCTCGGTATGTCACGGCTCGGGTCATCATCGCGCCGGCCTGACCGTTGGAGCCATTTGAAGAAGCTCGACGCCGTGTTCCGATACCCCTTGCGGCTCTCGGGCTTCCAGTCCTGCGCGGCCATCCAGGACACCAGCGCCTCGCCGTCCACATCGAGCGGCGAGCCGCCGACACCCGCGGCGATCTGCGTCATCTTGTACCGCCTGGTGCGCAGCGTCTGGTCGCTGTACCCGGCCGCCCTGAGCGAATCGAGCCACCTGTCTATATCCTCACGCCATTGCGGGGGCGCTACCCTCTTGTTCGACATGGCACATCATCGTGCCCTCACGCCGCTAGTATGAAAATGGGGGCATCCACAGGCGTGTCTCGGGATTTGAACCGTGGACCTCTGGGCAGGGACCCAGAGGTCCATGGTTCAAATCCATGCCCCGCTACCAACGCCTCCGGATTCAC
>ERZ1032238.203-NODE-203-length-19073-cov-9.567883_pt1 | contig 19073 bp, 25 predicted proteins | sample MGYA00518736_ERZ1032238 | MGnify/ENA primary metagenome ERZ1032238 (study PRJEB33719, sample SAMN04261349) | wastewater metagenome | biome: periurban shantytown; feature: human; material: feces | host: Homo sapiens | place: Peru: Lima | collected 2012-01-15 ... | reverse complement strand
GTATCAGTGCAATGGAGCTTCCGGCAAATGGAGAATATCGCGGCATGATGCGCTTTGGTCAATTGACCGTGTTGGCTTCCTGCGTGGGAATTCTTGTCATCGGATGTATTCTCGGCGGTTTTTCTCTGATCGTGTATCATACCGGAGAAACGGCCTTCAATACCCGGCAGCTTCTTGAATGCGCGAGGGAGCAACTGCTTCTTGAGCAGGCGCGAAATATAAACCGAAAATAATTCCCCTTGCGATCCGCAGTCAGGCTCGCAGAAAGTTCAAATGTCCGAACTGCGGACAGAAAAAAAGCATAATCCGCTTTTCGAGTAGCGGAGTTCACCCGCCGTACCGGGATCAGGGTGTAGTTTAAACCAGCGCCTTTTCCGGGGCGGCCGTCTTTCGCGGGCGGCCGCCTTTTTTTCAGTGGTTGCGGATATAGTTCATGGCGCTTTCGGCCAGGAATGCGGAGCGGGTGCGGTTGTGATTCTTCGCATACTGGTCGATCCGGTCGAGTACGTGGCGCGGTAATGAGACGTTGATCCGGGCAGGCTCCCGGTCCGGAACGTCAGCCTCAATAACGGCGACCCGGCAGACATCACCGTGCTTCTCTGCTTCGGCCAGCAGCTCCGCGAGCGCTGCGTCGCTGGATTCTACCGGAATCGGCTCGTTATCTTCTGCCATTCCGTCAAGGTGGAAATTCAGCGCTTCGCGTCCCGCCGCCAGCGCTTCGGATACGGATTCTCCGCCGGATACGCATCCGGGGAAGTCCGGAAAGGCGACGGTGATATAACCGCCGTCCGCTCCGGAAAGAATCGCATTGTAAAATTGTTTCATGGCACTCTCCTTCTTTTGTTGAACCAATCCGGGAAGAAGGGGCCGGGGATCTCTCCCCGGTCCCGAGCCGGTCACTTCCAACCGGCTTGCCGCCTGATGCTTGTCCAGTCCGCCCATCCCAGTTGCTTTACCGGGTGCCTCACGGTCACCTTTCCGGGTTTCTCGGGATGCTTGAACTGGTGATGATCGCCTTTTACCGTGATCAGCTTCCAACCATCATTTTCAAGCAGCTTTATAACTTCTCGGGAACTTGGTGGGCCCATCGTTCACCTCCTTGTTACAATATTTAATATACACATTTTTGTGTAAAAATCAAGATCAAAAACTCAAAAAACCGGAGAAAATGAAGATTTTGGCGTATAGCGCCAAAACGTTTGAAAAATTTCTTGTTTTTCGACTTGAAATATGATACAATGATGCTGTAACAAAAAAAATTGTCGGACAAACCCGGACGGCCATCCGGGGGAGAAATCCGAAAAGCGTGGGCATAGTTGGGACCCAACCTCAACTGTGCCCACGCTTTTTTTGTACCGGCGCAACGGAGACGGCACCATGACTGACACCGAAACGCGGCTGAAAAAAGTGCGGGACGCGATCGAAACGATCCTCACCGGCGGCGAGTCGTACACCGTGGACGGCGTAAGCTACAAGCGCGGCGACCTCGGCAAGCTGCAATCTTACGAAGAGTACCTCGAAAACAAACTCGAAAAAGAGAGCGGCCGCGTCCGGCGGGTTTCGCGCTGCCGCTTCCCGGCGGAGGGCTGACCGATGACGGATTACACGTTCAGCATTCCCGGCCTCGGTTCGGCCCGCTCCTCCGGCGTCTACGAGATGGCGGAGGACAAGGGGCGCCGCCGTGCGCCGCGCCGCCGCAAATCCTCCGAGGAAGCGATCCTGACGCAGCGCGTCCGCGACCGCGGCACGGCGACGATCTACGACCAGCTCCGCAACGATCCGGTCGTGGCGTGGGCGTTCGGCAAGTTCCTCGATTACACTACGGTTCAGTATTTCGCGGCGAAGACCGACGACTCGCAGTTCAACGACGAACTCGAGGAGGCGTTCGGCGACTGGTCCCGTGCGAAAAACTGCGACGTGGCCCGGCGCAACGACTTCGACAACATGGTCCGCATTTTCGGCGGCGCGCTGGCGCTGGACGGCGACGCGGCGCTGCTGAAGATCGACGGCGGGCGGCTTCAGGGCATCGAATCCGACCGCATCCGGGAGAGCGGCTCGATCGCAAACGGACAGATTCCGCCGAGCGTGAACGGCGTGCGGCTCGACCAGTCCACCGGCGCGGCGCTCGGCTATCTGCTTTTCGACCGCGGGCCGAACGGCGTCGGCTACGTCTACAACCGCGAACTCTCTCCGGACGACCTGATTTTCCGCGGCAACTTCATCCGTTTCGACCAGGTGCGCGGCATTCCGATGGTCGCCCCTTCGGTCAACGTCTTTCAGGATGTCAAGGAGACCGACGAATACCAGCGGCTCAAGGCGAAGAATCACGCGCTGCTCGGCGTCGCCGTCACCAGCTCCGCCGGCTCCGGGCTGGACGAGTTCGGCGGCGCTCCGCTCTCCGTCCCGCAGCCGGGTGTATCCGGAGGGGACGGCGAGAGCGAGACGGTTAAGTCCGCCTACGGCTATTACGATATCGAGGCCGCGACGAAGCTCGAACTCGACCGCGGCGATTCGGTCAACCTGCTCGAATCGCACACCCCGTCGAACGAGTACCAGTCGTTCAACGATTCGCTGATCCGGCGCGGGCTGCTGATCTTCGGGCTGGCGTTCAGCTTCTACGATTCGCGCTCGAGTACCTACGCCGCGATGAAGCAGGACCGGGCGGAGTTCAAGTTTTTCGTTCAGCGCTTCATGCGGATGAACATGGATTTGCGTTACGAGATCACCGACTGGATTCTGCCGCAGCTGATGCGCGACTACGGCCTGCGCTGGAGCGGCGCGGGGCGCATCCGCTACGAGTGGCTGCCGCAGGCCGAGCCGTGGCTGGAGGAGAGCTCGGAAGTCACCTCCGCGCTGAACCGGATCGCGGGCGGACTGTCGAGCGTCGAGGACGAGGTCAAGCGGCGCGGCGGCGACTGCTTCGACGTGGCGCGGAAGACCGCGCGCTATCAGGAGTACGTCCGAAAAGCGAAAATCGTTTACTCGATCGGCAATCCGGGCGGCAACCTGTTCAACTCCGATACGCTGAATTCAAGCACGCTCACCGTCTCCGGCGCCCGCCCGGAGGACGGCGAAACGGGAAAGGATGCAGAAAATGAAACAGACGAAAAATAACGCGCCGATCCCGGATGCGCCGGAGTGCGTCCGGAATCACCTCGGCGTCTATGCCTGCGAACCGGCGACCTTCCGCGAACTCCATGCGGCGCTGGTTGCCGGGCGGCTCCCGGCCTGTTCCGCCGCGGAGCTCGAAGAGCGCAAGGCCGCCCCGGCCTCGTTCGAGGTGACGGCGGACGGAATCGCGGTGATCCCGGTGCGCGGCGTCATGCAGCGCGGGGATTCGAAATTCAACGACGTGGCGAACACGCTGAAGATCCGGAAGCAGTTCCGGGAGGCGGCCGGGCGTGACGATGTCCGGGGCGTCATGCTGCACATCGATTCCCCCGGCGGCGCCGTCGCCGGACAGACCGAGCTCGTCGATGAGCTGGACCGCCTCGCCGCCGTGAAGCCGGTGCGGGCGGCGGTCGATGAAATGGCCTGTTCAGCTGCCTACTGGCTCGCGTCCCGGACCGGATACGTTACGGCGAACCGGCTGGCCCAGGTCGCCAACATCGGCTGCTACACGGTCGCCTACGACGAGACCGGGGCGCTCGAGCGCAAGGGCATCCGGATCATCGTCGTCTCGACCGGCAAGTACAAGGGGCTCGGCGCGGACGGCTCTGTCCCGCCGGAGCTGGTCGAGGAGATGCAGCTCCGGGTCGAGGCGGTCAACGCGGAGTTCGTCCGGGCGGTGGCGGAGGGGCGCGGCCTCCCGCTCGAGACCGTCGAGGCTCTGGCGGACGGAAAGGCGTACTCCGGCGATGCGGCGCTTGAGCGCGGCTTCGTGGATGCGATCGGGAATTTCGACGAGGCCATGAATGATTTTGTCACACAACTCAACCGAGAAAGGGAAACGAAAATGGCGGAAGAAAAAAAGCTGATCGGCGAATTCCAGGCGCTCGCGGACCGCGACGGCTACGAATTCGCGAAAGAGCACTTCGGGAAATCCGAAGCGGAAATCGAAATCGCGCGGCGGGACGTGAAGATCTCGAAGCTCGAAACGGCACTCGCGGCGCTGCAGGGCGAACGCGACTCGCTTTCGCAGGAGCTCGAAAAGGAGAAGGCACGGGTCGCGGAACTCGAAAAGGAGAACGCGGCGCTGAAGGAGCCGAGGGCGCGCGGAGCCGTCCCGGCCGGATTCCAGGCCGCCTCCGCTGAAAAGAAAAAACCGATGTTCAACAGCAGCAAAGAAGGGAGAAACTGAATATGGCAACCACCAGCAACGGAACGGCGCAGAACAGCGACAGCCTCGCCGGGCTGCTTCAGATCAACGACCGGAACCTCGCGGATTTTGAATATTCCGAGCTTTTCCAGCCGACGCAGTTTTTCAACCTGCTCCCGTGGCGCGTCGCGTCGCACGGAGAGTATCACAAATGGCTGGTCGAATCGGCCGCGCCGACCGCCGGATTCCGCGACATCAATGAAGGCGTCAACAACCAGGCGGGGCAGGAGTACGTGAAGGAGGCGCGCCTCCGCTACCTCGACGGCTCGTTCGACCGCGATATCGCGCTCTGCGAAGCGTCCGGCAACCGGCTCGGCGCCGACGCCTATCTCGAGCGCGAGACGTTCAAGTCGCTGACCGCCTCGATGGCCCGCGCCGAACGCCAGCTCGTGCTCGGCTCGAAGGCTCCTGACGGCGATGCGTCGAAGGGCTACGACGGCCTCGCGGACCTCGCGCAGCTCTGGGACGGCATGGGCATCAACGCCGGCGGCTCCGGAGGTACCCGCGTCTACATGATGATCGTCGGGCTTGAGGACGTCTGCGGCGTGCTCGGTTACAACGGGCGCTTTACGGTTCAGGGGCCGGACAATGTCCGCATGACCGACTCGGCAGGCAAGCCGTACACCGCAAAGCGGGTCACGATGGGCGGCTACATGTGCCTGCAGGCGGCGGGAAAATTCTCGATCGCCACCGCGTTCAACATCGACGGCACCGACGGGAAGAAGGTGACCGACGACCTGCTCGTCGATCTCTACACGCTTTTCCCGTCCGACCGGGCGCAGCGCGTGAACTGCATTGCGATGAGCCGGAAGGGGCTCGCGCAGCTCCAGAAGTCCCGTACGGCGACGACCGCGACCGGCGCGACCGCTCCGATCCCGACCACGTGGGACAATGCCGGGCGGCCGATTCCGATCGTGATCATCGACGCCATCGACGATGAAGAGGCGACCGTAACCACGACTTCCGGAGAGTGATGAATGGGGCTGGCGGAACAGTACGCGGCCGACCTCGCGCGGCTGATCGCGGAGCGGCCGACCGAGTTCGGGTACCGGAAGCAGACCTTCCGGGCCCTGCGGTCGAAACTGTCGAGCGAATTCACGCTCGGAGACTTCGGCGTGGTCAGCGGCTACCGCTTCAGTCTGCGCGCGCTCTGTTCCGACCTGCCGCAGATTCCGGAAGAGGGGGAGGTCGTCAGCGTCGGCGCGGTCGACTACCGGATCATGAATCCGGTTGAAGTCGATGCGCTCGGCGTCTCGGTCCTGCTGCATCTCGGAGGGTACGCGGGATGATGCAGGCCGAAATCGATCCGCGCGACATCGAGCGGCTGACCCGCACTATCGAGCGCGGCGTGATGGAACTCGACGAAATGACCGTCGACCTGGTGCGGCAGGCCATGATCATGGCGATCACGACAGCCGCGAGGGAGACGGGACCGTCGAATGCGCCGTCTCCGTCCAAGCTGCCGAAGAAGCACAAATTCCGGCGGATTGAGCGTTACACCGGTCCCGGTTATTACTACCGGTATTATGACCGGAGCGGTAACAAACAGGTTTTGTTCACCCGGAAGGAGCTGGATGTAAAGGCGGCGCGAAAGCGCGGAAAAATGCGCAACATCAAGCGGCTGACCCGTGCGGTGAGCGTATGGGACCATGCCGCTCACCGGCTGGTACAGCGGATTTACACGTTTGACGGCGCGCGCACTTACGATACGACAAATCGAATCGGGCGCATTCCGTATGCCGGATTGGCAAAAGCCGGCTGGCTGCGGGCACTGGATTTGCTTCCGCCGCCGTCCGACCGCTGGCTGCAGGCAGTGTTCGGAGACTTGGAATCCGGAAAGCGGGAAATGGCGAAATACCGGTATCGGCGATGGGTGCCGACGCCGACCGTTTCGAAAGTCAAGAACAGTGATACCTACGGCCTGATCGTCGAGAACATCGTCAAATACGTGTCGATTATCAGTCCGAACGCGGCGGCGGTTGCGATGCGGAAAACCGCCGACCGGATGGAACATGCGATCCAGGCTCGCATCGACAAAAAGTACAAGGGGAAAAATTTATGAGCATCGAGGCGGAAATCGTGCGGATCTTCATCGACCGGCTGAACGATCTGCTGCCGGGCTTCCCGGTCTACGAGCTGAAAAGCAACACGGTCGAGAAACAGGACCGGTTCGCGGCGGTCGAAACCGGGCTTCTGAAGCAGGAAGGTCCGGGGATTCCGCTCTACCAGCTTCCTTTTGCGATCCATCTCGGCACCCGCAAAAAGGGCGACGGTGGCGACCCGGACGAATCCGACCTCGATGAAGCATACGAGGCGGTCCGCGCCGCCTACGCCGTCCGCACCCGGCTCAAGATCGCGGACGGGTGGTTTCTGGCCGGCATGGTGCCGACCGAGCCCGAACGCACCGAAGACGACACCCACAACACACGGGTTTTGCAATACACGCTTTTCATCATCAACCAGAAGGAGAATTGACCATGGCAGAGGAATTTCCGCAGGGCTTCGGCGTCTCCGGCGAAAAGCCGGAAATCACCGGGCGTACCACCAATAACTCCGTGCAGGTGGCCGATATGACCAACCGGGTCGGAGACATCGTGAAACAGGCGACCTATCAGGAGGTGACGGAGATCACGGAGGACTCGTTTCTCGTGACGGAGACGTTCACCAACGAGGCCGTCCGCGCGCAGAGCGGTCAGGAGGTCGTGACCGGACACAATCTGACCGAGTCGAATACCGGTTTTGCCACCGTGCAGCGCACGTTGCGCCGGATTCCGACCATAACCACGACGCCCGGGAGCTGATCCGATGGGCCGCCCGGTTTCAGTCTACGTGCCCTGCTGGTTCGTCGCGGACAAGGCGATCAACTTCCCGCTCGAGGTGCTGGCATCGTCCGGCACGCCGCTCGTGCTGCGCGGGAAGGAGGGGAAGCCGCTCCGGGTCCGGCCGGCGACGCTCGGTTTTTTCGTGCTGCTCGAATGGATCGACTCGCCGTTTTTCCGCAACCCGGCCGGCGCGGATCTGCTCGACGTCTGCCGGGCGGTGGCCTGCGCGAACGGCGGCCGCGATCTCTTTCCGGTGGACCGGGCGCGGCTGGACCGGGAGGCGGAGAAGATCGCGGCCGAATCCGGCGCGGCGCTGGCCGAAAATTTCGGGATGCTGTGCGACTGGCTGCTGGCGGTCCCGTGGTACGGCTACGAGATGCTGCGCAACCACTCCGGCGGCCGGAAGCCGGAACGGTTTCTGTTCGCCGGTCCGTCGATCGCGGCGGTGATCGATCTCGGCGCGAAAAATGCGAACCTCACGCCGGATCAGTCGCTGTGGGAGCTGCCGCTGGCGCTGGCCGGGCACCTCGCCGCGGTGAACGACTGCGGGAAGCTCGCCCCGGCCCGCCCGAAGGACCCGGACGACTATCGCCGCAAAGCCGCGGAGGCGATCGAACGCGAGAAGCGCGGCGAACTGCACCCGTGGCAGGAGATGTACCCGGAGCTCTATCCGCTTTCGTGGAATCAAATCAAAGCGCAGCACAGAAAAAAAAGGAATCCGAAAAATGGCGTTTCTTAAAATTTTCGGCGACTGGAAAGGCGCCCGCGGGGCGCTGAACGGCGTCGCCAAACATGCGAAGAAGGTCAATGCGCAGATCAAGTCGTCCTTCTCCGGTTTGAACAGCTTTTTTTCGAAGGTGTTCAGCCCGCTCGGCTTCGGCCTCGGCGGCCTCGGCATCACCACGGTTTTCACTCAGATCGTGAACAAGCTGGACGCAATCGGCAAAAGCTCCGCGAATATGGGCGTCTCGGCGGAGTATTTTCAGAAGATGAATTTTGCGGCTGAGCGGACCGGAACTTCGATCGATCAGGTCCGCGAGGCGTTCGCAAAAGTGCAGGCGCTGGTCGGAAAATTCATGACCGGCGACAAAAACGCCGCCGGCATCATGGGTCGACTCGGGCTGACCCGCGAAGATCTTGCCGGGCTGAATACGGAACAGACCTTCGACAAGGTCAACCGGGCATTGCGCGGGATCGGAGACGAGCAGACCCGCAACGCGGTCGCCGCGAAGCTGTACGGCGAGACCTTCCAGAAACTGAACAACTTCCTGCGCGACTACGTCGACCTCGGCGAAGAGGCCCAGTCCCGCGGCCTGATCGTGAGCGATGAGACCATCAAGGCGGCAGAGGACCTGAAAGACGCCATGACGAATGCGGGAACGGCGTTTGCTGTCGCTTTTGCAAACAGCGGGATTCTCGAGAAATTGCAAAAAGTGACTGAGCAAATGGATGACGCCGCCGCGCGTACAGCGGCTCTTAATAAAAGCGGAGCGAAGGTTCAAGACGACCGGCCATGGTGGCAAAAAACCATCGGAGGTATCATTAACTATACCGGTCTCGGTACTGTTTTTCTCAATCTAGTTGGTAAGCTGAAATACGGCAGTGATTACGACTTAGGCCGGGAACTGACGTACAAATGGTTTGGCAATACAGAAACTTACAGCAACAACTTCAATGCTTATGCGGCGGCGGAAGGCCGAAAGCAGCTGAATAACGCCATTGCTTCCGGCCTTGGTCCTGCATCCCCAAATGCTCCGCAGGAAACTCAGGAAAAAGAGATAAACAAGTTCGTTGAGGAACGGATAAAAAAGTATGAACGAGAGCTGAAATATCAGCAATTGATTTTGCAGGGGAAAGCCAAAGAAGCCGCCTTGGAAAGAGAACTCGATCAGGCACGGGCAGAAAGTGAACGTCGCGGAAGTCCTTTTACTGCTGAAGATGAAGCGAAAATACGAGATTCATTTTCTGCTCTTTACGCCCTCCAGCACCCGGAACAGGCGGCTGCTTCCGCAACTGCTTCCGGGGCTGCGGCGCTGTCGTCTCGGATCGCCGAGTATCCGACTGACGCACTGCGCCGGATCGGCGGTTACTCCGGCGCCTTAAACAGCTCGAATCCGAGCTTGAATTATCAGCGCAAATCAACTGATTTTCTGGACAAGATCAATCAGCGGGTAAGCAGCATTGAGCAGAATCTTCAAACCTCCGGCACGTCCGGAGCGACATTTCCGTAGGAGGTGAAAGGATGCCGGTTGAAAAAATCGAATCGGTGGGGAGCGGCAGCCGCTCCGGCGACAGCATCACGCGCGTCTATATGTGCGATCTGGACGACGCCGCCGCGCTGTGGTCGGAGTACACGCACAACGCGCAGTACGTCGAGGAAGGCGGATATTTCAACCGCGACCGTTCGTCGATCACTCCCGGTGAATGTTTCGCCACCGCCAGGCTGGTATTCACCGAGACGCCGACCGTCTCCAGCAGCGGCGCCGGCGGCGGAAACCGCGAAGACGGAGACACGGAATATAATTTTGATGCTCCCTCCACGGAAAAGCCGCTGGAACTGCACCCCAATTATGTCACCATGTGGAACCACGTGCTGCTTGCCGTAGACGGTACAACCGTTGTACCGGAATGGGCTGCCCTCGCCACCGATACGACGATCCCGGAAAGCGATGCCGGGACATACCAGTGGGCCAGGCCGGGTGACTCCGTGCCGTCCGACTGGTTCGTGCTCATGGCGCAAACTCAGGAATTCAAAGGGGTCGAGTCCTGGCTTTATCCGAATCCAGTTCTCACCGTTACGGAATATTATCACGACCGGGCAAGCGCGGTCGCCAAGCTGACCGCAGTCGGTTTTCTGAAATCTCCGCCGTGGAGCGGCCCGTACAAATCAGAAGCGAAATACTGGCTCGTGACGAACTCAACCGTCAGCACCTCCGGGCGCTACTGGGTGCACGTTGAGCAATACACTTACGCTGATATGGGATGGAACGAAACGCTCTACTCAGAAGGGGGGCAGGAGGCATGAAAACGACAAGACCCAGAAGCGGCGATCCGATTCCGGTCGGCTGGTTCGGTGATTTTTGGGACGACGTAAGAGCGTGCGAAATTTCCGGAGGCCCCGGCATTCGCGTGACCCGCACCCCGAACGGTACGATCGTCTCCGCAATCCGCCAACCCTCCGGCGGCTCTTCCGGTGCTCCGGCAGGCTACTCCGGCTATTTCAAGGTGATCGACGCTTCGGAGCGGGATGCGTCCGGGGCGATTACCGCGCCCAAGGTCAAAATCGTGAACGGAGCGTCGCCGGATGATGCGGATTGCGGCGACACCGATCTCGGGACCGTCGCAGCGCAGGAAGTCGCCTATACACTGCCGGCGGCTTCCGCACGGCATCACGTCTATTTGCGGGCAAAATACGCTACCGGGACGTACTCTTTCGATTTTCTGATCGGCGACGACAGCGCGAAACCGGAAACGCCCTACGGCTATTTCGTGCTGGCCGACGTCGATTCGAAAGGAGCCGTTACCCAGGTGTGGCAGGGCGGTTTCATCTATTGGGCTTCGAGGTACTACACATGAGCTGGCCGGTCGGATTCGCGGAGGGCTGCCGGCTGCTGAGGCCCGACGCGATTTTTCACATCGTCGCGGCAGTCAACGAGCGTATCGCGTGGCTGAACGAGGTGCGCGGTTCGGAGGTAATCACCCCGCTTCCGACGCCGGATCGCTTCTTGTCCCGCGAGGCGTATCGCGACCTATGCTACCAGATCGTGTATCGACTGGCCAATATCGCCAACAATTTTTGCGAGACGGTCGAGACGGAAGACTGGATGACTATCGCAGCAGTCAGAGAAATCAACATGATCGATAAATACGGCAGCCTCGGTATTTACAGCGACCGGTTCGGACCGAAGTTCAACGCGGAGTGGCTGTTCCGCGCCTATAACTGGCTGAACGCGCTGCTTTATCCGGCATTCGAAACTCGTTTAAACTGGTTCGCTTTAAGTGTCAAACAGGCGCGAGAGATGACGATAAACGAATCCGGAAGACCGCGAAAAACAGTTTATACCAAGGCGGGCAGCACGGCTCCGGTTCTCGGCGGCGACTGGATTGATTATGCAGTCAGCAGCAAATCCGTGATTTCCTCTTATGACGAAGAGGCGGAGACCATCTCGCCGGGATGGGGAGATAATCACGGCGTTTCCTGGTATGTGCAGGGATGGTATACCTCGTACTCTTCATCTACGGACCGCAGCGGAGATCGTCGCCTCAAAAGCCGGGTTACAACCATACGTCCGGAGGCCACCGGAAATTACTTTACCAACACGGTTGATTGTCGTTTTAAATGGGTGCAGTTCGATAAATGGACTCAAAAACGGTATGGCGGGATCGTTTCGACCCCGTATCCGGAAGAGGGGACGTTCGCTTATACGACGCTGACCGGAGATATCGGGGAACCGGTATCAATTCACCTGTATGACGATCCGGATTATACCGAGATTCCGTTTTCGGAGGCATGGGCGGATTCGACAAAATATCTGTCTGCGCTTCAATTCGTCCGGCCAGGCAACCCGGAATTCAAAAACATCACGTTACCGAAACCGCCTTATTCATACATGTTGGAGGAGATATGATCACACTTTACGTCAATACCGCCGGGCGGCTGGTGACGCCGGAGGGCGGCGTCCTGCCGGCGCAGGACCGTCCCGAACTGACCGCCGGAGTGAAGTACGATTTCGACGTCATCCCGGTCGCGGGAGCCGCCGCGGGAGAGTATACGCTATCCGGCGACATCAAGTTCGACCGCCGGAATCTGATGATGTCCGGAACGTCGTCCGAAGTCGACGACGGGACGATCCGATTTCGCGGCGTTTCGACCGACACACTCGGCTTCTGGGAGAAGCCGAAGCAGCCCGGCGAAAAGCTCTATCTGCGCCTGACGCTGGCGGCGGACGGCGGAGAAATTTCGATTCTCGAGGATCACATTTACTGCCGCCCCGGCATCTCCGGCACGGACGACCATCCGGCGCCGAATCCGGGCGCCATCACAACGCTGAACGGCCTCCGGGGGAAGGTTGAATTCTACGACTCGGAAGGCAATCTGATCCGCACCGAAAACAATGCCCTTTGGCTGCCGGAGGTGGCCGGGCCGCCCGGTCAGCAAGGTCCTGCCGGACCGACGATCATCGCGGACCCGGTGACGGAGATGGCGGTGGCGGATGAGACGTGGGGCGACTGCCGGTATCTCGATGCGGCGTTCCGGCAGCTGAGCTTCCGGGGGAGAGTGCGGAGTCTCCGGCGCGTTTCGCTCGAGACGGTCAGCATCGATTCCGGCGTGACCGGAAACATCGTCCTTGTGCCGATCGTGAACGGCTCCGAGCTCTCCGGCACCTCGTTTGTCGTTGCAGTCGGGGCGGCTCCGGCCGTGGCGGAATTCGCGCTCGAAGTCGCCTCCGGGACGATCGCGCTCCGGCGCGACACCGACGACGAACGCGACACCCTCAAAGACTCCGGGAACATCCCCGTCACGGCGGTCGTCCTCAGCGTCATTCTGGAGGTGCAGTATGATGCGTGACCAGATCCCCAAAAAGTTGCCCCCCTCGGCGTTTGAGCCTCGGGTCCGCCCGTGGCGGCTGCGGGTACTTTTCGGGGGCCCCGCTCTCCGTCATTCCGTGCGCCGCTTTGCGTCGCACTCATGCCTGCGAGAAAGGAACTGTAAATGAGAGACCCGATCACCGACGCCGCGCAGGACCCGTCCTGCTTGCTCTGCCTGACGCCCGACCGGGGCGGTTCCTGGTGGAGCCGTCTGCGTCCTCCGACGCCGCGCGACTTCAGCGAGGGATACCAGTGGGATGCGCTGCAAACCGCCATGTATTCGTCGCTCCCCTGGACGAATGATTATCACTTTACGTTCGACTTCACGGTTACCGACGATTTCGAAAACGGCAGTTATTGGGTGATGAATCAAAGCAACGGACGAATCTCCTTTGCACTGGAAAAGGACGCCCGCGGCAGTCGGTTTGTATTCGGCAGCTACTCGTTCAGCGGTGGGGTGTTTATCTACGTGCCATTTGCGTCTTCGCTGGTCGGGCGGCATGAAGTCACCCTGGCCGTCGAGGGCGCCACGTTACGGGTTACGGTGGACGGCACGGTGTACGAGCAGAGCGGCGAACGTGTGGAGTCGTCCGCTTACAACCGGGTGGTGACGACCTCCGCCCCGGTGACGCTTCACGCGGTTTCCCTGACCGACGATTCGACGGGAACGGCCGTCTGGCAGGCAGCATACTCCGATCTGTACGACACGTCGAATCCGTGGCCGTCGCCCGTTCCGCGCAACTTCGCGGAGGAGCCGGAGGCGTGGCGGGATGAAAAAACAACTGCCCCTGCGATTGAAGAGGATGACTGCGAATTTTTCATCCGCTACCGGCTGGACGGTTATCCGGAAGGCTCGGCGATCAGCCAGATTTTCTATCATAATTCGCAGAACGGCAGCATCAATATCGCTTTTGCCGGTGACGGTACGGGCGGCAATTACAGCTTCATCCGCCTGACGAACACGGACGGCTTTGTGATTCCGCTGGACCGCGTCCGGCAGCTTGGAAAACACACGATCCGTATTCAGCGCGTCGGTCTGACAGTTGCCATTGAGTTTGATGGTGAAGTCGCGGCGACTTCTTCGGCTGGAACGAAAAAAATTGCGGTTTATTCAACAACAGCTCCGGTCTCCGATTTCGACGGCGTCATCTTCGAAACGTACTGGAAAAGCCTGACCACCGGCCGGATCGTCTGGCGCTATCCGTCCGAAGCGGAGCGGGTGCGGCTCATCACGAAAACGAACGTCCGCACCGACCGGGGGGCGTTCGAGGCGGCGGACGAAACGGCGACCGCGAGGGTCGATACCGCGCTGGATTTGCGCGGCAAAGTGTCGAGTTACACATTGTACGTTGAATTTGACGCGGCGGCTTTGGAAAATGAATCCGTTGATTATTGTAAACAAGAACTTGCCGGACAAGGGGCGTCGAAAGGAAGTATCCCGTCTCCGCTTGCCGTCAATTACAATAAGCAGCTCAATGTAGATACGCTTGAATATCGATTCGAAGTCAGCGTAGATATTGCAGGCGCCAGACATCTGTCGAAGGCAATCCTCCCCGGCCATCTGGCCGGACGTAACTCCGTTGTCGCTGTTGTCGAGCCGATGGATGATAAAACCAGACTTTCCATTTATCATTGCGGAGTTCTGCTTAAATCAGAAATTGTTGACGGGATTCCGAAAATGGATGGTTATGCCTGTCCAGATTCATTCGCGCTGATGGATAATCGCAATGGTTTGTGGAGTAACTATTACGGAAAAATTCATTCGTGTCTGTTGTTCAACCGTGCGCTTTCCGCCGCCGAAATCGCGGCGCTGACGCCGAAGAAGCAGCCGCTCTCGTGGGCGGGGATCCGGGATGTCGTGCGGCGCGGGCGGGCGCAACGTTACTTCGCAGTCGGCGACGTGCTGACCGTCGCAACTCCGCGCTGGACCATCGAATATGAGGTTACGGGCTTCGACCAGGTTGAACCGGCCGACGCCGCGCTGACGCACAGCATGACGCTGCTTCCGGTGCGGCTGGTGACTGACTTGCAATTCGACGCGCCGGAGCCCGAAAACCCCGATGCGAAACGGGCGCAATTCGGCTGCAACCGGTGGGATTGGTCGGCAATTCGACAATGGCTGAACAGCGCGGCCGCTCCGGGCGAGTGGTGGACGGCACAGCACGAATATGACGCCGCCCCGGCCTACGCCGCGACGCTGGCGGGTTTCATGGCCGACCTGCCCGCCGATTTTCTGAGTGCGGTTGCTCCGGCCCGCCTCACGACCGCGCTTTCGAACGCGGACGGCGGCGGCAGCGTCGAGACCGTGGATCGCGTCTGGCTGCCGAGCCGGACCGAGATTTTCGGAGACGCGAACAACGGCGTAGCTGAGGGCGTGCTGATGACGAAATACGTTGACGCGACGGACGCAGACCGGATCAAGCAAAAAGGAAACGGGGCTGCGGACCGCTGGCGGTTGCGTTCCGCCGTTCTTTCACACGCACATCCAGTCTATCTAGTGTCCAGTGACGGGACGTTTTTCGCTGCCGGACACGGTGCCGCTGTCGTCATGGGAATCGTCCCGGCCTGCATCATCGCATAAAAAAGGAGAAATCAATGAGATACATACGAAAAATCAACGGATACGTCGAGGAGTCGCCCATCCCGCCCTATCGCGGCGCGGAATACTACGCCGCGCGCGGCTACCTGAGAAGCGACAGCACGCTGCCGCTTTCGCGCCTGGACATCGTGAACGGCGAGATCGTCGAACTTCCCGAGCCGGAACCGACGGAGGAGTGGGTCGGCAAAGAGGCGTTCATCAACGCGCTCTACGCGCTCCTTCCGGCGGATCAGCTGGCGGCGGCGCTGCAGAACCCGGAGACCTTCAAGCAGGGCATCGCGGGACTGGCGCTGCTGACCTCCGACGCCGCACCCGGCGGGCAGATCGACCTGATGGACCCGCGCGTTCCGGACTGGCTCGCCGCGTTCGATCTGACCCTCGAAGCGGTCCGGGCGAAAATGGAGGAATCGGCAGAGGCACAGGCGGAACAGGAGGTGACGAATGTACAGTCTGAATGAAATCGAAGAGAAAATTGCGCTTGCGAAAGCAGCGAAACTTTCCGGTGCGGAACTGCTGCTTGACCGCGAACGCGCCTGTCGCGTCTGCAACGGCATCGGCGCGGACTGGATGCCTGATTGGATGCGGGAGGCGATCAGCGGCTTGAATCCGACCCTTGTGCTTGCTGCCGATATTCACGACATCCGCTACGCGCTCGGCGGTACGGAAGCGGAACGCAAGGCCGCTGACGACGAGATGCTTGAAAACGGCCTGAAGCTGGCGAATTACCGCTACGGCTGGTACGACCCGCGCCGCTACTGGGTCCGCAAACAGATGCGTAAATTTCACGCGATCCTGCGCGAATTCGGCGGCTGGGCGTGGAAATACAGGGAGGCAGCCAATGGAGCATCTTGAAGCCATAGGGAAGATCATCGCGATCGTCGGCCCGATCCTGCTCGGGCTGCTATGGGTGCTGAAACGCATCGAAAAGGGGCAGAACCAGATGATCCGGAAAATCAACAAGATCGACAAACATAAAGTGTCGTACAAAGTGTGCGACCAGCGCCGGGCCGAATGCCCGTGCAAAACCAGCAAAGGAGACCGGAAACCATGAAAAAAATCATCATCGCCCTCACCGTCATCGCCGCCGCGCTGCTGCTGCCGGGATGCAGCCACAACACGGGAGCCTTCACGATCGGAACCCGGATCAATGCCGGGCTCGATCCGCAGAATGCGACGGCGAACCTCAGTTACACGGACGGCCTGAACGTCATCGACGTCAGCCGGGAGAACGCAAGCTGGGATATCGAAATCGATGCCGACAACGGCGTTTCGGTCGACGACAGCACCGGAACCGTCAAAGGCGTGAAACGCCTGCGCCGCGACGTCGGACCGCAGATCACCGGCTATCTGGTCGACCTCGCGGCCAAAGACCCGGAAATGGCGAAAACGTATGTGAAATCAATGAAACTCTACTGGCAGTACCGCCTCGAAAAGCAGCGGGAGACAAACAGCCGGACGGAATAGCAACCCGGCGGCAATTCCGCCGCCATAACACAAAAGGAGATCGAGTATGAAGTATCGGACGCAGGCAGGAGTCGAAGTCGAACTGAGCGAAGAGGACCTTCGCAAGCTCAGAAAGACGGAGGAAGGCAAACACACGCCGGAAGCGCTTTTCGAGAAAGCGTGCCGTAATATCGCACACATCGCGGACAAAAAGGAGGATGACGTTCACGACGAAAAGAGCATCAAGGAGGCACTCGGGGAGATCGTCCGTTTCGGCAGTTCTGCCGAGGTCGGCGATGCGATTTTCGAAGCCGCCGAAGCCGCCGCGAGTTACATCGAAATGAAAACCGGTCGATAATCGACCACCCGTTCCGGCTTATGTCGCGTGCCGGAACGGAAAAATAAGCGGCAGGAGGAATCTATCATGGAATTCACTGGAAACAACGAGTATGCGTCGAAGGGCGTCGGCACCGCAGGTCTGACTCTCGGAATCATCGGAACCGCACTGGCTACGCTGGCTGGCGGCGGCAGTCTGCTGAATGCCAACAACCGCAGCAACGGGAACGGGAACGGCGGCAGCAACGGCGGCACCGACCACACTGATGAAACCTGCAAACTTCGCAGTCAGGTCGCCAAACTGGAGGCGGAGAAGTACACGGATAATGCCGCGCTCGATATCCGTGACCGGTTTGCGGCGCTGAATGAGAAGGTCATCGGCTACGTGATCGACCTTGACAAGAAGCAGCCGAGCTTGCCAAGGGCGTCGAGTGCCTGAACAGCAAGATCGATTACGAGCAGAAGCTCACCTCGCAGAAGATCGACTGCTGCTGCGAGAAGACCGACCTGAGGATTCAGGCCCTCCGGGACGAGACCGCCGCGGCGATCAAGCTCGAGGCCGAACGCCGCAAGTGCGGAGACCAGAACCTGTACAGCTACGTCAACGCGACGTTTGTTCCGGGCAAGCTGGTGATGCCGCTCTCGAGCATCTGCCCGCCGGCCCAGCCGGCGACGACCACGACGACCGCTGCGGCGGCGTAATGGATAGGGGGCGGTACATCCGTGCCGCCCCTTTTTTCTGCATCAAACGAAAGGAACCGAAAATGAAAATCCCCGAATTTGAGATCCGAGCACTGAAGTTTATTGAAACTGAGGTCATGCCGGCAATGCCATCTGCCCTGTATCGCTTTCTTGGGTGGGTCGGAGTTGCCGCGTTTTCCGGCAGAGTCGAGCAAATGATCGTCGATCACCAGGATCTTCTTCGCTCAGCTGGAATCATCAACGGCGACGAGATCGACATTGACCGCCTTGAAGCGATCGGAAACGCCGCGTTCGAGCACGAGCCGGCGGTAGAGGTCTGGAAGCTGAAGCTGACCAAGCCCGATTTTGAAAAGTTTATCAAGACCCTCCGCGATCAGCAGTAACGTAATTTTGGTATTTCCGCAACTGCTGATTTCCCGATTATTTTAAGCCGTCCGAATGGACGGTTTTTTCATTTTGAGCGTGTAAACAGTTACATAAACAGGGGAAAATCAGGGGATATCAAGATTATTCAAAGCATTATTTTTAACATGTAAAACCCTTAATTATAACATGATATATTTCATTCATTTATTTATTCAGTGACGATTTCGACAATCGCGGCCAGCGGACCGGCGCACTCGGCAACGGAGAGCTGTCCGGAAGCAAGCTGTTTGACGACTTCGAGCAGTTGTCCGGTCAGCTGCTTTGTCGCCTTTTCGCGGAGGAAAAGCGATTCGATCCGATCGGCGGCTTTCCGGGCGGGGCGTTCGGCAGTCTGATGAGTCGAAACCCACGTTTCCCGACCGCCATGCTGAAGGCGGCAGTAGTAGATTTTCCCGCGCTTGACTAATCCGGCCATGTTCGTTCCTTTCGATCACTTTGCTGACTTCAACAAGGTGTTTGGAGATCAATTTCGTGATGTTACGAAAATGATATCGCGCCCGCTTTTCGACTGTCACGATTTAATCAGTTCGCTTTACTTTGAGGGCAATCGCCGCCCATACCGTCCGTCGGTTCTCTTGGAGACGTTCCCGCTCCTGATTTTTCGAGCAGGTCAGCAGCCAGCGCCGCGACCTTTGCTCGATTCGGTATTGTGAGCCCATTCCATGACTCGAGTACGACTTGTAAAAAGCGATCCGGCGGAGGTTCCGCCGGGCATTTGTCTAGATAGCATTTTATCGATTTTGTAGCAATCGTAGGCATGACGCCAGCCATCAACTTTTTTCGCATTTTAGGGCTTATCGGTCTGCCCTTTCTCCATCTCGAATAATTTGCTCTAGCT
>ERZ1032238.200-NODE-200-length-19121-cov-9.553551_pt1 | contig 19121 bp, 13 predicted proteins | sample MGYA00518736_ERZ1032238 | MGnify/ENA primary metagenome ERZ1032238 (study PRJEB33719, sample SAMN04261349) | wastewater metagenome | biome: periurban shantytown; feature: human; material: feces | host: Homo sapiens | place: Peru: Lima | collected 2012-01-15 ... | reverse complement strand
ATATCTACAATCGGCGTGTTGTCCTGAATATGAGAGGAAATGTTTTCTTTTGGCACGATACGTTTGCATATCCTCCGATCATCATGCGCCTGCAATTCCAGCAAGATGCCCAGCATGCCCCAATGTCTGCGAACACGGCCATAATCATAGGTATTGTTTTCCCGTATGCCGTGCAGGCATGTGTATGCGGCATGCATACGTCAGCACACACCGGATCGCAATGCGCAACCGTATACAAGAGGTATACGGATGCGCACTGCGCCCGGCCAACGCGCAACCGCCACGGCTATACGAGGAGATCCAGTCCGCTACCCATAAATTCAAGGGAGACAACCAATGGCAAAAGGCCCTGTGCTCGTAGTTGATTTCGGAGCCCAGTACGCACAGCTCATCGCCCGCCGCGTACGCGAAGCGAACGTCTATTCGGAGCTCGTACCGCATTCCATGCCGGCCGACGAGATGCTCGCCAAGGACCCGAAGGCCATCATCCTGTCCGGTGGCCCGGCTTCCGTATTCGAGCCCGGCGCCCCCACCATCGACCCGAAGGTGTTCGATGCCGGCGTTCCGGTGCTTGGTATCTGCTACGGCTTCCAGGTGATGGCCCACGAGCTCGGCGGCGACGTCGACAAGGCAGCTTTGGGCGAATACGGCAAGACCGATACCGTAATCGATCACGCAGAAGGCCTGCTCGCAGGCTCCCCCGCCGAGCAGAACACATGGATGAGCCATGGCGTCGCCGTGAAAAAGGCCCCGGAAGGCTTCGAAGTGCTTGCGCACACCGAAGGCGCACCTGTGGCCGCCATGCAGGATCCGGCACGCAAACTGTACGGCGTGCAGTGGCATCCGGAGGTCAAGCACACGCCGATGGGCCAGCAGCTCATCGAAACCTTCCTGCACGAATGCGCCGGCCTTGGTTCCGATTGGGACGCTTCCAGCATCATCGATGATCAGGTGACGAAGATCCGTGAACAGGTCGGCGACGCACAGGTGATCTGCGGCCTGTCCGGCGGCGTCGACTCCGCCGTCGCCGCCGCGCTGGTGCACAAGGCCATCGGCGACCAGCTGACCTGCGTGTTCGTGGACCACGGTCTGTTGCGTAAGGGCGAGGCCGAGCAAGTCAAGCATGACTTCGTCAAGGCCATCGGCATCAAACTCATCGCCGTGGATGCTTCCGAGGACTTCCTCACCGCGCTCAAGGGCGTGAGCGAGCCGGAGAAGAAGCGCAAGATCATCGGCGAGAAGTTCATTCGCACCTTCGAGAAGGCGCAACGCCAGGTCATCGAGGAAGCCGGCGCTTCCGGCAAGGAAGTCAAGTTCCTCGTGCAGGGCACCCTGTACCCGGATGTGGTGGAATCCGGCGGCGGCGATGGCGCGGCCAACATCAAGTCGCACCACAATGTGGGCGGCTTGCCGAAGGACATCAAGTTCCAGCTCATCGAGCCGCTGCGTACCCTGTTCAAGGACGAGGTCCGCGCCATCGGCACCGAGCTCGGACTGCCGGATGAGATCGTGTGGCGTCAGCCGTTCCCGGGCCCGGGCCTGGGCATCCGCATCATCGGCGAGATCACCAAGGAACGTCTGGATGTGCTGCGCGAGGCCGATGCCATCGCCCGCGAGGAACTGTCCAAGGCCGGTCTCGACCGCGACATCTGGCAGTGCCCTGTCGTACTGCTCGCCGACGTGCACTCCGTAGGCGTGCAGGGCGACGAACGCACCTATGGCTCCCCCATCGTGCTGCGTCCGGTGTCCTCCGAAGATGCCATGACCGCCGATTGGTCCCGCATTCCGTACGACGTGCTGGCCACCATCTCGACGCGCATCACCAACGAATGCCGCCAGATCAACCGCGTGGTGCTCGACTGCACCTCCAAGCCGCCGGCAACCATCGAATGGGAGTGACGGCTTCCCTAACATCCGCTAGCCGCATATGAAATGGCCTCTCTGGGTAGTTCGCCCAGAGAGGCCATTTCATATCGGATACCATTCAGACCGTCAAAAGACCATCGACTGGCTCGAACATTATCAGCCCAACATGCCGGTCCACATGCCCACGAAATCGGGCAGCGTCTTGCGTGTGGTCTCCACGTTGCGCACCGTTACGCCTTCGATGCGCAGACCAAGCATCGCCGCGAACGTGGCCATGCGATGGTCGGCGTAGGTCTCCATCTCTGCGCCATGCAATGCGCCGCTCTTCACCGGTTCGATGGCGATGCCATCTGTCAACTCATGAGCCTTGCCCCCCACGCGCGTGATCTCGTTGACCAGTGCCTCCAGGCGGTTCGTCTCATGCCCGCGCAAATGGCCGATGCCGATCATGTTGGTCGGTTTGTCGGCGAACACCAGGATCGCCGCAAGCGACGGCGCGATTTCGCCGGCCGCAGTCAGGTCGAAGTCGCCGAGCCCGTTGATATTGCCGTCACCGCTGACCTTGCAGTAGCGGATGCCGTCTGATTCGGGGAATGTCACTTCAGCCCCCATGCGCTCCAAGTAGCCCGGCAGCAACCCACCAGGCTGCGTGGTACTTTGAGGCCAGTTCGGGACACGCACACTGCCGCCTGCGATAAGCGCCGCTCCCAGGAAAGGCGCCGCGTTCGACAGATCCGGCTCCACCGTTACGGACTCCGGCAATTGCACCGTTCCCGGCTTCACCTGCCAGACGTGCACCTGCTCGTCAGCAATAGCATCCACGCCCGCTCCCTGCAGGTCCGCCACGGTCATGCGAATATGCGGCAGGCTTGGTGTTTTCTCCCCCGTATGGCGCAGCTCAAGACCACCCGGTATGCGCGAGCCGATGAGCAGCAGGCCGGAAATGAACTGGGAGGAACCGGAGGAATCGATCTTCACCACGCTTGGCGAGGTACGTTCCTCCACCGGCGTCGGAGGCGTTATGGTGAACGGCAAACGCCCATTCTCGCCGTGGTATTCGATGACGGCACCCAGTTGCGCAAGACCATCCAAAACCGGCTTCATCGGTCGGGCGTATGCCTGTTCATCGCCATCAAATTCGACGGGGCCGTCGGCGAACATCGCAAGCCCTGGCACAAAACGCATCACCGTGCCCGCCAGTCCGCAGAACACCTTCGTATTGCCATGGAAGCGACCGTTTGCCGGTGGCGTTACCGTCACCGTAGTGGCGGATTGCTCGTCAACATCACAGCGCACACCGAGCGTACGCAGCGCATTCATCATCAGTTCGGTGTCTCGCGAGCGCAACAGTCCCACCAGTCGTACTGGTTGTGTGCCGAGGGCTGCGAGGATGAGGTAGCGGTTCGATAGGGATTTGCTGCCGGGGATTTCGACTGTGGCGTCGAGTGGCTGGCGGGTCGTGGGTGCGGGCCAGATTGTGGTGTTGCTGTCGCTCATGGTGTGTTGTTCCTTGTTGTGCGGTATTCGCGTGCCGTGATTTCGTGTTCCATGGTTTTCGCCGGTGTCATGGGGTGATGTGCGCGGTAGCGGTGTATAGCTGCTCACATTATTGCCTGCTTGCGATAATTTCTCTTGTTTGTTCACTAGTCAGCTGTGGTTTGGATGGTTTGCAGGGTTTTCTTGCGTTTTGCGATGTGGGGCTTCTGCGTCATAGGTGGTTGGGCGTCGAGGATGATATTGCTTGGTCTTTGGGATTGGTTCGCAGCCTTGTTCTGCTGGTTCCGTAGGTGGTTTTTCGCTTCCGTTGGTGGTTGGCCGTAATATCGCATTCAGAAAAGGGCTTAATTTCAGCTGTTTCTGTTGCGGATTACCGATCTCAACCACCTACGGAATCATTCTGTGGCCGTGCAATGCCGGTGATAGACCGTGCGGCTGTTGCGTGGCATCGTGTTGGATTGTTTGCCCGCGCCGGCCGCTGGCTTATTCTGCTGCTTCGGCGCTCTCATTGCGTCTGCATGCCGTTCCATGCGTAGTCCAGGTGCATGAATTCGGGTACTTTGTACCATTTCACCGGGTAGCCTGCGCCATGTGCGCAGAATACCGAGTCCGGTGTGTTTTCCAGGTCGGATTCCGGGTTGTAGTTCGTGTGTTTCATTACTTCTTCGGTGTTATGGCAGGGCTTGTATCCTGCGAATACGCAGCTGAGGTGCCCGCGCCCGTGGGTGTATGCGTTCACGTCCATGGCGTAGTCCTGCATCTCGCTGACTGGTGCGGTGCCGTTGAGTACGGCGTATTCGCTGCCGCTCGCACCGGTGGGTTGTGGCGTGTCGAAATCGCCGCTCATGCGCTGAATATCGCTCATGGCACGGCCGAGCATGTCCTGCGGAATTTCCAGGCGGAATCGGTACCAGGGTTCCAGCAGTCTGCAATTGCCCATGCCTGTGATGCGGCATGGCATGGCTTCCGTCGTGGCGTCCTCCCCTGTGGGGGTATCGCCGTTCGTGTTCTTCTTCGTATTGGCATCGTCCGTATCGTGATCAGTGTCATCGCCGGCGAATCGTTGCGCGATGTCGAACGCGCTGGCATCGTTGGGTACGCCGGCACGCGCTTCCATCAGCCCTTGGCGGATCGCGCGGTACGTTGCCTGGCGGAAATCGCCGCCTTCCGTGTGTTTCAGATGCGAGCGCCCGACCAGGAGTGTGAGTCTGATGTCAGTGATTGGGGAGCCTGTGAGTACGCCCAGGTGTTCTTTTTCTTTGAAGTGGGAGATGATCAGGCGTTGCCAGTTGCGGTCGAGTATGTCTTCGCTGCATGTGGTGGCGTATTGCATGCCGCTGCCTTCTGGTAGTGGTTCGAGGAGTACGTGTGCTTCCGCGTAGTGGCGTAGTGGTTCGAAATGTCCGGCGCCTTCAACGGGTGTTGTGATGGTTTCCTTATATAGGATTGCGCCTGGGCCGAATTCCACGTCCAGTCCGAAGCGGTCGTGCATCATTTGTTGGATGATTTCCAGCTGTACCGCGCCCATGAGTTGTAGGTGTATTTCCTGTAGTCGTGCATGCCAGACGACGTGCAGCAGTGGGTCCTCGTCTTCCAGTTCGCGTAGGGCCATCAGGCATTTGTGGGTGTCGTTGCTGCCTGGCAGCAGTGTGTAGGTGAGTACCGGTTGCAGGATGGGGTTTTCGGCGGATTGGTCGATGCCGAGTCCTTCGCCGGGGAAGGTGTGGGTTAGGCCTGTCACTGCGCATACTGCGCCTGCGGGGACGGATTCGACTGTGGTGTATTTTGCGCCGGAATACACGCGTACCTGGTCGGCTTTCTCGCTCCATGTGGTTTCATCGTTGCCGCCGTTCAGCAGGGCTTTTGCGTGGAGCTCTCCTCCGGTCACTTTCAGCCATGTGAGGCGGTTGCCCTGTGCATCGTGTGAGATCTTGTACACGCGGGCGCCGAATTCTTTGGTGTGGCTGGGTTCTTGGGTGTATGTTTCGAAGCCGTTGATGAATTCGTCGATGCCTTCCATTTTGAGTGCTGAGCCGAAGAAGCAGGGGAAGAGTTCACGGCGTTCGATCATGGTTTGGATGGTGGTGACGCTTACCTGTTCGGTTTCGAGGTATTCGTTCATGGCGTGTTCCGTTTGCATGGCGATTTCTTCCATCACACCGGCGAGTGCTGGGGTGTTGGCGGTTTCGTTGGTCGTGGTGGTGAAGTCGATACAGGCGTCGTTGAATCGGTGTTTGAGTTGGCTGAGGATGTGTGTTTTGTTGGCGCCGGGGGCGTCCATTTTGTTGATGAAGAGGATGGTGGGTACGTGGTAGCGTGCGAGGAGTCTCCAAAGGGTTTCGGTGTGGCCTTGGATGCCGTCGGTGCCGGAGATGACGAGGATGGCGTAGTCGAGGACGCGTAGGGTGCGTTCGGTTTCGGCGGAGAAGTCGACGTGGCCGGGGGTGTCGAGGAGGGTGATGGTGGTGTTGGTGGTGTGGATGACGGCGGGTTCGGTGAAGATGGTGATGCCGCGTGCGCGTTCCATGGCGTTGGTGTCGAGGAAGGCGTCGCCGTGGTCTACGCGGCCGGGTTTGCGCAGTTGGCCGGTGGCGTAGAGGACGGCTTCGGAGAGTGTGGTTTTGCCTGCGTCGACGTGTGCGAGGATTCCGGTTACGATGCGCTTCATGGTTGTCACCATACCAGTGTGTGTTCCTGTGCTGTGTGGGTGGTGTGTGCTGGTGAGGGGTTGTAGTGGCTGTGGAAGTTGCGCGGTCATTGTGTCCCATTGTGTCCAAGAACGGGAAAGCCCGGAATCCAAGATGTTGAAATCATTGGGATTCCGGGCTTCTGGTCGGGCTGACAGGATTTGAACCTGCGACATTCTGCTCCCAAAGCAGACGCGCTACCAAGCTGCGCTACAGCCCGTTACCTGAAAGGCAACATCAGCTATTGTACATGAGCGTTCGACCTATTGAACACGCGACACTCGCGCATTATGTCTTCCGTATGTTTTCTGTTGCGCTCCATGTGCTTCCGCCAGGTCTGCCGCAGGTCACCGGTCGGAAGCGATGCGTGATTCGAGTTGTTTGAGTTGTTCGCTTGCCGAGGGCTGCACCTGTGCCTGTGCGAGCTGCAGCGTGATGCGGTCCGCTTCGAGGGCTGCGATCTGCCGTGAGAACACGATGAACCATCCTAGGTACACCATGCAGGCCAGCGCTTCCACGTTGGTCAGGGTGATCTTGCCTAGCAGCCATTCCACGCCGAATGCCGCGCATACCAGCAGCATCAGGTCGGAGATCACCATCACGGTGCGGCTCAGGCGTGGTGCCACCCAGGGCAGTAGTAGGAACAGCACGAGCATGAGCACCGGCAGGCCTCGCGCGAATACGTTGTGCAGAATCGGATGCGGCGTGTAGCGGAACGCGCCGATGCCGATGAAGGCGATGCCGGACATGGTGAGCATCACGCCCAGGATGGTGGTGCGCAGGCGATAGTGCGCGATATCGTAGCCGTGGTTCGGGTCGTTGGCGGATCGGTTGTGGCGTAATCGCGTAAGCCGTTCGGTGGTTACGAGTTCGGAGATGGCGAAGTAGCTGATAATGATGATGCATAGTCCGCCCAGCATGAGTGTGGAGTTGAACATGGTGGCGGCGAATGTGGTGCGGTCGCCCAGCTGCGAGAAGTTGTTGTGGTACCAGTATGGGTCGTCTGTGGTGAGTCCGGCCACGCAGACGCCGGAGACGATGAAGAACGGCAGCAGCGAGGCCAGCGTCTTTGCGTTCATCATACGCGCCTGCACGAAGGTCATGTACCCGAATATGCCGGAGACCGTGGCGCAGATGGCGGCCATGTAGCCCACGAAGACTTTCGGCCCCATCACCTCGTTCACCATGCTGAGCAGTGCGAACGACGTCAGGAATGTGGTGGCCGCGTATACGGCGGATAGTGCGAGTGATTCGACGAGTCTGCGCAGCATGACGAGCCAACCGTGTTTGAGGTTCATGGAGCGCGACTGGCTCAGGTAGCCGATGAGGAAGGACATGATTGCGCAGGCGGCTGCGATACCTGAGCAGACGATGAAGCGACGGAGCATGAGCTGCCAGATGGCGGAAGCGTATTCAAGGTAGATGTTCATGGCGGCGGCGCCAATCACTGCGCAAATGATGAACGAGATCAGGCCGCCGGTTTCCGCTCGCTGGTGGCTTCCCTGTCTCATGACGCTCCCCTCTCTCTCGCTTGTTTTTCCGCGTATTCGTGTTCCGCGCTCATATCACTGTTCATAGCATGGTCATCGCAATATAAGGCTTTGTTTCTTTGATTCTACGTTCATAGCGTACGCTTGCAGCGTTATTGTCCGGCGCCCTGTTGCCACTGGCGGCGCCCATTAACGCCGATCCCTCTTCTGCGGTTTTACCAAAAACTGCGTCATTTCTGACATATCGCTCCATACAACGCCCTGTGCAACCCTATTTCTTTGCCTCGTCGTTTCCCAATGTTCACACAAGGCAACATAAAAAAACTCGCCATGGGCGTCGCAGTATATGGAAATTCCCACAGTATAAAAGCGGTTCCAGCGGCGAGCGCAACGTCCAACCAACCAAATCGTTGCGCTGCCGCTGGAACCTGTTGTTCGGCCTGTTGCCAGACGGCTTATGTGTGGCTTATGTCTGGTGCGACATGAGCCCGGTGTGTTCCGGCGGATCCTGTCGGTCTTGGCACCGAGCCTTGGGAATCAAGTCTTAGAACAGGTGCCGTTGTTCCGGTTTGTCTTCGCTCATCAGCAGCATGAAGCTTCTCGATTGCGCGGTGATGGCGAATCCGGCTTCGTAGTTGAGTTCGGGCCCGTCCGGATTGTAGGTGTCTACTACCAGTTTCCATTTGCTGCCGTAGTTTTCGTCCGGCAGCGTGAATTGAATCGGCTCGTAGTGGGCGTTGAAGATCAGGATGAAATCGTTGTCGACGGTCGGGTTGCCGTAGTAGTCCATTTCGGGGATATCGGCGCCGTTGAGGTATACCATCATCGAGAACGCATGCGTGTTCTGCCAGTCGTTCATATCCATGATGGAACCGGTGTGGTCGAACCATTCGACTTCGGGGATGGTGTTTGGGTCGTCTCCGGCTTTGCGCCCGGTGAAGAACCTGCGGCGGTGCAGCACCGGATGATCCAGACGCAGGTGGATCAGCTTCGAGACGAAGGCGAGCAGGCTCTTGCGATCATCATCCAGATCCCAATGCGTCCAGGAGATCTCGTTGTCTTGGCAGTAGGCGTTGTTGTTGCCCTGCTGGGTGCGGGCAACCTCGTCGCCTCCGCAGATCATGGGGATGCCCTGGCTGACCAGCAGTGTGGAGAACATGTTGCGCATCTGCCGCTGGCGCAGTTCGTTGACGTCGCGGATGGTGGTTTCCCCTTCCACACCGCAGTTCCACGAACGGTTATTGCTTTCGCCGTCGCGGTTGCCTTCGCCGTTGGCGTCGTTGTGCTTCTCGTTGTAGCTCACCAGATCGTTGAGGGTGAAGCCATCATGCGCGGTGACGAAGTTCACCGAGGCGACCGGTCGACGACCGTTCACTTCATACAGGTCGGAGCTGCCCATCAGACGTGATGCGAATTCGGGCAACGTGCTCGGTTGCGAGCGCCAGAAGTCGCGGACGCAGTCGCGGTAGCGTCCGTTCCATTCGGACCAGCTGGAGGGGAAGCCTCCGACTTGGTAGCCGCCGGAGCCGAGATCCCATGGTTCGGCGATGAGTTTGACGCGGCTGATGACGGGATCTTGTTCGACGATGTCGAAGAAAGCGGAGAGTTTGTCGACTTCTTGGAATTGGCGTGCGAGGGTTGCTGCGAGGTCGAAGCGGAATCCGTCGACGTGCATTTCGGTGACCCAGTAACGCAGGCTGTCGGTGATGAGTTGCAGGGCGTGCGGCGAGCGCATGAGGAGCGAGTTGCCGGTGCCGGTGGTGTCGAAGTAGTGGTATGGGTCGTTGTCGACGAGACGGTAGTAGGCCTGGTTGTCGATGCCTTTGAAGCTGAGGGTGGGGCCCATGTGGTTGCCTTCGGCGGTGTGGTTGTAGACCACGTCGAGGATGACTTCCATGCCTGCGCGGTGGTAGGCCTTGACCATGGATTTGAATTCGTTGACCTGCTGGCCGCGTTCGCCCACGCTGGAGTAGGCGTTATGTGGCGCGAAGAATCCGATGGTGTTGTATCCCCAGTAGTTGCTGAGGCCTTTCTGCTGGAGGAAGGAGTCGTTGACGAACTGGTGGATGGGCATGAGTTCGATGGCGGTGATGCCGAGTTTTTTGAGGTAGTCGATGACTGCCGGGTATGCGAGGCCGGCGTAGGTGCCGCGGATGTCCGGTGGCACGTCCTGGTTGAGGTTGGTCATGCCGCGTACGTGGGCTTCGTAGATGACGGAGTCGTGGTAGGAGATGTTGGGGTGTTGGTCGTTGCCCCAGTCGAAGTAGGGGTTGACGACGACGGATTTCATGGTGTGTGCGGCAGAGTCCTGCGTGTTGATGGCATTGATGTCATCGGGGTTGGACATGTCGTAGGAGAAGAGGCTCGGGTCGTCGTCGATGTTGCCTTCGATGGCTTTGGCGTATGGGTCGAGCAGGAGTTTGGAGGGGTTGCAACGTTGGCCCAGGGCTGGATTGTATGGCCCGTAGACGCGGTAGCCGTAGCGTTGGCCCGGCTGCAAGCCGGGTATGTAGTTGTGCCAGACGTAGGAGTTCTGCTCCGTCATCTCGATACGGGTTTCGTGGTCTTCTTCATCGAAGAGACACAGCTCGACCTTTTCGGCCACTTGGGAAAATAAGGCGAAATTCACGCCGGCACCGTCGTAGCTGGCGCCGAGCGGATACATGGATCCCGGTCGTATATGCATAGTTTCATTATTCCACGCGTCTCGACCGTTTTTCGCGCTTGGGGATGCTTCGCCACAAGATGCCCTCAATCTTTCTCGTGGCGCGCAAAATACCGCAAACGGTTGCTGCGCACGTGTCGGGCTTGGGGCTTGGGCGTGCGCGCCCAGCGAGTTATCTGCCTGCGGTGAGTCTGCGGATTTGCTCGTGTTGTATTGCGATGATGGAGTTGCTGGCGGTTATGTGCGTGGCCAGAAGGTCGGGCCAGCTCACCCATGCCGATTCCACGTGTTCGTCCGCGTCGAAGTGGCGTTCCCCCTGCTGAAATCCATCCAGGTGAATCACCATGATGTGGGCGAGCTCGTCGGTCATGCCTTCGGAGGAGTAGCAGTCCGTCACCTGGTCGATGCGCATGCGGTCGTTGGAGATCGGTGTAACGCCGGTCTCCTCGCGCAGTTCACGCAGTGCGGCCTCGTGGACGTCCTCGCCCTTGTCCATCAGTCCAGCGGGCAGTCCATAGGCGAAGGAGTCGTTGCCAATACGGTATTCGCGTTCGATCAGGTATCTGTCCGTCGCCGTGTCGTGTACGAGCATCACCACACAGGGGGCATGGCGTAGTACCTGGCGGCGGATGGTGACCATGCTACCGCTGGTGGTGGTAAGCCCTATGAGCGTGTCTTCCACTCGGAAGATGGCACCCCGGTATACTTCATGGCTTTCCAGCAGTTTGGCCGGAACGTTCATGTCGATACCGTCGCCGTGGGAGGCGAGGCTCGCGTTAATCCGTTCCGTCGTATTGCCGTTGTCTGCCGCGCCTAGGCGCTGTTCGCCGTCCGTCTGCATGGTGTTCTCCTTGTGCTATTGCCCGGCTTTCACGCAATGTCGGTTCCCTGTTGTTCCGGTTCCACCGGGCCTGCGGCGCTGGCTGTGCCGGCGCTGTTGATCACCCATGTCCATGGATCGGTGGTGGTGTGGATCCAGTTCGTTTCCACGTGTTCGCCCGTAGCCGATTCAAGGGCGGCGGGGATGTCTTCGATGGCGTAGTTGAACCACATGGATTCGATGGCGGCGTGGGGCGTGTTGATGAAGCATGGGCGCACGTGCGGCTCATGCTGGCCGGGTTCGCCATGGCCGAGCGTGATACCTGCCGCACGCATGTCCGCCTCGTACCGCGCCTGTTCGATGGCGTCGGTGACGGGGTGATGGCGCAGGTCGCTGGTTACGTACACGTCCGCCCCGGCTGCGCGTACCTCGTCGAACATGGAGTCGCCGGAACCGGGCAGGAGCGCGACGGTGGAGATGGTGGTGTTCGGATCGCCACACATTTGGATGCCCAGTGCAGTGGCCATGCCGTGGGTGTTGACCTCGGTGTAGACGCGTTGCGCGAACACCCCTAGGGTGGTGGGTTCAGGCAGGCGTCCGATACGTCCGAGTCCTACCAAGTGTTCGGCGTCGGGGTCATTGATGGGGACAAGCGGCTGCTGGTCGACAAGGCCGAAATAGTCGGCGGCGGCATGGCCCACGCCTCGCCATGCCGCATCGGCGTTGGTATGGCCCACCCATAGGGCGCAGCCGGCCTGGTTGAGTTTGGTGACAAGACCACCGCGGAATCCAAGACCGGACACCTGGTGGACGGAGCGGAAGAACAGAGGATGGTGGGTGATGAGCAGATCCGCACCCCATGCGATGGCCTGATCGACAATGCTGTCGGATGGGTCCGCGGCGAACGCGATGCGTGTGACCGGCTGCCGCAGGTCGCCTACGATAAGCCCCGGCTCATCCCAGCTTTCCGCGTATCGCAGCGGGTAAAGCGTTTCCAGTACGTCAACAACCTGCTTGAGTCTCATAGCCTGTCCTTTCTCATGGTTTCCATGCTGCTTCACCGCCACACACCTGTCCTAGATGCCCGTCTTCCTGGTGCCGCCCGCATTCAGCGAAGCCGTTTGCGGGCGGCACCAGGCAACTGCTTCGTCTAGTCACCCCATGCGTGCCTGAGCCCGGGTTCCGTCCGTGTATGGCTACGCTGAGTCACTCGTCAGCGTCGCCATACACGGGTCGTATCCCGATACAGCCCCGTCAGATGCCTGCCAGCGTAGCCATATGCGGGCGGCTCACCCGATTGGCACAGCAATCAGTGCGCGGCGAGCTGCCAGTCCGCGCCCACGCCGGTGGACACGTCTAGCGGCACGTCCAAGTGCACGGCGTTCTCCATGGCGTCGCGCACCAGAGCGCTCACCTGTTCGCGCTCCCCCGGTGCGATCTCCACCACCAGTTCGTCGTGGATCTGCAGAATGATGCGGCTCTTCACACCGGCCTCGGACAGTGCACGCCGCGCCCGGATCATCGCGATCTTCATGATGTCCGCGGCACTACCTTGGATCGGCGCGTTCAACGCGGCTCGTTCAGCCGCATCGCGAGCGGCACGATTCGTGGATTTCAGTGCCGGGAAGTACCGCCTGCGGCCGAACATCGTTTCGGTATACCCACGTTTGCGTGCCTCGCTCACACAGGATTCCAGGAAGTCGTGCACTTTGCCGAATGTGGCGAAATACTTCGCTTTGAGCGCCTCGGCCTCGCTCGGGCGGATCTTGAGCTGCTGCGCCAAACCATACGAGCTCAACCCATATGCCAGTCCGTAGCTCATGGCCTTCACATGGCTGCGCTGATCCGGTGTGATCTGATCCACCGGCACGCCATGCACCAGGCTCGCCACGTACTTGTGGAAGTCGGCGCCGCTCTTGAATGCTTCGATCAGAGACTCGTCGCCGGACAGATGCGCCATGATGCGCAGCTCCACCTGCGAGTAATCGCAGCTCATCAGCGATTCGAAGCCTTCACCGGGCACGAACGCCGAGCGGATCTCGCGCCCGGCCGCGTTGCGGTTTGGAATGTTCTGCAGGTTGGGGTCCACGGAACTCAGCCTGCCGGTGGCCGCCACCGTCTGTTCGAACGTGGTGTGGATGCGCTCGTCGGCAGGATTGGTGGCGTCGATGAGCGTGGCGACGATCTGCTTGAGCTTGTTGGTCTCGCGATGCCTGAGCAGCGCCCCGAGGAACCCGCTGGCGCGCTCGTCGTCGGCATAGGTGAAGTAGAGTTTCTGCAACGCGTCGGCGTTGGTGGTGTAGCCGCCCGTCTTGGTGCGTTTCGTGGGCTTGAGACCCATGTCTTCGAACAGCACCTTGCCAAGCTGCTTGGGGCTTTGCAGATTCACGGTGGTGCCGGCATAGTCCCAGGCGATCTCCTGCGCCTGCCGCGCGTCGGCGGCGAAGGTGTCACGCATGGCGGTAAGACGTTGCATATCGACTTTCGCGCCCTGCGACTCCATGCCGTATAGCACGTGCGAGACTGGCAGTTCCATGCGCTGCAGCAGGCCGAACTGTTCGCGCTGGTCGATCTGTGGCGCCAGGGCACGGGCGAGCTCGGCGATGATGGCCACATGCTGCAGCAGTGTCGAAGTCTGATTGCCGTCGGCATCCGCGTCGGCACCATCGTCCAGGTCGAGCAGTCCCTGCGTCGCCTCCTCGGTCTTCTCCTCCACATGGATGTCAAGGAAACGCGCGGCGGCCTGTTCGAGCGTATCCGCGTGGAAGTCGGGCTGCACCAGGTAGCCGGCGAGTTTGGTGTCGAACAACGGTTTGGGCAGGTCGACGCCGAGGGATGCGAATAGGTGAAGCTGTTCCTTGTAGCCATGCACGACCAGGGTGGGGGCGTACTGCGCGAGGATGACGTTGAGCGCGTCCCGCATCCCCGGATCCAACCGCGGCGCATCCGTTGCGGCGTCAGTCGCATCGGCCGTGGCGGCATCCGTTTGTTTGCCCGTATCGTCCGCCGAATCGACTGCGGGAATCTCGATGATCAGCGCACTGCCGCCGTATTGTAGTGTGATCGCGTTCGCTTTGACCTTACCGGGTTTGGCGTTGCCGGCAGCGTTGATGACCCATGAACGCTCGATGATGCCATTGCACTGCATCGAATGGTCGATGGTGAATTGCGTGCCGGTATCATCCGATTCGTCGTTGACGCTTGCACCACTGGCGCCCGGCTTGGGCAGGTTCTGTTCCACCCATGCGTTCAACGTGTCGGCATCGCCCGCATACTGCACGTCCGACACTTCGATGGCCGAACGTTCCTTGCCTGCTTCGGCCTTGGCGCTCTGTTCCAGCTTCGGAGCCTCGCCGCCGTTGAAGGTTTTGAGGATACGCGTCTTGGTACGCGAACCGAATTCCAGTGAGGTGAACAGTTCGTCGATCTTCGCCGCGTCGAAGTGACCGAAGGTCAGGTCGTCCACGGTAACGCCTAGGTCGATGTCTCGTACCAGTGCGTTGACCTTGCGGTTGAGCTTGACCTGGTCGAGGTTTTCTCGCAAGGACTCGCCCTTCTTGCCGCCGATCTCGTCGGCGTGCTCGCAGATGCCTTCAAGTGAGCCGTACTGGTTGATCCATTTGGCTGCGAATCCGTCGCCGACCCCGGGCACGCCGGGGATATTGTCCGCTGTCTCGCCGCGCAATGCCGCCAGATCGGGGTACTGCGCCGGAGTCACCTTGTATTTGGCGAATATGGCTTCGGGCGTCATATGCTTCAGGTCTTTGAAGTGGTGACCGGGTACAGCACGGTCACCCAATCGTCCACAAGCTGGAACGCGTCTCGGTCGCCGGACAGGACGAGCGTCTTGTATTTCGCCTGTTCGCCCATGGTGGCAAGCGTGCCAATCACATCGTCGCCCTCGTAACCGGGTTTTTCGATATATGTGACGCCCAGCGCGTCAAGCATGCTTTGGATAAGCGGCAGCTGGCTGAGCAGATCCTCCGGGGCGGCGTCGCGTGTGCCTTTGTACTGCGGCAGCATGGTGTTGCGGAAGGTGCCGCCTTTGACGTCGAATGCAACGGCGAGGTGATCGGGCTTCTCCGCATCGATCACTTGGGCGAGCATGGTCGCGAAGCCCCAGACCGCGTTGGTAGCCTGACCGGACGAGGTGGAGAAGTTCTCTACGGGAAGAGCGAAGAACGCGCGGAACGCCAGCGAATGGCCATCAACGACCAGCAGCGTTCCGCGCGTTTCGTCGGATACGGTATCAATCATAGGTTCGGTATCGGTATGCGGTTCAGCGATCGTCGCGCGCCGGCTTGGGATCGCCGTACTTCTCGATGATGGCCAGGGCCAGGCGCTTCTTCGGAATACGCTGATCCATGGAGGTCTTCTGAATCCAACGGAATGCGCCCTGCTCGGAGAAATCGGCCTTGTCCATCAGCAGACCCTTGGCACGGTCGATGAGCTTGCGCTCCTCCAGCGTCTCCTGAGCCTTCTGCAGATCGGCCTGGGCCTTGGCGAGCTCGTCCTCCGTGGCCTTGAGCTTGGCCTCGGAGCGTTCCACGTTATCCAGCAGATCGTTGATCTCCGCGAAACGTCCCATGGCGACTTCGAGCGCCGGAATAAGCTTGGACTCCTCGTACGGCTTGGTCACATAGGCCATGGCACCTGCGCCGGTGGACTTCTTGACCAGATCGGGCTGGGAGAACGCGGTCAGCATGACCACAGGTGCGATGTTCTCGTCGCAGATGATGCCCGCAGCGGTAATGCCATCCATCCGCGGCATCTTGACATCCATGCACACCACATCAGGGCGCTTGGCACGTGCCAGATCCACGGCTTCTTCACCGTTGGCCGCCTCGCCTACGACCTCGTAGCCGTTATCTTCAAGCATGCCGACAAGATCCATACGATTCACGGATTCGTCTTCGGCGACTACGACGGTGCGCTTGCGATTCTTCTCTTCCTCAGGAGCTTCTTCGGCACGGGCGGCGGCCTGCAGCTCCTCCTCGGTCAGCACGGGTTCCATTCCCTTTTCGCTGTTGCTGGACACCATTACATCAACCTCGTTTCCTTGGGTCAACAAAACGCTTCAAATGTAAGTCTCAACCCACAATAACACAACGCACAGGCCAGCAAACGGTGTTGCGCCAAACCATTGATTCGTGTTGCAAGACGGGAATACGCAGCATGGGGCAAGCCTCGTACGCCGCCAGCATGTCATGATTCGAAAAACGTTTCCTTCGCTCCCCATGCAGATGCCATCGCGACGTAACGCGTCGCAGCAGACGGCTCCCCCGTTCGCCTGCCCCGCTCGTCCGCACACACGTCGGAGCCGTCCAGCGAAACACGGCATTTGGACTCGGTCGCGATTGTGTTGTACACTACTCAAGGTTTGGATACGCCCCTGTATCCCAATTGGTAGAGGAAGCAGCCTCAAAATCTGCGCAGTGTGGGTTCGAGTCCCACCGGGGGCACCGACTGGAACCCGCTGGGAACAGCGGGTTTTTCTGTACTCCCCCATTGCAATCCCCACTATTTCACATATACGCAGCGGCCGTACTGTCATCAGCCCCATAGCGCACAACACCCCATGCCCGCCCGGCATCGCTCGTTTCGCCCGCATGCCCTGTAACCGTTCACCATGATCCGTGGCCACTCGCCTTAAGATGGAGATGTCCGCTCACGCAAGGAGGATCGTATGAGCAGCACAACACACAGGCGATTTGATCCATGGCGCACCGCGCCGGTGCAGGAGATGTCACGCAGGGAGATTCTGCAGACGCATTGCTTCAATATCGACCAGGTGACATTCGACTCACTGGCAGGAGAACCATTCGAACGCGATTTCATCCACGTAAAGCACGGGGATACGGTCGGCGTTCTCGCCGTCACCGACGATGGCAGGATTCCGCTGGTCGAGCAATACCGTCTGTCCGCGCATCGTTGGACGTTGGAGATTCCGGGCGGTCACGGATCGTCCCATCTGGATCGCCCCATGGATATAGCACGCCGGAAGCTGGAGGAAGAGGCCGGCTTCCAGGCAGGTGATATCAAGCAGTTCCTGCGCATTATGGATATGCCTGGGTATTCGACCCAATACACATTGCTGTTCTATGCGACCAATCTGACCGCGACCCAGGCATCGGACTTCGGCCCAGAGACCCCACGCCCCGCGCTGCGTCTGGTAACACCCGAAGAGGCATATCAGATGGTGCTCAACGGCACGATTCTCGATGCGAAATCGCTGGTCGCCCTGCTGAGCCTGCATAATGGCCTGCTGGACCACTACGCAGCAGAGGGCAACAGCAACTGAGCCCCGCCATGCCGTCGGATAGCATGTCATAGCGGTCTGCGACGGGCGGGAACACCGAATGTTGCGATTGCTATTGCGCATTGCTTTTCAAACACCAGTGGGCGGTCATCCCCATCACGGAGGATGACCGCCCACTGGTGTTTATGCCGTTATGCCATGCCACCAGTCAGCAGCGATATCCGCTGCCCTGGCATGGCACAGACAATCACTCCTGGCTGAAGCCAACGGTGTGTACGTAGATGCTGTCGGTGCTGCCCGGCTGGTGTTCGCCCTGAGCGGAGCTCAGCACGACGATCTTGTCGCCGTCAGCAACCTTGCCAGCTTCCTTCAGCACCTTGTCGGTGTATTCCATCAGGTCGCGGCGGGACTTGTCGTGGTAGTCCTCGTCGACCAGGAAGGATTCGGTGCCCCAGCTCAAAGCCAGCCAGTGGTAGGTATGCTCGTTGTTGGTGATGCCGAAGATCGGGACGGCCGGGCGTTCGCGGGACACGCGGTGCACGGTGGAACCGGTCTGGGTGTAGGCGACGATGGCCTTGGCGTTGAGCTTCTCGGCCAGGTCGACCGCAGCGGAGGACACAGCGCCAGTGGAGGACATGTCGAGGTTCTTCAGCTGCGGGATACGGTCGAAGCCGTGCTCGGTGGCGAAGGAGGAGATGCGGGACATGGTGTTCACGGTGACTGCCGGGTACTTGCCGACGGCAGTCTCGTTGGACGTCATGGTGGCGTCGGCGCCGTCGAGGACGGCGTTGGCGCAGTCGGAGGCCTCTGCACGGGTCGGGACCGGGGAGCTCACCATGGAGCCCAGGACTTCGGTGGCCACGATAACCGGCTTGGCGTACTGGCGGGCCAGCTCGATGCAGCGCTTGGTAGCCAGCGGCACCTCTTCCAGCGGGCACTCAACGGCCATATCGCCACGGGCGACCATAATGCCGTCGAAGGCCTTGACGATCTCTTCGAGGTTCTCAAGAGCCTGCGGCTTCTCGATCTTGGCGACGACCGGGATACGGCGGCCTTCCTCGTCCATGATCTCATGGGCGCGATCGATGTCGGTGGCGAAGCGCACGAAGGACATGGCAATGATGTCGGCGCCGGTGCGGATGGCCCAGCGCAGATCCTCTTCGTCCTTCTCGGTCAGAGCCGGCAGGGACACGGCGACGCCCGGCAGGTTGATGCCCTTGTGGCTGGACACGGGGCCGGCCACGACAACCTTGGTGTGCACGTTGTTGCCCTCGACCTTGGTGACCTCCAGACGGACCTTGCCGTCGTCGATCAGGATCGGATCGCCTGCGTGGCAGTCGCCCGGCAGACCCTTGAAGGTGGTGGAGGTGATGTGCTCGTCGCCCTCGATGTCGTCGGTGGTGATGATGAATTCCTGGCCTTCGGTCAGCTGGACCTTGTCTTCGCCGTCGGCGTTCTTCTTGAACCAGCCGCAGCGGATCTTCGGGCCCTGCAGGTCGACGAGGGCGGCAACGTTGCGACCGGTGGCCTTGGAAGCTTCACGCAGGTTGTTGTACACCTTGAGGTGATCTTCCGGAGTGCCGTGGGAGCGGTTCAGACGAGCCACGTCCATGCCTGCTTCGACAAGGCTGGTGATACCTTCGAGGGTTTCGGTGGCGGGACCGATGGTATCTACGATCTTGGCTTTACGCATATTGCCTATTCCTTAACTACTGCGGTTTACTGCAAACGGACAAGGACAACCTTGTCTTCCACCCGATAGTTTACTCGCGGGTTTTGCGGCAAACACCGATTGCTTTAATTTTTATGTGAGCGCTAACAATTATATCTCATATTC
>ERZ1032238.196-NODE-196-length-19400-cov-7.393435_pt1 | contig 19400 bp, 11 predicted proteins | sample MGYA00518736_ERZ1032238 | MGnify/ENA primary metagenome ERZ1032238 (study PRJEB33719, sample SAMN04261349) | wastewater metagenome | biome: periurban shantytown; feature: human; material: feces | host: Homo sapiens | place: Peru: Lima | collected 2012-01-15 ... | reverse complement strand
GAAGTCATGCTGCAATACCGCTGTGCGCTGAAAGCGCTTGAAAGCAGGTTGGAAATCTTATACTTGCGAATATTGTGCGAGAAATGAAAATCAAAGCGATTCGGAATCCATGAGTGTATACGACGCTGCACAGATTTGGCTGTCCAATGGCAAGGATGAGGATTACACCTTTGGGTATTCCGAGGAAGAATTGGAGAATATTCAGGAGCGGTTTCATCAGATGCCGCCAAGCAAGCAGGCGGAGATCATGCCGAAATATGCCGACGGCGGCACGGCCGAGCTGATCGATTATATGTATGCGCATCTGGATGAATTCCGCCTGCTTCTGGATTCCTCTTACGGCACGCGGTTTCACAATTTTGTGGATGCGCTTGTCCGTATTGAGGTCGAATATACCTACAAGTATATGGCGGCCGTCGGCTACCCGGACAAATTTGGCGATGCACTGACCGAAAAGCTGCTGCACATCGTCACGACCTCGCGTTTTGAAAGCATCTTTGAAATCATTCGTCATGGCATGAGCTGGGAGGAAGCGTCCGAGTATATTGCGCTTCTGAGCCGCTATCATCGCACCGGATTCCTTGAGGTATTCGCTACCGGCCAAAAATAAAGAGGCACAGACAGGTTGCCGGAGACGGCAGTCTTTCCATAAACCCAGCAGTTAGACACCGCTAACTCGCAGGAGGAAATCATTTATGAAAGGACAAAGCCCAATCGGGCGAATTTGGGAGCTTGGAAAAAGAGAACACGGCAAGCTCATCACGGCGGTGATTCTCGCCGTGATCGGCGTTGCCTGCGGTATGGCGCCCTACTTTGCCGCGGTAAAGATCATTGTGCTCCTGCTTGCGGGAGAAACGGCATTTTCTGCGTATCTGCCGTGGCTGTTGACGGCTCTTGCCGGATTTTTACTCCGCACAGTGCTCTACAACGGCGCGCTCGGCATTTCGCACAAGGCAACCTTCAGCATTCTCAAGACGATCCGCCAGAAGCTCCTTGCGAAGCTGCCCCGCCTGCCGCTCGGGACCGTCATGGATACCTCCAGCGGCAAACTCAAGGAGATCATCGTCGATCAGGTGGACGGCATGGAAACAACGCTCGCCCACCTCTTCCCGGAGATGACGGCAAACATCGTCACGCCCTTGCTCACGATCGTTTCCCTGTTTCTTCTGGACTGGTGGCTGGCGCTGCTGTCGCTTGCGGTATTCCCCATCGCATTTGTTTTCATGATGATGGTCATGGGCGGCTACGCCAAAGACTACGAGGGTGCGGTCAAAGCGATGACGGAAATGAGCGGCACCATGATCGAGTACATCAATGGCATTGAGGTCATCAAGGCATTTAATCAGGGCAAGGCCTCCTATACCAAGCTCACCGACAAGGTGCGCGCCAACGCGCAGTATTACTATGACTGGATGCGCCGCAGCCAGCTCGGCATGTCCCCGGCGTATGCATTCTTCCCGGCGCAGATGCTGATGATCCTGCCCTTCGGCTGGCTGTTCTACACCCATGGTACATTGACGGTCGAGACCTTTGTCACAGTCATCATTCTTGCGCTCGGCATGGCGGCGCCGATCGTCGCCGCATTCAATTTTGTCGATACGCTGGCGCAGGTGGGCACGACCGTTTCTCAGGTGGATGAAATTCTGAAAGCCGAGGAGCAGGCGCACGGCATGCAGAGCGTCGCGTTTGAAAATCACAACATCGAAGTGAAGGATGTTTCCTTCGGCTATCACGACGATCAGGAGATCCTGCACCGTGTCAGTCTCTCGGTTCCGCAGAACAGCATGACGGCGCTGGTTGGTCCGTCCGGCTCCGGCAAATCCACGCTGGCAAAGCTGATTGCAGGGTTCTGGGATGTAAAAACGGTGCGATCACGATGGGCGGACATGATCTGAAGGACATCCCGCTTCATGAGCTTTACGATCAGGTAGCTTTTGTATCGCAGGACAACTATCTCTTCGACGATACCGTTCGGGAAAACATCCGTATGGGACGCAGAGAGGCAACCGACGCCGAGGTGGAAGCGGCAGCGCATGAGGCCGGCTGCGACAGCTTTATCGGGGATCTGGATAACGGGTTTGACACGGTCGTCGGCGGGGGCGGCGCGCACCTTTCCGGCGGCGAGCGGCAGCGCATTGCCATTGCACGCGCCATGCTCAAGGATGCGCCAATCATCATTTTGGACGAGGCGACCGCCTATATCGACCCTGAAAACGAAGCGATCATTCAAAAAGCAGTGGCGAAGCTCGTAGAAAACAAAACGGTCATCGTGATCGCCCACCGGCTGTCCACCATTACCGGCGCGGACAATATCGCCGTGATGAAGGACGGCCATATTGAAGCACAGGGCAAGCACGAGGAACTGCTTGCACACTGCGCCCTCTATCGTGAAATGTGGCAGGCGCATATCGGAGCAAAGGATGGTGACGCAGAATGATCGAAGCATTCCGCAAAATCTGGCATTTCGCCGGAAGCGAAAGAAAGAACATCAACAAATCAGTGGCGGTGGACTTTGTGAACGCCATCGCGCAAATGTTTCAGGTGGCAGCAATTTACTTCGTCGTACTTGCGCTGACAAGCGGCGAAACCGGCGCAAAGACGGCGTGGATCGCGCTGATCTGCGAGCTGATCGCTATTTTCGGCGGCGCAGTAAGTGCGAGCATTTCCAAAATGCTGCAAACCCACGCGGGGTACTTTATGGCGGCAGACCGGCGCATTTCCATTGCAAACCGGCTGAAAAGCGTGCCCATGGGCTTCTTTAACGAGAACAGCCTCGGACAGATCTCGGGCGTATGCACGACAGTCATCGGCAGCATTGAGAGCATGGTTCCTATGGTGCTGGTAAACATTCTTGGAGGACTGATCACAACGGCCGTCTTTGCACTGCTGATTCTGGTATTTGACTGGCGCATCGGGCTGATTGTTCTTTCCGGCATCGCGCTGTATCTGTGCGTCGTCTCCGCGATGGAAAAAAGTCTGCGGTGATCGCGAGCGATACGCAAAAATCTCAGACTGCACTGATTGAAGCCGTTTTGGAAACGGTGCAGGGCATGAGCGTCATCAAATCCTTCAACCTGACCGGCAAGGATGACAAAAAATTGCAGGATGCGCTGGAATTCAACCGCCGCAGCAATGTGGAAGTATCCGACATTCTGACGCCCTATACCGCTTTGCAGGAGGCGGTTTTGCAGATCGTCGGTGTCGGTATGATGCTGGCCGCCGTTCTGTTTTGGAGGAACGGCGCGATGAGCCTTGCAAATGCGCTTATGGTGCTTGTGATGTCCTTCCTGGTGTTCAACCAGATCAAGGCCTTCGGCATGGGTGTTTCCATGCTGCGTCTGGCGGCAGCCGCCATTGACCGCACCGAGGAAACCGAGGATATGCCGCGCATGGACGAGAACGGCAAGGCTCTCTCTCCTGAAAAGCACGACATTGTTTTTGACCATGTGAACTTCTCCTATGAGCAAAAGCCGATCTTGCGCGACATTTCTGTAACGCTGCCCGATAAAACCACAACGGCGGTCATCGGTCCCTCCGGCAGCGGCAAAACCACCTTCTGCAACCTCATCGCCCGCTTTTGGGACACGGACAGCGGCAGCGTAAAGATCGGCGGATATGACGTGAAGGATTACACGCTGGAATCCCTCATGGAGCAGATCAGCGTAGTATTCCAGAACGTTTATCTGTTTTCCGACACCATCGAAAACAATATCAAATTCGGCAAGCCGGAGGCGACGCATGACGAAGTCGTGGCTGCGGCAAAGGCGGCCTGCTGCGACGATTTCATCGGAAGCCTGCCTGACGGCTATCAGACCGTGATCGGCGAAGGCGGCGCAAGCCTTTCCGGCGGTGAAAAACAGCGCATTTCCATTGCGCGTGCCATGCTGAAAAACGCTCCTATCGTCATATTGGATGAGGCGACAGCAAATGTAGACCCGGAAAATGCGGACCGGCTGCAAAAGGCGATTGAGGCACTGACGCGGGATAAAACCATTATCATGATCGCACATCGGCTCAAAACCGTGCGCCACGCCGACCAGATCTTGGTCATCGACCACGGTCATATCGTGCAGCAGGGCAAGCATGAACAGCTCATCGCACAACCCGGCATCTACGCAGACTTCGTCGGCGGAAAGAAGCAGACCATACGCTGGAAGCTGTAAATCAAAAGCAGGCGCACCTGTGAAGAGCGACCGGCAGCTTGCCAAAAAAGCCCAGTTCAGTTTTATACTGAACTGGGCTTTCCGTTATTTGTTATTTGTTTTTTGCGTCTGCTTTTCTTACTGCTCCTGCGGCATTTCCTTGCCGAGGCGCTTATACATGGTCTTTTTCACCGCGCGGACGATGTTTTCATAGCCCGTGCAGCGGCACAGATGGCCGGACAGCAGCTTGCGCAGCTCGGCATCTGTGTATTCCTTGCCGGATTCAAGGATCTCGACCGCCGTCATGATGAAGCCCGGCGTGCAGAAGCCGCACTGGATGGCAGCTTCGTCGATAAACGCCTGCTGGATGTCCGACAGCTCGCCGTTCGGCCCCATGAGGCTCTCGAGCGTGCGGACCTTTTTGTCGTTGACCCAAACCGCAAGATAGATGCAGGAGTTGTAGCACTCGCCGTTGATGATGACGTTGCACGCGCCGCACTCGCCCACCTCGCAGCCCTTCTTGACGGAGGTCATGCGGTAGTCGTTGCGGAGCATATCGGTCAGAGAGGCGCGGACATCCACGACCTTCTCCACGTCCTTGCCGTTGAGGTTGAAGCGGATCAGTTGATACTGGTTTTCCATTACAGCGCACCTCCTGCGAGCTTCACGGATTCGATCAGGCAGCGCCGCGCCGACTCCACGGCGACGTGCTGGCGGAACGCCTTGGACGCACGCCACGAGTCACGCGGATTGATGTCCTGAAGGACGGTTTCTGCAAACTTGTCCACGTTTTCCATCGTCACGGGCAGGCCCTGAATACTGGCCTCTGCCGTGGGCGCGCGCATGGGGATGGGGCCTGCGACGCCATAGGCGATGCGGACGCGCTCAAAGGTTTTCTTGTCCGGCGACAGGCGCACATTCACCGAGCAGCCGTTCGTCGCGATGTCCAGCGCGTTGCGCATGGCGTACTTGATATAGTGGCCATAGGTGTCGCGGTAGCCCTCCTTCGGGATGAGAATGGCCGTCTGGATCTCGCCCTCGCGGATGTCCACGACCTTGGCCTTCTTATAGAAGTCCTTGATGGCGCAGCGGCGGGTGCCGTTCGGCCCGGTCAGCTCCACGATTGCCTCCCACGCATGGAGCGTGGACGCGGAGTCCGCGGAGGTAACGCCGTTACAGGTGTTGCCGCCGATGGTGCCGATGTTGCGGATCTGCGGGCCGCCGACCTGATCGACCGCCTCGCCCAGCACGTTGATATACTTCTGGATGATGGGGTTCTTCGTGATGTGGGAGAAGCTGGTCAGGCTGCCGATGCGGATGTTCTCCTCCTCGTCTATCGTCACGCCGCGCAGCTCGTCGAGCATAAAGATGGAGATCAGCTCCACCCCGGCGCGCTTGCCCTCGCGCATCTGCACAAGGACGTCGGAGCCGCCGGCGATGATATGCGCTTCGGGGTGCTCCAGGCGCAGACGGATGGCATCCTCCACGCTCTTGGATTCGTAGTACGCTTTCATATCATACATGGCTCAGTTCTCCTTTCTCCACGGGTCGTTGATGAGGCCTTCCTCGCTGAAGCGCTCAAACAGACGCAGCGGCGTCATGGGCGCGGTGTCCATCGCGACACCGGTCGCGTTGAGGATGGCGTTACGGATGGCGGGCGCCACCGGACAGGCAGGCGGCTCGCCCAGCGCCTTCGTGCCGAAGGGGCTGGTCGGCTCGAAATTCTCGACAAACTGCGCCTCCAGATGGGGATGATCCATCGTGGTCGAGAGCTTGTAGTCCAGCAGGTTGTTGTTCAGCGGTTTGCCGGTCTTGGGGTCAAACAGGAGCTGCTCGGACATGCCGTAGCCGATGCCCATGGACATACCGCCGTGTACCTGCGCTTCGGCAAGCTGGGGGTTAATCAGGCTGCCGCAGTCGTGGACATTGATGATTCTGTCCACCGTCACGCGGCACATGGGGATGTCCACCGTGACCTCGGCGCAGCAGCAGCCGAAGGAGTAGGCGTTGTTTTTGATCTGGTAGGTGGATTCTGCGGTAATATGCTCACTGTGCGACAGGCTGTAGAAGGCCTCCGTCGCCAGATCGCGCAGGCTGACCAGCACGCGGCCGTCGGGCTTGCGGACGATATTGCTGTCCACGATGTCCATATTGGCAATGGGGCAGCGCGTGAGCTCCTTGGCATATTCAAGGATCTTGTCGCGCAGGATATTGCCGGTCTGCGTGATGGAGAAGCCGCAGACATAGGTCTGGCGGGAGGCATACGCGCCGAGGCCGAAGGGGGTGACGTCCGTGTCCTGATTGGAGATGACGTGTACGTCGCGATAATCCTTCAATCCGATGACGTCCGCCGCCATCTGTGCATAGGCAGTGTCCGCGCCCTGACCGATCTCCGTTTCGCCCACCTGCACCTGCACAGAGCCGTCCTGATTCAGGACCATGCGGCAGGAGGAGTGCTCCAGCGAGATGGGCCAGACGGCGGTGTTGTACCAGAAGGGGGCGATGCCGATGCCCTTGCGGATGGGGCCGGTCTGCTTGGCATATTCCGCGTGCTTGCGGTCGTAGTCCATATAGGCCACGGCCTTGTCAAAGCACTGGTTGAAGCTGTCGAAATAGTTCTCGTTCTTGGAGAAACCGTCCACATAGCCCACGGGCATGATGTGCTCGCGGCGCCACTGGAGGGAGTCCACACCCAGCACCTTGCAGATGTCCTCGATGTGGCACTCATGCGCCCACGAAGCCTGCGGCATACCGTAGCCGCGCATTGCACCGGCGACGGACTTGTTGGTGAACACCGTGTAGGCGTCGCCCTCGAAATTCGCACAGGGGTAGAGCTGCGGGAAGGAGCCCATGGCCTTGGCCACGATGCTGTGGCCGTGTGAGGCGTAAGCGCCCTGATCGGAGAACAGCTCGACCTTGCGCGCGGCAAAGCTGCCGTCCGGATGCAGCCACGAAACAAGGTGGATACGGATGGCGTGGCGCACGCGGTTGGAAACAAAGGTGTCCTCGCGCGGGATGTTCACCTTGACCAGACGGCCGCCGAGCTGCTGCGACAGCCATGCCGCCAGCGGCTCATAGAGGGTGTCCTGCTTGTTGCCGAAGCCGCCGCCGATATAGGGCTTGATCACGCGGATGCTGCCCCAGGGCATACCCAGCGCCTGCCCGACGGTACGGCGGACAATGTGCGGGATCTGCGTGGAGGAAACGATGACGATCTTGCCCGCTTCCTCGTAAGCATAGACGACATGATTTTCAATATGGCAGTGCTGCACGGTGGAGGTGTTGTACCACTTATCCACGCAGATCAGCCCCGGCTCTTTGATGGCTTCCTCATAGTTGCCGATGCGGATGTCGCTGTGGCGGAGGATGTTGTTCGGGAATTCCTTATGTAGCTGGGGCTGGCCATCCTTCATGGCCTCCTGCACATCCAGCACAAAGGGAAGCTCCTCGTACTCCACGTGGATCAGGCGCGCAGCCTGCGCCGCGGCGACCTCGTCCTCCGCCACGACCGCAGCGACATCGTCGCCATAGTAGCGCACGTGTCGGTTCAGAAGGCGGCGGTCCGCGATGTCCTGATGCGCCGGCTCCACAGACCACGGGTGGCCTGCCGTCGGGAACTTGATGTCGGGCACGTCGAAGCAGGTGAAGATGCGGACAACGCCCGGCACCTTTTCTGCCTCGGAAATATCCACGGACTTCACATAGCCGTGGGCAATGGTGGAGCGGACGACTCTAGTGATCAGTGCATTTCTGTCGCACAGATCGTCCGTGTACTTCGCGCGGCCGGTCGCTTTGTCGAAAGCGTCAACGCGCGGGACGCTTTTGCCAACTTGCATAGGGCATAACCTCCATTGTTTATCGTTTTTCACAAAAAAAGGTGAAAATACTCTTTTTCTTTCTAAGTATATCACAAGGAAGTTTTTTTTTGAAGTCTGCGCGTTATCCTATTTTTGAGATAACGTGAAATTCGGCAATTGCGAACGCTCTGAAAAAATGCTGGAAAAAAAGCGGAAAACCGGATATACTACGAAAAAAGGGGGTCATCCGATGGAACATCCGACAAAGCCGGGCTGCCTCATCATGGCGGCGGGCAACGCGTCGCGCTTCCGCGCCAACAAGCTGGCCGCACGGTTTGACGGCAAGCCGCTCATCCGCCGCGCGTTGGAAGCCGTCCCGGCGGAGCTCTTTGCGCGTGTCGTCGTCGTCACGCAGTATCCGCAAGTCGAGGAGCTGGCGGCGGAATTCGGCTTTGAGGCCATCCGCAATCCGCATCCGGACTATGGCATCAGCTACACCATCCGCCTCGGCACGCAGGCGCTTTCGGACTGCGGCGGTATTCTATATATGGTGTCCGACCAGCCGCTTCTGGCCTCGGACAGCGTGGCGAAGGTCGTGCAGGCATGGCTGGCGCATCCCGACCGCATTGTGGGCGCGGCCCACAACGGCAAGCGCGGCAATCCGAATCTCTTCCCGCAGGAGTTCTTCCCGGAGCTGCTGGAGCTGACGGAGGATCACGGTGGCAATACCGTCATCCGCGCACATCCGGAGCGTTTTCTGCCGGTCGAGGTCGCACAGGAGGAGCTCACGGACGTGGACACCCCGCAGGCTCTGCGGGAGCTGGAAGAAGAACAGCACAACTAAACATTTAAACAAATCGTGCCGTGGACGCCGCCACGGCACGATTTTTAGGTAGACGGCACGTATCATTCAGTGCCGAAACAGTAACACAGCCTCCCCGGCGCGTGCAAATGTGCTTTCCTTCCCGCTGAATGCGGGGAAATCGCTGTGTTCGCCTTATTTATTTAGAGTGCTTTTTCTTTTTGCGTGCGGCAAGAAGGCAGGCCGCACCGCTGCCGCTGAGGAAGAGCAGCGCGATCCACAGGGACAACGCATTCGCATCGCCGGTTCCCGGCGCGCGCTTGCTGTCCTCGGCGAGCTGCTGAAGCTGCCGCAGCAGCGCATCCACCTTAGCGGCGTCGCTTCCGAGCATGGCCTTCTCGTTCTCGGTAAGCCCGTCGAGGAGCTTCTTGACGCGCTCGACCTCGTCCTTGTCGCTGGGCTTCACCTCATCGACGGAGGGCAGCCGGCCGATCTCCTCCAGCACCTTTTCGGCGTTGGCGATGGCCGCAAGGGCGGCCTTGATGGCAACAAGCTGCGCTTCCAACGCGTCGCGTTCTGCCTCGGTGTAGTTGCCGCCGAAGTCGCGCAGGGCTTCTTCCAGTGCCTGTTCCGCTTTTTCCAGCGCATTCTTGTCGTCGAGAGTCACACTGTCCTTGGTGATGTCCCGGACGGCGATGATTTCGTCGCGTTCGGCCGCCGCCTTGGCAGCCGCAATGCGGTCGAACAGGGCCTGCGCCGCTTCTTTCAAGGCTTCCAGTGCGGCGCGCTCGGCATCGGTGAGGTTGTCGGTGCCGAGCAAAGCGTCGATGGACTCGATCAGCGACTCGATGTCCGCCTTGTCGTCGTTTGTGACGGTGTCGATGTCATAGCCGTTTACGCCGTTCGTCAGGCGGTCGATTTCCGCTGTGACCTCTGCGATGCGCGCTTGCAGCTCCTTGCACTTTGCGGCGGCTTCCAGCAGCTTGTTCCACTCGTCCTCGGTGGACTCCGCTTCGTCGAATCGCTCGGCGATGTCAAGGATCTGCCGCTCGACCGTTTCCACGGTTTCCGCGTCGCTCGACTTGATATTCTCCGGTGTGATCTCCGCGATAGCGTCCGTGATGGAGGCGATTGGCCGCATCGTCACGGTGTATTCCGTTTCATTGCCAGCCTTGTCGGTCGCGCGGATGACGTAGACCGCGTCCATGTCGCCAGTCAAAGAGAACACCGTGTCGACCGGCTCGCCGTTCCGTGTCACCGATGCAAGGTTTTCGTCATCGACGGCGACGCGCTTGGTCACATAGTAGATATCTCCGTTCTCCACGCCGACGATCTCCGGCGCGGTGGTGTCGAAGATCGCACCGTCCGAACCGATGTAGCCGACGTTTCCGGCGTTGTCCTCAATGCGGACGTAGAGAATGAACTGCTCTAGATCCTTCGCTTTGATGCTGAAATTGCTGTCTTCGGTCCAGTCGGTGACCGCGCGGACCTCGGCATCCGTGAGCACCCGGTCGGTCTTGTGATACTGCACGGACTTCACTCCGGAGGCTTCGTCCGCCGCGCTCAGCTTGACCTTGACATCATCGTTGAAGAACAGGCCGAAGCTGATCTGGTTGAGAACGGTCTGGAAGGCCGAGCGCTCATTCAACCGAACTTCGCCGGTCGGCGCGGTCTTGTCGATCTTGTAGTGCTCAGTCACGACGGTGGAGATCGCGCCGCTTTCCAGATTCTTCACATAGAAGGCAAGCGTGCCGTCTGCGGTTTCCGTGGATGCCGTCAGCGTATCCGTCCATGTGCCTCCTGCCGTATTTGTCAGGCTGACGGCGTAGCCGGGGGCTGCGGTGACGACAAAGTCGGTGTTGATCCAGTCGTTGGAGTTGGCGCTGTATTCGCTGCCGTCGGCGATATATTCGACGATGTCGGCCGTGATGCCGGTGGGCTGCACCAGCGCATAGTTGCCGAGCATGACCGAGTCGCCGAACAGAGCGAAGGTCGTGAAGCTGACCGGAATTCCCTTGCCGACCGCAACGGAATCGAAGGTCGGGACGCCGTTCAGAAGCTGTAGCGTATCGCCCTCGACCAAGCCGTCAAGCGTGGGCGTGCCGTCGAGCATGGCGGCGTTCGTGCCGTCATATTGCTTATCCTTGACCTTGAGATTGACAATGGTCAGGCGCTTTGCGGTGATGCCGGCGGTGGTATCTGTGGGCTGTGCCGCGAGCGTATAGTTCGCCGCATCAGGGCCCGTCAGCGAGAAGCCGGAGAAGGCAACCTTCTTGGCTGTGCCGGCGTTTCGGTCGAGATAGGCCGCCGTGCCGGGCAGGATGGACACATCGTCATCCTCGACCAGACCGGCGATCGTGCCGGGAGCGGTGACGACCGCGCCCGTCGTGCCGTTGTAGACCCTGGAGGCTTCGACCGCCGCGCCGGTGATGGTGACTTCTTTTGGCGTGATCTCAAACGCTGCCGTCCGGGAAGCCGCCTTGTATCTATCGGTCTCGGCGAGCGTGAGACGAACGGTGTAGACCCCGGCGTTCTTCGGTGCAGTCGCGGTATATGCCGAGTCGTCTGCGTCTGCGGGCTTGAATTCCCATACGAGTGCGCCGTTGTAGGCGACGGTAAACGGAATTTCCTTTTCTTTGAGCGGTGTGCCGTTGTAGACACGTTTGCCCGGATTCAGGACGATGTTTGGCATTCTCTTATGAACCGTCAGCTTCACCGACGTCATGGCAGGCGCGTCGCCCGTCCTGAATTCTTCGCCCATCGGATTGTACTGGACGCGAATGGTGTATTCGCCTGCGGCAAGATCATAAAGATAGCTGTTTTTAAGCGTTATGGTTCCGTTTCCGGACACTGCGTAATTGCCGCTGTCGATCAGTGTGTCACCGTTGTACAGTGCTGCCACGGCATTGCCGTTCAGCTTAACATCTAATGTGATATCCGTCTTTTCAAGCATGGTAAAGTCTGCCGTCTCGGTGATTGCCTCGGCATCGGTGTAGACGACCACGCCCTCGGAATTGATCACCTGCACATTGCCGCTGGCGTCGGTCGCGCGGACATAGACGAAAGCCTTCTGGTTCGGTGCGATGCGGAATTCCGCCTTGCCGTCCGTGAGCGCAAGCGCCGTCCAACTGCCGGTGATGGCGTCCGTGCCTGCAAAGGCCGTTTCGGACAGGAGATATTCGACCGTTTTCACGCCGCTGCCCGCGTCGCTCGCGGTCACGGTCACGGTCTGCGTTTCCTTGAAGAACAGGCCGAAGGTGACGGTGTTCAGGAAATCCCGGAAGCTGCTCGTGCCGACGGTGATCTCCGCCGCCGGCGGGGTGATGTCGGCCACGCCCTCGACGGTGATCACAAGATCGCCGCTCACGCCGCTGATCAGGAGGGTGTCGCCGCTTTCGTCGCCCATGCCGCCTGTCGGCTCTTCGCCGTTTACCAGCACCTTGTAGTCCCTGGTTTTGGAGTAGCCATCGGCGATCTTCACTTCAAATTCATAGTCCGTGCCGTGGCCTGCGGTCGCCGCACCGGTGACGGTGTAGCCTGTGCCCATCGGCAGGGTGACACGGTAGAGCTTCATGACGGAAACGGTAACGCTTGCGGTGTTGCCCGCAATGTCCGTGGCGACCAGCGTGTGGCTGGCATTGTCCGGCTCCAGCGTATAGGCGCCGTTGCCCAGCGTCACGGTTTCACCGTCAATGGTCAGGGTAAATTCGTTCTCGTCGGTCACCGTAAAGGCTTTGCTGCCGTAATAGATGCCTGCGTCGGCGATCCCGTCAAATACCGGCGCCTCGGTGTCGGTTGCCTCCACATAGCCGCAGCCGCAGAGCTTTTCGTGGGTACCGGTGTTCCATTGGCAGGTGTGCTGCGGGTGCGAAACGACGCAGACATTCGAGGCGATAGGCACGCGGCCGTCGATGATTATGGCGGTGTCGATCTCCTGCAGAGCCAGACCCTCGTCAAGGCAGTCGATGAGGCGGCCGCCGACGGTGATATTGCCGAATCGGGCGTCGCGCTTCAGCGTGGTGTTGGCGCCCTTCTCGATGGCTGCGACCTGGATGGCGCTGGCGCCAACGGTGAAGGTGCTTCCGGACTGGGCCGTAACCTCACCTCTATACACGCCGTCTGTAAGCTCCAGCGTTCCGCCGGACTTGGCGACTACGCTGCCTTCGCAGACGAGGCTGTCGATGGTCAGCTTACCGCCGCTATTTACAGTGATCGTGCAGTCGGCAGTGCCGTTCAGCAGCGTGGTCGTGCCGCTGACGCTCAAAGCCGAAGTGGAGTACAGTGTGCAGCCGGTCAGGGTGTTCAAGCCCTTGCCGCTGACGGTATTCCAAAAGCTCACATTCGTGAAGCTGCCTGTTCCGACGCAGTTGACGGTGTTCCGGAATTCCGTTTTCGATGCAGTCAGCGTGCCACCCTTGGCGCACACGACCTTGCCGCCGATGACGCTGTTGGCTGTGCCGCCGAATGGCCTGCGCTCATATCCGGCGATGGTCAACTCCGCGCCCTTTGCAACGGTGACATTGCCGCGCATCGTGCTGCCTTCCGTTACGATCAGCTTGAAGGCGCCGGATTTCACGGCCAGCGTTTCCTTGCAGTCGCTCAGCAGGGTCAGCGAGCAGTCCCGGTTTTCCTCGGTCTGCGCCGCTGCGAAGGCGTCTGCCGCCGCGATGTAGCCGGTCACCGTGTTGTCCTTGCGGATGAACGCGCCCAAAGCGCAGTGGCAGTCCCGGCAGAGGTTATCGTAGCGCATGTTCCACACGGGGAGTTTGACGGTGTGGTTACACACCTGAACGGCGATGACAAAAAGGTCGGAACAGACCTCGTAGTCCTTGTAGGTGAGCCGGATGCGATAGCCGTCGGTGCCCGGGGTGGTAAAGCTGCTGAGGGAGAAGGTCAGATCCATTGTGCTTGCGGCGGGAACATTCAGCGTTTCAAACATCTGGCTGCCGTCGCTGCTTTCCAGCACTGCGGTGATCTGTCCGGCGGGGGCGTCGTCCAGCGGACAGGCAAGCGAGATCGCCGGCTTTCTGCGGTATTCCTCGGGGCTTGTTGTATAGAATACGACCATGCCCGGCTGCTTGGTAATGACCAGCGGCGCTTTCACGACGGAAACGTCGTCGATCCGGTAGGTGTTTCCCTCGACCTGCACATCGCTTTCCTTTGCGTAACTGCCGTCCGCCAGAGCAAAGGCGCAGTCATTTTCGAGGTATTTCATCGGGGTGCCGCCGGTGCTGAAAATGCGCCGGAAGCTGCCGCCCTTCAGGGTCAGACTTTTCCAGTGGTACGAATTCACACAGCTCAGCCCGGTAAAGTCGCCGCCGGCAATGGTCAGATGGCCGCCTGTGCAGGCATCAACGGTCCCGCTGCCAGTGACCTTGCCGCTGCCGGCGGAGTCGAGGATCGTCAGATCGCAGCCGTCCGCGACACTGAGCGTATAGCCGCCGACGTCCAGCGCCTTTCCGGCGAGGTCAAGCGCATAGCTGCCCGCGTTCAGCCCGATGCTGCTGCCGCTGATCAGCGAGCTTGCGTTTGTTTCGTCAAGGGTGATGTCCTGCAAGAGCTTCACCGCGCTGCCGTCGGCTTGCTCGGCAAAGTAGATCGCACGCGCAAAGGTGTCAAACCAATGCACGGTTCCGTTTTCCTCCACGGAAACGGTAAACTCCATTCCGCAGTTGGCGCAGTGGTTGCCGCTGATATTCGCGTGCTCACAGAGGTCGACGGTGACCTTTTGAATGCTGGTGCCGGTCGCCTTGTCATAGGGAACATTTACAAACCAGCGGCCCTTGGCCAGAACATCTCTGACATCCGCCTTTTGCAGGCGCAGCCCGTCATACGTGCCGCCGTAGAGCGTGAAATTCTCCGCTTCGCTGCCGGTACACATACTGCTCAGCAGGGCATACTCGCCCGAGTAAATGGTGAGCTTGCCCATGGGGAAAAAGCTCTTTACGTGGCCGATTCCCAAGCCCATGGTAAGGTGCGCGCCTTTGCTCACCGCGAGAGGCACGAGAATATCACCTGCGCCTGCCGTTGAGTGGAAGGTGACCTCGCCGTCGATTTTGATTCCGGCTGAATCGGAATTGCTCAGCGTGCGGCCGTTCAGGTCAAAGGCCAGATCGGCGGCGATCGAGGCGCCCGTGGTGATCTCCGTGTCTTGCAGCAGCGTCACGGCCGCGCCGTCATAGGTTTCCCCTTCCAACGCCGCGAACAGCTCATCGCCGCTTGCGAACCACTCGGTCGCCTCGCCGCAGACGACCTTCGCCGCAGCCTGCACACCGCAGTTGCGGCACGCAGCCGTTTCCGGGTCAAAATCATGCGCTTTGTAGAGCGTGACGCTGACCCGGCGCTCGTTGCCGGCCTTGTCGGTCAGCACGATGGACTGCGCGGCGGAGCCTTCTTTATAGGAAAGGACGTAATTGCCGTCGGCATCCGTTGTGAGAAGCTCAGGATTTTCCGCCGTTACGGACGCGAGGTTTTTGTCCGCGGCGCGGAAAACGAGCGCCGTTGTGCAGAATTTATAGATCGTGGTTTCGCTGTCCAGAACCTTGCTGACGGGAGAGAGCACCTCGATCGCCGGCGCGGTCTTGTCGATCTCGAAGCCGTCCGAGCCGGCGTAAGCGGTATTGCCTGCATGATCGGTCAGGCGGGCATAAATCACATACTGATCATCCGCGGAAAGGTCGATCGCCCCGGTGTATTGCGTAAAGGCAGAGTCCTTAACCGTCTCCTCACTCAGCGCGGTATTGCTGATAAGGTATTCGATCCTGACGGCGTGCTTCGTTATATCAAAGCCGGGTTGGTCGTAGCTGTCGTCCGTTCCGGTAATTTCTGCTTTGACCTCTTCTTTGTAGAACAGGCCGAAGGAGATCGTATTCAGGGCCGTCTGCCACCATGTGCGGTCCTTGATTCTGATCTCGCCCGTGGGCGCGGTGGTGTCTTTCAGATAGTCGCCGTACTCGCAGTGGCAGAGAGAGCAGATTGCCTTTTCAAAATAGCTCGCCTCGCGGTCGTTTTTGCCGCTGTCGTGCGGGCAGACGTAATCACACTCGGCGCATACGCTATCCACGAAGCTGTGCTGATGCGGCTTGACGACCGCTTCTCCGCTGTAGTCGAAGCTGTGAATTGAGATATCCTCGATCGCAGTAAGCGTCCAGTAGCTGTCGACTGCAACATCAATGTACTTGCCGTCCTTGTCGAAGAGCATACTGCCCTCAGCAAAGCAGGCGCGAAGGCGGGCGGGCTCCCTGCTTTCGCCGATGTAGGCATAGTTCAGGCCGTTATGGAGGGTGGCGGCGGAAATGTGCAGGACAGGAGCCTGCGTCGTCCGGAAGACCGCGATAGAGCCGGTGAATTCGCCGCCCGACACGGTGAGCGTGCCGTCGGACAGGTATATTGCGTTAGCCTGAATCAGTTGGTCGGCGACACCGCCGGCCCCCGTTGCGCCCGTAAGGTTCACGGCGATGAGCTGCACCGAGCCGCCCTCCTGTGCAAGGGCGCTGCCGGAGGTACGAAAGACCTGCCCGTCGCCCTCTGCACGGTAGGTGTTGATCAAGCTGCCGTTCTGAATGGTCAGGTCTGCCGTGCCGCTGACCTTGAGCAGCGCGCCGGAGGCGCCTGCCTTCAGCGCAAAGCCGCCGAGGTCGAGCGTGAACTTTCCGGAATTCAGAGAAAGCAGGATGTCGGCGCCGCTGCCGTCGTCGTCGCCGACGTCGTAGATGTCGTCGCTGTCAAGCGTCACGTCGCACAGCAGGCGCAGGGTCGAATCGTTGGCAGCAGCCGCCGCAGTCCACGCATCGGGGAAGGATTCATAATTTGTCACAGTTCCGTCCGCCGCAGTCAGCGTGGCCACGTAGATCTGCCGCTTGCAGACATCCTGACACTTGCCGTCCGGGCCGATGGTCTTGTGATGGCAGGGCATACCGCACTCCTGACACTGGGTCTCGCCCTCAATGTTCACGATGAACCAATGCTCGTGCGCGGCGATATAATACGCCTTATTCAGTGCTGTTTTGCCCTCGATATATTCCGGCATATCCCAATCTGCGTTGAAGAAGGAGCAGCCTTCCGCCAGCAGCTCTTCGACGAAGCGGCCGTCCTTCCGTTCGATCTTGTCGAACTGTCCGCCGGTCAGCTTGGTATTCGAGGTCTTGTTGACGGACAGAACGCCGATCTTGACGCGGTTTCTGTAGGCCGCATCCTCGATCACCAGCGTGCTGTCGATCTCCTTATAGCCGAGGACGACAACGCTGATCTTGCCGTAGCCCTTGAGGGTCAGCGTTCCGTCCTGCACGATAAAGCTGATCTGGCTTACGGAATGGCCGTTCAAGTCGATCGTGCAGTCGCCCTTCGGTATGAGGGTGCTGCCCGTGATGTTACACAGCAGAACGACCGTATTGCCGTCTGCAAAGTCGCTTTCCCGCAATTTTTCGACATAGCGCACCGTGCCGTCCTTGCCGGTGATCTTGCCTTCGTACAGCTTGCCGCAGTAATTGCAGTAGCCCTTGGCTTCGTTCACGGCGCTGTGATCGCATTTCACGACCTCAAGCTCGGCAAAGCTCGCTGCGGCAGGGAACATCCTGCCGTAGGGCACCAGTCCGTTGGCATCGCCGAATACGCCCTTGTTGTCCCGGAAGGCATAGCCCGCCTCCAGCAGGTCGGTGATGGCCACATTGCCGGTGCCGTGAAAGCTGATGGAGCCGAAATCGCCGCCGGAGAGCTTCACATTTTTCAGGCTCTCGGTGTCGGTGGCGGGCAGGATCAGGTTTCCAATATTGCCGCCGCGGATGGTCACGGCCGACTCGGTGCTGGTGACGCGGAGGGCCTTCATACCGTTGCAGTCATCCTCCACCGTTACGGTGCCGCCCGCCGCCTCCACGGTGATCCCATCGAGCTCACCGTTTGCCACGGTGAAGGTGGATTGATCCCCGCTCACGACGATCTTGCCGGTGCCGAACATGACGTGGTAGTTCAGGTCAAGCCGGATGTTGTTTGTGCTCACATACAGATCCGTGTTCCCCAGATCATACCGCGGGCGAAGCAGCGTAACGGTGACCTGATCCTTCCGGTTGGGCTGGAGGGCATCCCATGCCTGGATGAAGGAAGTATAGTACACCGGGCTTGCGTTCTCAGAGCTTACCTCCGCCTCCAGCTGGACGCCGCAGACCTCGCATTTTCCCATGGCGGTTTCCACCCGGTCGTGCCTGCACAGCGCGCCGCAGGCGGTACACTTGCCGTCCTGATAGGTGTGCTCGTGGTCGGCAACGATCTTGACGTTTTCCAGCGTCAGCACGTCGGCGCTGACCAGACTGCCGTCTTTGCCGTAAAATGCGCAGTTGTCGCCCAGCAAAGAGCCCATCGTCAGCTTTTGATATTCGCTGGAGGGCGCCTGGGGATCGGTGGAGATATACTCGAATTCGCCGCCTGTGAGGCTAATCTTACCACCGGTGACCAAAAGCCGCAGATTCGAAAAGCTGCCGCCGCTGATATTCAGCGTACCGCCGTTTATCCCCCAAGGTGCGGTTTCCGAGCCGTGGCTGCCGCCGGTGATGTTCACCGTGCCGGTACCCAGATCCAGCTTCTGCACCGAACCGCCGGAGATGTCGGCAGTGGCCTTATCATCCCATCGGAGAGAAAGCTCAAAGTTTTCCACCGTGCCGCCGGTGATATGCACCGTGGCGGCGAAGTCCTCTGCCCTCAGCTCGTTTACCGTGCCGCCGTTCAGGGTCAGCGCGCCGTAGTACATGGTGAGGAGTTCAATGCTGCCGCTGCCGGTCACGGTGAGCGTGCCGGGCTGACCCTTGACCGCCTCGCCGTCCTCATCAAGGCCGGCGGAGCCGACATCGACATAATTGATGCTCTTCCCGTTCAGGTCCAGCGTGACATTGCCTGTGATAAACGGCATATCCGCTGGAGCCTCATAGTCCGGCACTTTGATATCCGCCAGCAGCCGGAGCGTGCTGCCGCTGTGCGCATTTGCGTAGGCGACCGCCTGCGCATAGGTGGCGAACTCCGTCGTCGTACCACCGGCCGTGACCGCCGCCTGATTGGTGTTTTCCTCCGCAAATACCGATGCCGGCAGCATGGAAAGCACCAGAATGAGCGCCAGCAGGATGGATACAACGCGCTGCTTCCGTGTGGTTGTTGTGTTCATTGCTTTTCTCCTTTACACGCATTTTGCGATCGCCGCAGATAAAATTCCGGCTGAAATGGGTTTTTTATGGAAATAGGCGCAGCCGAGCCGGTAGGACTGCACCCCAAAGCCGTTGTCGTCGGAGAACCAGATCACCGGGACATTCTTCCACAGGTCCCGCGCGGCGATCACGCCCTCCATGCCCTCCGCGCCGTTCATCGTAACCACGACGCACTCCGGCGGGCTTTCTCCAAGTCCTGCGATAAAGCCGTCGTAATCCGAATAACCGGCGATCTGAATATTGCGATAGCTGCAATCCGGCAGCGCTGCCAGCGCCTCGGTCAACTCGTCGCGCTCCGCCGTCGTTCCGTAAAAGATCACCTTCATAAGGCCCCTCCCCGCAGGCATATTTTTTCGTTTATATTCTATTCTTTTACCGTCCCCCCGGCAAGGGCTTTGGCACAAGCGGCTCAAAAACGGCACAAGCGGTCATTCCTGATTGTAATTCCGGTGGAATCATGATAAGATTTCTC
>ERZ1032238.194-NODE-194-length-19481-cov-7.738855_pt1 | contig 19481 bp, 13 predicted proteins | sample MGYA00518736_ERZ1032238 | MGnify/ENA primary metagenome ERZ1032238 (study PRJEB33719, sample SAMN04261349) | wastewater metagenome | biome: periurban shantytown; feature: human; material: feces | host: Homo sapiens | place: Peru: Lima | collected 2012-01-15 ... | reverse complement strand
ATATTTGTGGGCGATGCCACCATGAGCCCTTACGAAATTTTGCAATCCGGCGGCAGCGTGGAATATCACAATGAGGAACCCGGCGCGGAGTGGCTGCAACGCCTGACCCACGCCTTCCCGCACCACGCCTGGATCAACCCTGAGCCTCAGGGTGTGTGGCAATACCGTCAAAGCATTGAGATCATTCGCCAGCTCATGGGCGGGCGCATGTACCCCCTGACTTTGAAGGGTTTGGAAGAAACCATGAGGCTGCTGTCAAAATAAATCCATGTCCAAGCCATCTCGCACAAAAACGCCGGTTCTTGTCCCGGCTTTTTTGTTGACCACCGCCTTGCTGCTGAGCGGGTGCTCTCTGCTGTCCAAAAACAAGGCAGGGGACATATTCCAGGAGCCGGAGAGCTTCACCATCGAGGTCGATGCCCCCAAGGACGTACGCGAACTGCTGGAAAAGTACCTGGAACTGGAACGCTACCGCCACTTTGCCGGGCTGCGCCCCAGTGAGCTGCGCCGACTGCAGGGCGCTTCCGACGGCAATATCCGTAACCTGCTCGGCAGCATCGGCTATTTCTCGCCCACCATTGAACTGGAGCTGCGTGAACAGCCGCGCGACTCTGGCATTCCCCCCACAGTGATCGTCAAGGTCGACCCCGGCCCTGCAACCAAGATCTCCCGTGTGGACATCAGCTTCAGCGGCACCAATGCCGATGACCCCAAAGGCAGCTTCATACGCCGCAGCATTGAGCGCAACTGGGACCTGCCTGTGGGAGAAACCTTCAGCCAGTCTGAGTGGAGCAGCGCCAAAAACGAAGGGCTGCGCAGCCTGCAAAATCGCCGCTACCCCACGGCTCAGCTGCTCAGCAGCAGTGCCAACATTGATACCGACACCAACGAAGCCGAGCTCAAGGTGGATTACGAGCCTGGCTCGGCCTATTACTTCGGCCCTCTGGTAATTGAGGGCGTAGAGCGCTACAACCCCGCAGGTCTGATTCGCCTGGCGCGCCTGCCCGTCGGGCAGGTCTACAGCCAAAGCAGCCTGCTCGATGCACAACAGCGCCTGGCATCCAGTGGCTACTACGACTCCGTCTTCCTGACACTGGCTACTGAAGTGGCAAAGCCCGGCGAGGCCGAAGTGCACGCCCCCGTGATTGCCGAAGTGCGTGAAGCCAAGCTGCAAAAATGGGTCTATGGTCTGGGCTTCAGCACCGACACGGGCACGCGTTTTTCGATTGACCACACGCACAACAAAGACCCATTCCTGAACTGGCGTGCGGTCAGCAAACTGCAGCTGGACAAGAAGTACCCCGAGATTTCTACCCGTCTGACTTCTCTGCCCGACTACAGCGGCTGGAACTACTTCATTGGCGGCAAGGCTGCGCGCGAAAAGCTGGCAGACTACTCCGTCAACAATATTTCGCTGCTGGCAGGCCGCGGCAAGAGCGAAGACAAGATCGACCGCAACTACTACCTGCAGTACGACATGGCCAAGCCACAGGGCAACGATGACTTGCCCTCCAGCTCGGCGCTCACAGGTAACTACAGCTGGACGGGGCGCTACTTCAACAGCACGCTTAACCCCACCCGTGGCTATGGCTTCGGCATTGAGCTGGGCGCTGGCTCCACGCTCACCCCGGACAACGAACCCTTTGGCCGCATCAGCGCACGCTGGCTGTACTTCCTGCCGCTGTCCCGTGACGAAGAAACGGGCCGCCGCAGCCGTCTGGCGCTGCGCGCCAATGGCGGTGCCGTGCTGGCTCGCCAGGATGCCACCATCCCCGTCACCCTGCTGTTTCTGGCAGGTGGTGACAACTCCATCCGGGGCTATCGCTACCAGAGCATCGGTGCACGTACGGACAATGGCGCCCTGGTCGGTGGCCGCTACATGCTCACCGGCAGTGTGGCCTGGATACGCCCCATCACCGTGGCCGGCAACCACTCGGACTGGGAGCAGTCCTACTTCATTGATACCGGTACGGTGACCGACAACATGAGTGACACCAAGATCTACACCGGCATTGGCACTGGTGTGCTCTGGAAAAGTCCCGTAGGCCCCATGCAAATCGACGTGGCCTATGGTGTGCAAACCCAAAAAATCCGTCTGCACCTGCGTTTAGGTTTTAACTTCTGATTTCATGCCTGCAGCCCGCACTCCCCGTTCTCCATCCACCTCCTCGGGCCGCCGCTGGCTGCGGCGCATGCTGCTCGGCGTCTTCATCCTGCTGCTGGGCGTGGTCGTACTGCTGGGCACTGCCTGGTGGTGGTCAGGTCAGAGCCAGTCGCTGCAGCGCACCCTCGAATATGTAGAGCGCTGGCTGCCCGCAGACCAGAAGCTGGAAGCACGCGGTGTGCAGGGCACGCTGCGCAACGGCGGGCAGATTGACTGGCTGCGCTGGAGCAGCCCCACCATGCAGGTGGAAGTCACCAAGGCAGACATCGGCTGGCAGCTGCCGCCCCTGCTGTCGCGCACCGTGCATTTTGGCCAGGTGAACATGGAGCAGCTACGCATCCAGAGCACGCCAGGCCCCAAGGATGAAACACCCACCGAGCCCCTGCAGTCGCTGGAGCTGCCCGTGCGCATTGATCTGCCCATACATATCGAGCAGCTCATCTGGGAAGGCCCTCCACAGATAGAAATCCATGCACTGGATGCCCTGTACCGCTACACCGGCAAGGAACACCAGCTGGACGTGCGCAGCCTGCGCTATGCCGATGGCAGCTATGAGGCACAGCTGCGCCTGCAGGGCGCTGCCCCCATGCAGCTGCAAGCCTCTTTGCAAGGCCATCTGCAGACCAGCCTGCCCGGCAATGCCGAACAGACCCTCAAGGTACAAGCCCAGGCCAAGGTGCAGGGCACACTGGCTACCGAGGCTGCGCGCTTGCAGATCACGGCGCAGGCTGACACCACCACAGCGGCAGCTTCAGAAGACAAGCCTGCAGCAGATGCGGCACAGACAGCCGCCAAGGCAGACATCAGTGCCACCATTGCCCCCTGGAGCACCCAGGTGCTGGAGCAGGCAGATGCCACGCTGCAGCACATCAACATCGCCTGGTTCCTGCCCGATGGGCCGCAGACTGACCTCAGCGGCAGCCTGCAGGCTGGCCCCCGGGACAATGGTTGGGCACTGCAGGCCAGCGTAGAAAACCCGCTGGCTGGGCCATGGGACCAGCAGGCCTTGCCCGTGCGCAAGCTCACTGCACAGACACAGTTTGACGGCCAGCAGCAATGGACACTGGAGCAGGCGCGTATCGACCTTGGCCCCAAAGGCCCGGCCCACGTACAGGCGCAGGGACAGTTCAATACCAGCAGCCAGGTGTTTGAAGGCCAGGTGCAGTTTGCGGAGATCAACCCCGCACTGCTCTACAGCACACTGGACAGCGCCCCCCTGTCTGGCAGCCTGCAGGCCCACAGCGACACCAGCCAGCAGGTGCAGTTCAAGCTGGACCTGAAGGCCCCTGACGCCCGCCAGCGCGGCGCTCTGCATCTGGGTGCTGCGCGTGCGGAAGGCAGCTGGCAGGCACCTGAACTGCAGGTGCACCAGCTGTATCTGCAAGCCCTGCAGACCACGCTGCAAAGCCCCAGCGTCCGCTTTAACACCGACACCCAGCACATCGAAGGCAAGCTGCAGGCCCTGCTGCCCGGCGCACAGGCAGATCTGGCACTGAACACCAGCCCCACCGAAGGCCAGGGCCAGCTGCAGCTGAACATCCAGGCCGTGCAGACGCTAACGCAGTGGCTGGAGCAACTGACCGGCATGCACGACCTGCTCGGTGGTGCCAGCCTGCAAGGCCATGCCCAGGCCAAACTGCAATGGAAAGGCGGCTGGGGCAAGCTGCAGCAACGGCTGCAGAACCCTGCTGCTGCCCGCGAAGCCAGCCAGATGCACCTGAACGCACAGCTGCAGGTGCCACAGCTGAGCTACCAGAGCGCTGATGGCTCAACCTCCAGCCTGGCAGATTTCAAGCTCACACTGGATGGCAGCCCTGAATCCCTGCAGACCGAGCTGAGCGCGCAGGCCAAGGTCGGCAATGAAAGCCTGCGCCTGCAGACCGCTGCCGTGCTGGGCCTGCAGCAAGCTGCCAAAGCCCATCCCCTGGACTGGTATGCCCGCATCAACCAGCTGCAGGCACAGTGGCAGACACCCAGCGACGCCACGCCCTGGAAAGCGCAGCTGGCAGAGCCACTGAGCATCCAGCAGCGCACCACCGGCAACCCTACGCAGACCACCAGCATCGAAACCAGCGCGGGCAAGCTCACCGTACAGCCCCCAGCACATGCCGGTGAAGCTGCGGCCTATGCCGTCTGGGAACCCGTCCTCCTGCGCCAGAGTGCGCAGGGCAACTGGGCCATCCGCAGCAAGGGCAGCCTGCACGATCTGCCCATGATGTGGGCCGATGTGCTCAACCCCGACCACCCACCGCTGGCCGCCATCGGCATCAGCGGCGATCTGCTGTTCAAGGGCGAATGGGATGTAGACACCACTGGCGGCAAGCTGCGCGCCCATGCCCTGGTCGAACGCGCCAGCGGCGACATCCGCTTCACCGCCGAAGACAGCAATGCAGCCAACGTCACCGTCATTCGCAGTTCGGGCGCCAGTGAGCAGCGCAGCCCCAACTCCACCCAGGTACAGTCACGCGCCTTCACGGCTGGCCGTGGCGTTCGCGCACGCGTGCAGGAGATGCGCGTGCTGTTCGATGCGAATGACAAAGACGTGCGCGCCCAGCTGCACTGGAGTACCGAGCGCGCCGGACAGATTCATGCAGACATCCGCAGCAAGGTGCAAACCACATCTGCTGGCATTGTCTGGCCGGACAGTGCACCACTGTCAGGCACCATCGATGCCGCGCTGCCCAACCTGGGTGTCTGGGCCTTTTTTGCACCACCCGGCTGGCGTGTCTCTGGCAGCCTCATGGCAGACCTTGACCTGTTCGGCACCCGCAAGGCCCCCGACTGGCGCGGCAAGATCGAGGCAGACAAGCTCAGCGTGCAGTCCCTGCTCGATGGCGTTGACCTCAAAGATGGCTACCTGCGCGCCACGCTGCAGGGCTCACGCATCAACATCACCGACATCTATCTGCAAGGCGGAGAAGGCAGCAGCACCCGCATCACCGGGCAAAGCGGCAACCTGACGAAAGCGCCCAAGAGCGGCGGCACACTCAAAGGCTCTGGCGTCATTGAATATGACCCACTGGCTCCGGAAGGCAGCTCTGGCCTGCGCATGGACCTGCGCGCCGTAGCTGACCACCTGCAGGTACTGGTGCGTGCAGACCGCCAGCTCAGCGTCAGTGGCGACCTGAAGGCCCTGCTGGAGCAAGGTCAGTTCACACTGGATGGCAAGCTCACCATTGATCGCGCAGCCATCATTCTGGCCAGCGACTCAGCCCCCAGCCTGGGGGATGACGTGCACATCACCTCGGCCGCTACCCGCAAGGCCGCAGCAGAAAAAGCCGCCCGCGAAGCCGCCCAGGCCAGAGGCTCCGTGCAAGTCAGCAAGCCACCGATCCTGCATGTGCAGCTGAATCTGGGTGATGACTTCGCGCTGCAGGGCTACGGCATCACCACACGCCTGAAGGGCGAACTCAGTATTTCCGGTGGGCCTCGCATCACCGGGGAAATTCACACCGTCAATGGCCGCTACCGCGCATGGGGACAGCTGATGGACATGGAAAAAGGCACGATCCGCTTCAACGGCCCCTATGACAACCCGGCGCTGGACATCGTGGCCATTCGCCCCAACATCGACGTGCGTGCCGGCGTCAAGGTCACAGGCAGCGCCAACAACCCGCGCATCACCCTGTTCTCTGACCCAGAGATGTCCGATGCGGAAAAGCTCTCCTGGATTGTCATGGGCCGCGGTGCCTCGGGCGGTGGTGCGGAATCGGCACTGCTGCAACAGGCCGCACTGGCCATGCTCAGCGGTGGTGGCAGCGGCGGCAACTTTGCCTCCCAGCTGGGCTTTGACGAAATTGGCTTCAGCGGCCCCAGCGAAGACGGCGAACGCGGCGCAGCGCTGACCGTGGGCAAGCGCCTGTCCAAGGACCTGTATGTGGCCTATGAACAAAGCCTGAACGGCGCCATGGGCACGCTGTTTATCTTCTACGACCTCTCACGCCGCCTGACGCTGCGCGCCCAGACTGGCGAAAACAGCGCGGTCGATCTGATCTACACCCGGGTCAAGGATTGATCGCTGACGCACAAACTTGGCTGGCAGCAGGCCCACGGCATTTACAATACCGCCCTGATCCTGCTGCAGCCAAGCTGCTGCACAGCTATCAACTGCGCCGATGTCCCGGTAGTTCAATGGATAGAACAATTTCCTCCTAAGAAATAGATACAGGTTCGATTCCTGTCCGGGATACCAGTCACGCCGCGCAAGCGGTTCTCAGATTCGAAACCCACATGCCCTTGGCATGTGGGTTTTTTCTTGTCTGCAGCGCTCTTTCACCGTCATCCATCCACCAGTTGTAATAAAGCAGCAGAAGGCTTGAATCCTCACCAATTTCATTTCGGCTCACATAAAGTAAAGCCGTATGGAGATAAAGAACTCGGATCTCAAAACCATCCTGCACTCCGCACGCGCCAATATTTATTACCTGGAGCATTGCCGCGTCCTGGTCAATGGCGGCCGCGTGGAATATGTGACGGATGCAGGCAAGAAAAACCTCTACTGGAACATTCCCATCGCCAACACCACCAGCATCCTGCTGGGCACGGGCACATCCATCACGCAAGCAGCCATGCGCGAGCTGGCCAAGGCCGGGGTACTGGTGGGCTTTTGCGGTGGTGGCGGCACACCGCTGTTCAGTGCAAACGAGGTGGACGTGGAAGTTGCCTGGTTTCAGCCGCAAAGCGAATACCGCCCCACCGAATATCTGCAGGCCTGGGTACAGTTCTGGTTTGACGATGCCCTGCGGCTGCAGGCCGCCAAACAGTTGCAGACGCTGCGCCTGCAACGCATTCAGACCCAGTGGCAGGCACGTGCCCTGCGTGAAGCAGGTTTTGAGGTAGATCTCGATCAGCTGCAGACACTGGTCGAGCAGTTCCTGCCGCTGGTCCAGCGTGCGCCCGATGTGGTGGCGCTGCTGACCGATGAAGCACGCCTGAGCAAGGCCCTGTTCAAGCTGGCGGCGGCCACTGTGGGCTATGGTGAATTCACCCGTGCCAAACGCGGCACCGGAACGGACCCGGCCAACCGCTTCCTGGACCATGGCAACTACCTGGCCTATGGGTTGGGCGCCACGGCCACCTGGGTGCTGGGTCTGCCGCACGGGCTGGCCGTGCTGCATGGCAAGACCCGGCGCGGTGGGCTGGTGTTTGATGCGGCCGATCTGGTGAAAGACGCCGTGATCCTGCCGCAGGCCTTTATCTCTGCCATGCGCGGTGAGGACGAGCAGCAGTTTCGCCGCGGTTGCATCGAAGGGCTGACACGCTCTGCATCACTGGACTTCATGATTGACAGCCTCAAGGCCATCGCCCTGCAGACAGGCCGCCTTGCCGCGGGTGCCACCACTGCGCAGGAGCAGCCATGAATGTGCTCTTTATCTCCCAATGCACCAAGCGGGCGCTGACGGAAACGCGCCGCATTCTGGATCAGTTTGCCGAGCGGCGTGGTGAGCGCACCTGGCAGACGTCCATCACCCAGGCCGGACTGGATACGGTACGCCGCCTCTTGCGCCAGACAGCGCGCAAGAACACCGCCGTGGCCTGCCACTGGATTCGGGGGCGTGACCACAGCGAGCTGCTGTGGGTGGTGGGCGATGGCCGCCAGTTCAATGCTGAAGGTGCCGCCCCCACCAACACGACCAGCCATGACATGCTGCGCGCTGCGGACGAGAACACCTGGCACCACCTGCCGCTGATTGCGGCGCTGACGGCGCTGGCCGCCCTGCTGCACGATCTGGGCAAAGCCACACAAGCGTTCCAGAAGCGCTTGCACCAGCCCCATGTTCAGGAGCGCAACCACTATCGCCATGAATGGGTGAGCGTGCGATTGCTGCAGGCCTTTGTGGGCAAAGATGACGATGCCGGTTGGCTGCAGCGGCTGGCGGCCTGTGCAGACAGCGCCAACGATGCCCAAGCATTTGAAGCGCAATGGCTGCAACACCTGCACCGCGATGGCCTGACCGATGCCGACTGGAATTTCACGCAGAAATACGCCATGCATCCCTTTGCCTGCATGCCGCCGCTGGCACAGGCCGTGGCCTGGCTGGTGCTGACGCACCATCGCCTGCCTTGCAACCCCGTGGAGAACCTCCAAGGACAGCACGATGATGCAGAGGGCTGCGAACCGCACAGCACATGGCGCCGCTTCGGTGCTTTGCCCAAGTCCATTCACCGCACGGAGCTGGCCGAATTGCTGGCAAAGGTCAATGCAGACTGGAACGAGCCACGCGAGCAGGTGTCGAAAGACGACCTCCAGGCGTACTGGCACTTCCCCCATGGCCTGCCCGTGACCCAGCCCGCATGGCGCAAGCAGGCCGCGCGTTATGCGAGCAAGCTGCAGGCACTGCTGCCGCAGGCAGGAACGCCGTCTTGCCTGCATGACCCGTTCACCATGCACATCAGCCGCATGTGCCTGATGCTGGCCGACCACCACTACTCCAGCATCAGCGATGAACTCCGGCGTCAGCCATACCGCAATCCGGGCTATCCGCTGTTTGCCAATACTTTAAAAAACCATAGCTTTCAAGGCGCGCCAGATAAGCGCTGGAGGCCAATTTTTAATCAAACCCTCGATGAACACCTGCTGGGCGTGCAGGCCCATGCCTGCACCATCACCCATGCGCTGCCCAGCCTGGCGCGCAGCCTGCCCGCACTGCAAAACCACAAGGGCCTGAAAAAACGCAATGCCCAGGAGCGCTTCCAGTGGCAGGACAAGGCCGCCGATCTGGCCAGCAGCGTGCGCCAGCGTGCCGCCAGCCAGGGGGCATTCATTGTCAACATGGCTTCCACCGGCTGCGGCAAGACGCTGGGCAATGCCCGCATCATGAACGCGCTGGCCGACCCGGCCCTGGGCTTGCGCTGCGCCTTTGCCATTGGCCTGCGCACGCTGACGTTGCAAACCGGGCGCAGCTTTCAGCGCGATCTGGGTCTGAGTGACGGGCAACTGGCCATCCAGGTAGGTGGCGCAGCCAGCCGTGAGCTGTTCGAGTACTGGGAACAGCAGGCAGAGGCCACCGGCTCGGCCTCCAGCCAGGCGCTGCTCGATGAAGGCGGGCAAGTGCTGTATGAGGGCGATGACCGCCATCCCCTGCTGGAGCGCCTGACCGATGATGCCAATGCCCGACGCCTGATTGCTGCGCCGCTGCTGGTCTGCACCGTGGATCACCTCATGCCTGCCACCGAAAGCCTGCGCGGCGGCCGCCAGATTGCGCCCATGCTGCGTCTGTTGACCAGCGATCTGGTGCTGGATGAGCCTGACGACTTTGACATGGCCGATCTGCCCGCCCTGACCCGCCTGGTGCATTGGGCCGGTTTGCTGGGCAGCCGCGTGCTGCTGTCTTCGGCCACCTTGCCGCCTGCGCTGGTGCAGGGCCTGTTCCGGGCCTATCGTGCAGGCCGGGCCGTGTTCCAGAAGCACCGCAGCGAGCGGCCCCATGAGCCGGTCAATGTGTGCTGCCTGTGGGTGGATGAGTTTCACCAGCAGGTGCAGGACTGCGCCAAGAGCAGTGATTTTGCGGATGCGCATGACACCTTCGTGCGCAAGCGAGTGGACAAACTGACGCAGACTGCGCACGAAGCACCACGACGCCTGGCGCAGATCGTGGCACTGCCCGATGCCCTGCAGGCCGTCAGCCTGAGCGAACAACAGCGCCACAAGGAATTTGCCCAATTCCTGCTGCAGCGCGCATGGAGTCTGCATCAGGTCACGCAAAACCATGGCATCGACCCCGTCAGCGGCAAGCGCGTGAGCTTTGGCCTGGTCCGCATGGCCAACATTGGCCCGCTGTATGAGGTGGCGCGCGCCATGTACGCCCATGGCGCACCAGCACCCGGCGTGCGAGTGCATCTGTGCGTGTACCACTCCCAGTACCCGCTGCTGGCGCGTTCGACCATCGAGCAGCATCTGGACACCGTGCTCAACCGCCGCCCCATGCCGGGCGGTGCAGACCCCGTGTTCCAGCATCCTTCGGTCCGTGCATTGATCGATGCCAGCCCCCAGCAGGATCAGCTCTTCATCGTGCTGGGCAGCCCCGTCACCGAAGTCGGGCGCGACCACGATTACGACTGGGCCGTGGTGGAGCCCTCGTCCATGCGCTCGCTCATTCAGCTGGCAGGCCGGGTGCGCAGACACCGTGTACAGCCCGTGCAACACGTCAATGTGGAGGTGCTGGATACCAATATCCGAGCCTTGGAGCTGCGAGGGGAAAACCGCACGGAAAAGGCCGCCTATTGCCGCCCGGGCTTTGAGCTGGATGCCGCGGATGCGGCAGCGTTTCACTTCAGCGCACACAGCCTGTCTGCGCTGCTGCAGCGGCAATTGCAGGAATGGGGCGAAGTCTGGCCCGTGGATGCGCGTCCACGCATTGTGGAGCGCAGGAAAAAAACCAAAGCAGATGGCGCAGACAACTGGGTGGATCTGGAACACGCCCGCATGCGCGATGCCATGTTGCCGCGCAAACCCGACAGCGAGCAGCTACCGCCCGTGCAGCGCGATGCCAGCCTGGCCTGGTATGAGCCCGATCCCCATCAGCCGCAAAGCCTGTGGCTCACAGGCGTGCTGCCGCAGTACCAGCGCTTTCGCGCAGACGATGGCCGGGATGTGGAGGTGGTGTTCCTGCCCGACGAGGACGGGGAACAACTGCTTTTGCACCGCGTGGTCGATCAGGGCCGGCGCCGTGAAAAGCTCTACGTCTGTGACGACGCCACCATGCTCACGCGCATTGCCGATGCGCAACTCATTCCAGATGCCCTGCACAGCGTGCAGCCCTGGCTGCAGCAGGATCTGCTGCAGGCCCTGCGTGACCAGGCACAGGAACGGGGTTGGAGCCTGGAGCAATGCGCCCAGCGCTACGCCACGGTCAGCCTGCCGCAGGCCAAGCAAGGTTGGTGTTGGCATGCAGCGCTAGGCTTGAGTCGTTCAGGGAGTGCATGACAAAAGAAGATGCAAAGGAGGAGAACCCATGGCAGACACAGAAGCCATACCGGAGCACGCCAGCTTCAAGGCGGCCATTCAGGCGTTCATTCAGGGACGTTTGCAGGCCAAGCTGGAGCAACTTGATAAAGCCGAGCAACAAAATAAACCGTTAAAGGCAGATAGATCAGGCAAGGTCTTGAGCTATCAGGAGCAACGGCAAGAGTTGCGTTCCAAGTATCAGCCGGAGGTTTGGCTGTGTGATGCAGCCAAGCGCGTGAAGCGAATTCAGTCGGTTACTCATTCGCTGAAAGCAATTCATCCAGACGCACAAGGCACGAACTTGTTTGTTGCACTGGAAGCTTTGCCAAAGCTCCGGGACATTGGTAGCCATGTACTCGGACACCGCTACGCAGCTGACGTTGTAGGGGATGCCGCCGCCCTCGATGTATACAAGTTGCTCAAGCTGGAGGTGAAAGGCCAAAACCTGCTGTCTGCCTTGCAGGCTGCAGATACAGAGGCCGTACAGGCCTTGGGCGATGACCCTGCAACCGCGCAGCAGCTGCGTGATGCCTTTGTCTCGCTGACCGAGGCGCGCTCAGAAGGGCCCAGCAGCCATACCCATGCCAAGCAGCTGTACTGGCTGGTGGGGGAGGATGCAAGCGATGATGCGCAGTACGAGCTGCTGGCTCCGCTGTATGCCACCTCGCTGGCGCATGCGGTGCATGCAACCATCCAGGAGCACCGCTTTGGCGAAGCCAACAAGGCGGCTCGTCAAGCCAGGAAAGAGCGCAAGCACCATGACGGTGTGTATTGCGAATACCGCGATCTGGCCGTGCAAAAGCTCGGGGGCACCAAGCCTCAGAACATTTCACAGCTCAACAGTGAACGCGGCGGGGTGAACTATTTGCTCTCCTCACTGCCGCCGGTGTGGACTGCCAGCTCCCAGCGCCTGCCCGTCAACACGGAATCGGTCTTTGACCGGCTGTTCGGTGCGCGCCCGGAAGTCCGCCGCGGCGTCAAAGCCTTGCGCGATTTTTTGACGACAGACCCCGATCCCAATCTGGAGACACGCCAGCGGCGAGAAACGCTCGTGGATGGGCTGATTGATGAGCTGGCGGCACTGGCCGGTGAGCTGCAGCAATTGCAACCCGGCTGGACACGGGAAGCACCGCGCTTTGCCAAGCTTGCGCGTGCAGAACAGCTCTGGCTGGACCCCTTGCGTGCAGAGCTGCCCGAAGAAGAACCGTTTGCGCAGGAGTGGCTGGCTCTGGAATGGCCCACGGAAATCGGCAAACGCTTTGGTCGCTGGCTGAACCAGCAATTGCAAGACCGGCTGCCTGTGGGCGACATCGAAGCGCGGGCCTGGGCCAAAGAGCTGCTGGCGGATGAAGAGGGCTTCCGGGAACATCTGCACTCCCTGCGCCGCAGGCTCAGCAAACGGGAGGTGGCAGCATGAGCACGACCCAGGCCCAAGCCCTTCTGGTGCTGCCCCATCTGAGGGTGCAAAACGCCAACGCCATCTCCAGCCCGCTGACCCATGGTTTTCCTTCCATCACGGCCTTTATGGGCCTGATGTGGGCCTTGCAGCGCAAGCTGGCACAGGTGCAGATACCGCTGCGGCTGCTGCAGGTGGGGGTGATCTGCCACCACCATCAGGAGCAGACCAATCCCGGGTATGTGCGAACTTTCAACCTGACCCGCAATCCGGTGGACAAGGACGGCAGCACAGCCGCCATCGTCGAAGAAGGCCGCATGCATTTGCGGCTGACGCTGGTGTTCAGCATTGCCATGCAGCCGGGCGCTGCACCTGCCGGGCTCTACCACCCGGAGCAGCGCGCAGAGTGGGCCAGCCAGATTGGCCAGATCCTTGCCAATATGCGTGTGGCCGGTGGCACGCTGCTACCGTCCCAACCCATGCCGGGCCAGCGGGTGCGCCCTTGGCTGGAGCAGCTGGCTGACACTGCGCAGCAGCGTGCCGAAGACTTTCGCCGCTGGCGGCGGCAGTGGCTGCCCGGCTTTGCGCTGGTGGCACGCGACGATGTGCTGGCAGATCGCCTGCAACACCTGCGCGCCGCCCAGCCGGATGCCACCTTGCTCGACGCCTGGCTGCATGCCGCGCGCTTCAACTACCAGTCTGTGGAGGAAGACGGCAAGGTACGGTGGGAAGACCCGTTTCGGCCCAAAAAGAAAACAGATGTTCGTGGCGGTTGGCTGGTGCCGATCCCCGTGGGCTATGCCGCGCTCACGCCTCGCCATGACGCCGGCAGCGTGCGCAATGCACGGGACACGCGCACGCCCGTGCGCTTTGTGGAGTCGGTGTATTCCATCGGTGAGTGGATCAGCCCCCACCGTCTGGAGCGTCTGGAACAGCTGCTGTGGTGGGCAGAAACAGACGAGGCCGCAGGCCTGTACCGCTGCCGCAATGCCTACCAGGCCATGCAGCCGCCAGCGCAGCACACCCCGGATGCCGATGACTGGATGAACGATGAGGAGGACGAGGACGACTTTGTGGAAGACGACTAAGTACACAGGCCTAAGCCTTTACCGCTTGAACCTCATGTTTCCAACCATCAACCGATAAGGAATTCTCACCATGTCTAAGACTTTGCAAACCGCTTCCGTACTGGCTTTTGAACGCAAGCTCGACCCATCCGATGCCATCTTCCATGCAGGCAACTGGGAAGAGCGCGCTGCTTCCGAGCGCTGGACGCCTATCACCATCAAGACCAAGTCGGTGCGCGGCACCATCAGCAACCGCCTGAAAACCAAGGATCAGGACCCCGCCAAGCTCGACGCTGCCATTGAAAACCCCAATCTGCAAACCGTGGATGTGGCGGCACTGCCTGCTGATGCCGACACCCTGAAAGTGCAGTTCACCCTGCGCGTGTTGCCCGGAGCAGGCACACCCTCGGCCTGCAACAGTGCCGAGTACCAGGCCAAGCTGCAAGAAGTGGTGCAGGGCTATGTGCAGCAGCATGGCTTTGCCGAGCTGGCCAACCGCTACGCCGCCAACCTGGCCAATGGCCGCTTTCTGTGGCGCAACCGCCAAGGAGCGGAAGAGGTGGAAGTCCAGGTCGCACTGCTGAAGGATGGAAAGCCTGAACAAATATGGTCTTTTGATGCGCTGACGCTGAATTTGCGGGCGCTGAATGCTATAGAAAACGAAGAAATCAAGGCGCTGGGTGCTGTCATTGCCGACGGGCTGGCGGGCCAGCGTCACGTTTTGCTGCAAGTCACCGCTTTTGTGCGCATGGGTGCAGGGCAGGAAGTCTTCCCCTCGCAGGAGCTGATTCTGGACAAAGGCAAAGGCAGCAAAAGCAAAACGCTGTACGACGTGGATGGCGTGGCTGCCATCCACTCGCAAAAGATTGGCAACGCCATCCGCACCATTGACACCTGGTACGAAGGCGCAGCAGAGCTGGGCCCGATTGCCGTGGAGCCCTATGGCTCCGTCACCACGCAGGGCAAGGCCTATCGCCAGCCCAAGCAGAAGATGGACTTCTACAGCTTGCTGGACAACTGGCTGCTGAAAGACCAGGTGCCACCGGCGGAGCAGCAGCACTTTGTCATGGCCGTGCTGATGCGCGGCGGCGTGTTTGGTGATGCGAGCTGACGGGTACATTCACCATGACCACACATTACATCGACATCACCATCCTGCCAGACCCGGAGTTCAGCCACACGCACCTGATGGGTGCGCTGCTGTCCAAGCTGCACCGCGCGCTGGTGCAACTGCAGTCCAGCAGCATCGGCGTGAGCTTCCCGCAGCATGTGGATGCACCGCTGCACCAACGCACCCTGGGCAGCGTGCTGCGCCTGCACGGCTCAGAGGCGGAACTTCAGGGCCTGATGGCGCTGGACTGGCTCAAAGGCATGCGTGACCACATTGCCGTGAAAGCGCTAGCCCCCGTACCTGCCCAAAGCACGCACCGTGTGGTACGCCGCCGCCAGTTCAAAACCAGCGTGGAGCGCCTGCGCCGCCGCCGCATGCAGCGCAAGGGAGAAACGGCAGAGCAGGTGGCCCAGGCCATTCCCGACCATGTAGAACGCAAGCCAGATCTGCCCTATGCCCATCTGCGCAGTCAGAGCACCAGCCAAAGCTTTGCCTTGTTTGTGGAGCATGGGTCATTGCTGTCCGAGCCTGTAATTGGCGGCTTTAACACCTATGGGCTCAGTCAGGGAGCCAGCATCCCCTGGTTTTGACCCTTTTTAAAGCGCTGATTGCAGGGCTTTAAAAATCAACCAATTAGAGAGCAGTCTTGAAAAAGGCTGTTTCTCTTGTCAGGGAGGATGATTCTTTAAAAAACAATTGGGTAGAGAAAGAAGATTCGAGTTCGCTGCCGCACAGGCAGCTCAGAAATTGCTGACCGCAACAGACAAGCTGCCGTCAAGGTTCGCTGCCGCACAGGCAGCTCAGAAATCGATGTGCTGACAAATCCTGATCGGTACTTTGTTCGCTGCCGCACAGGCAGCTCAGAAATAGCGCCCGTGGGTGCTGCATCTGCCGCTACTGTTCGCTGCCGCACAGGCAGCTCAGAAATTGACGATTCACTGCAATCTGTACGGCGCTGCGTTCGCTGCCGCACAGGCAGCTCAGAAAACGACCGAGGCGCACAACCTGAATCCACCCCCGTTCGCTGCCGCACAGGCAGCTCAGAAATTGGGTTTCCAGTACTTCAGACCTGTCTTGATGTTCGCTGCCGCACAGGCAGCTCAGAAAGATGTGATGGGCCACGGCGTGGGCCAGCTCAAGTTCGCTGCCGCACAGGCAGCTCAGAAATGGCATAAATGAGTCAGCTCCTGTGCAGCCTCGTTCGCTGCCGCACAGGCAGCTCAGAAACGGTTGCCGATGCTGTTGCTGGTTCACGCACAGTTCGCTGCCGCACAGGCAGCTCAGAAAGTTCTCTAATCGACCTTCACGGCGATTACGACGTTCGCTGCCGCACAGGCAGCTCAGAAAAAGAAATTTGCGCATCATGCGTGACTTGCACGGTTCGCTGCCGCACAGGCAGCTCAGAAAGCATGAAAGCTCCTGTTCCTGCGAAACTCCCTGTTCGCTGCCGCACAGGCAGCTCAGAAATGGACTTGGCGGTGGACTTCCTCAATGGTGAAGTTCGCTGCCGCACAGGCAGCTCAGAAAAATACCCGCCAGATTGCGGTGATGAGCCAAAAGTTCGCTGCCGCACAGGCAGCTCAGAAATTTCTCGTGCCGCGATGGAAAGCCATTCAAGCGTTCGCTGCCGCACAGGCAGCTCAGAAAAAGGCTGCAAAGATCGACCTTCCTCCACAGCTGTTCGCTGCCGCACAGGCAGCTCAGAAAATGGCAAACACCAGAAAGCATATTGCGCCAGAGTTCGCTGCCGCACAGGCAGCTCAGAAAGGAGACATTGTGAGTTACCGCAGTGGGGATGTGTTCGCTGCCGCACAGGCAGCTCAGAAAAGCAACTTCTCCAGCAGCTGTACCAGGAACGAGTTCGCTGCCGCACAGGCAGCTCAGAAATAGATTTATCCCTAAGACACTTTAGAACACATGTTCGCTGCCGCACAGGCAGCTCAGAAATAGGCCAATCTCGCGGTGTACCTCTTGCAAGCGTTCGCTGCCGCACAGGCAGCTCAGAAAAAGAACCGTTACGGAATGGATAATGAAATCCCGTTCGCTGCCGCACAGGCAGCTCAGAAACCTTTGATTTCCTGAAGGTGTAGATTGTTTTCGTTCGCTGCCGCACAGGCAGCTCAGAAATGCCCCTGCAATAGCAGCATTGGCCAAGTCAGGTTCGCTGCCGCACAGGCAGCTCAGAAAAGCTCGCCGGTCGCGCTTTGATAAACGAAAAAGTTCGCTGCCGCACAGGCAGCTCAGAAATCGCCCAGTTCTTCTGCGAGTGCGCCTGCGATGTTCGCTGCCGCACAGGCAGCTCAGAAAATCACGCACGCGCTCAAGGCAGCCAGTCATATGTTCGCTGCCGCACAGGCAGCTCAGAAAACTTGTGCGCTTGGTCGAAGAACGCCGCCTGCGTTCGCTGCCGCACAGGCAGCTCAGAAATTCCATGCCCGGCACGGACATGGCAGAAAGAAGTTCGCTGCCGCACAGGCAGCTCAGAAATTGCTGCCATTGGCACGTGGTGGCCAGACCTTGTTCGCTGCCGCACAGGCAGCTCAGAAAAGATCGTCGCAGCGGTAAATCTTGCGCAGGAAGTTCGCTGCCGCACAGGCAGCTCAGAAATTTATGGTCAAGCAAGCCAGCGTGCCAGTCATGTTCGCTGCCGCACAGGCAGCTCAGAAATGTGTTTGGCTATGCGCTGGTGAACGAAAAAAGTTCGCTGCCGCACAGGCAGCTCAGAAATTGCCGGTCGTTCCCAGCTCGCCAGCGATAGCGTTCGCTGCCGCACAGGCAGCTCAGAAAACTTTTCAGCTTCTTCGCCCAGCTCTTCAGCAGTTCGCTGCCGCACAGGCAGCTCAGAAAATGTTTTTTGGGTGCTGCGTGATGAAGAAGAAGTTCGCTGCCGCACAGGCAGCTCAGAAACTTGCGAAGGTCGGCAATCGCCTCTTTGAGATGTTCGCTGCCGCACAGGCAGCTCAGAAAAGGCCAACTGGGACGGCGTGACCTGGGCAGACGTTCGCTGCCGCACAGGCAGCTCAGAAAGAGACACTACACCATGTGATGAAGGTATTCAAGTTCGCTGCCGCACAGGCAGCTCAGAAACTTGCAAAACGGCTCAGACTGGCGACCATCGCAGTTCGCTGCCGCACAGGCAGCTCAGAAATTTTGAGCCAGCTGGCCGTTGACGCTGTTGAGGTTCGCTGCCGCACAGGCAGCTCAGAAATGCAGAAGCTGCTTTCTACGGGGTACGCAAGCGTTCGCTGCCGCACAGGCAGCTCAGAAAAAGATATTGCGGCGAGACTTCACCGCATCCATGTTCGCTGCCGCACAGGCAGCTCAGAAAACCCGCATCTTGGAGCCGCTGCACCAGCGACTGTTCGCTGCCGCACAGGCAGCTCAGAAAAGTCAGCGTGAAGTGCAGGTAATTGACAAGTTGTTCGCTGCCGCACAGGCAGCTCAGAAACAGAAAGCAAGAGCGCAGCCACCTGGACACCATGTTCGCTGCCGCACAGGCAGCTCAGAAATTCGCGGTCGGGGTCGCCGGCATTGACGATCTGTTCGCTGCCGCACAGGCAGCTCAGAAATTCACGCAGGGCCAGGGCGCGGATGCGGGCATGTTCGCTGCCGCACAGGCAGCTCAGAAATCGGCCAAGTTCGGCTATAGCGCCGAGGACGTGTTCGCTGCCGCACAGGCAGCTCAGAAAGCACGCTGATGCCTCTAAGCGTTCCCGGTCGAGTTCGCTGCCGCACAGGCAGCTCAGAAAAGCTCGGCTTCAAAGTCCCGCAGATAGTCCAGGTTCGCTGCCGCACAGGCAGCTCAGAAAATGCCCTGGATGGCGCCGATAAGCAGCTCCATGTTCGCTGCCGCACAGGCAGCTCAGAAAGCTCTGCGTGCTTCTTCCGGCGTCAGCAGCATGTTCGCTGCCGCACAGGCAGCTCAGAAATCGGCCAAGTTCGGCTATAGCGCCGAGGACGTGTTCGCTGCCGCACAGGCAGCTCAGAAAGCACGCTGATGCCTCTAAGCGTTCCCGGTCGAGTTCGCTGCCGCACAGGCAGCTCAGAAAAGCTCGGCTTCAAAGTCCCGCAGATAGTCCAGGTTCGCTGCCGCACAGGCAGCTCAGAAAATGCCCTGGATGGCGCCGATAAGCAGCTCCATGTTCGCTGCCGCACAGGCAGCTCAGAAAGCTCTGCGTGCTTCTTCCGGCGTCAGCAGCATGTTCGCTGCCGCACAGGCAGCTCAGAAAAAATCTGAAGTCGTGCGCCTGCTGCCAGATTCGTTCGCTGCCGCACAGGCAGCTCAGAAAGCTGCCTTGGCCACCTTCCGCACAAAGCCGGCGTTCGCTGCCGCACAGGCAGCTCAGAAAATGCCGGTGTTGAAAGTTTGGTTGGGTGGATTGTTCGCTGCCGCACAGGCAGCTCAGAAACATGGCCAGTGCACCAGCTGCCAGCAGCACACGTTCGCTGCCGCACAGGCAGCTCAGAAAAGAGTAATGCCCACGACGATAGTAGACAAGGCGTTCGCTGCCGCACAGGCAGCTCAGAAAAAAAAGGCAGGACAAGCGGCCTTGTCCGACGAGTTCGCTGCCGCACAGGCAGCTCAGAAAAAGCCCAACCCTCGGCCGGCGGACGGCGATTAGTTCGCTGCCGCACAGGCAGCTCAGAAATTCTCCTCTGCCAGCTCCTCATCGGTCTTTTCGTTCGCTGCCGCACAGGCAGCTCAGAAATGTTTCAGCGGCTCTATGCGGAGTTCAAAGAAGTTCGCTGCCGCACAGGCAGCTCAGAAAAGAGTAATGCCCACGACGATAGTAGAC
>ERZ1032238.179-NODE-179-length-20426-cov-10.289284_pt1 | contig 20426 bp, 18 predicted proteins | sample MGYA00518736_ERZ1032238 | MGnify/ENA primary metagenome ERZ1032238 (study PRJEB33719, sample SAMN04261349) | wastewater metagenome | biome: periurban shantytown; feature: human; material: feces | host: Homo sapiens | place: Peru: Lima | collected 2012-01-15 ... | reverse complement strand
CAGGCAAGCGAGGAGCGTGAAAGCCCCCTGTGCATGTTGGCCGTCCCGATAAAGCCGGCCCGATGGGGCGGCTTGTTTATGCAAAGTTGGAGAACACCTCGATGAGCCTGGCAGACCGCGTCCGCTACCCCCAATTTCACAACCTCATCATGTCGGCCGAACAGGCTGCAGCCATGATTCCGCACGGCGTCAACGTCGGCATGAGCGGCTTCACGGGTGCAGGCTATCCCAAGGCATTGCCACAGGCGATTGCTGAACGGGCCAAGGCCGAGCATGCACAGGGCAAGCCCTACAAGATCAATGTGTGGACCGGCGCGTCCACTGCTGCCGAGTGTGATGGCGTGATGGCCGAAGCCCATGCGCTGGGCCAGCGTCTGCCTTTCAACACCGACCCGACCGCACGCAAGGCCATCAACGCCGGTGAGATCGACTTCATCGACATGCACCTGTCGCACGTTGCCCAGCACGCCTGGTTTGGCTTTCTGGGCCACATGGATGTGGCTGTGGTGGAAGTGCTGGGCATTACGCCCGATGGCCTCTTAATTCCCTCTACCGCCGTGGGCAACAACAAGACCTGGCTGGAGATTGCGGACAAGGTCATTCTGGAGGTGAACACCAAGTTCCCCGCCAAGATGGAAGGTATGCACGACATCTACTACGGCACGGCCATCCCGCCCCGCCGTACGCCCATCCACATGACCACGGCCGACCAGCGCATTGGCGAGCAGTACCTGAAGGTCGACCCCTCCAAGGTGATCGCCATTGTGGAAACGCACAAGGGCGACCGCGACAACGTATTTGCCGCGCCGGATGCGAACTCCAACACGATTGCTGCGTCCATCATCGACTTCCTCGCGCATGAGATGAAGATGGGCCGTCTGCCCAAGGACATGCTGCCTATCCAGTCGGGTGTGGGCAATGTGGCCAACGCCGTGCTGGCAGGCCTGTTGCATGGCCCGTTCGAGAACCTGCTGGGCTTTACCGAAGTGCTGCAGGACGGCATGCTGGAGCTGATCCGCGCAGGCAAGATGACCCGCGCTTCGGCCACCTCGATCTCGCTGTCCAGCAGTGCTTTCAAGGAGTTTGAAGACAACATCGACTTCTACCGCGAGCGCATCATCCTGCGCCCACAGGAAATCTCCAACCACCCTGAGCTGGTGCGCCGTCTGGGCATCATTGCCATGAACTCGATGATCGAGGCAGACATCTACGGCAACATCAACTCCACCCACGTCATGGGCACGGGCATGATGAACGGTATTGGTGGCTCGGGCGACTTTGCGCGCAATGGCTATCTGTCCTTCTTTGTGACCCCTTCCGTGGCCAAGGACGGCAAGATCAGCTGCATCGTGCCCATGTGCTCGCACGTGGACCACACCGAGCACGACACACAGATCATCGTCACCGAGCAGGGTCTGGCTGACCTGCGTGGTCTGAGCCCCAAGCAGCGTGCACGCGTCATCATCGACAAGTGTGCTCACCCCGACTACCGTGACCAGTTGAACGACTACTTTGACCGTGCACGCGCCAAGGGTGCACAGCACACGCCGCACATCCTGACGGAAGCGCTGAGCTGGCACCAGCGATTCGTCGAAACCGGCGATATGCGTATCTAAAAAACGCAAAAAAACGGGGCGCTGCAAGCGCCCCGTTTTTTTATCGCCCGGCACCAGCACGGTGTGCTGGTGCCGGGCTGTCTGTCACTAAATCCGCAACTACACCCGCTCGGCATGCATGCCCGCGTCGCGCAGCACCTGCAGCACCTGCTCCACGTGCTGCAGATTGCGGGTCTGCAGCACAAAGTCGATCTCTACGTTCTGCGCGGCCAGCATGGTGAAGGCGCGCTGGTGGTGCACCTCTTCGATGTTCGCTCCGGCTTCGGCCACCAGGGCTGTGATCCGTGCCAGCACGCCGGGCACATCGCGCGCACTGACGCGGATGCGTGCCAGGCGGCCCGAGCGTACCATGCCACGCTCGATGATGGCAGCCAGCAGCAGCGGGTCGATATTGCCGCCAGACAGCACAATGCCCACCTTCTTGCCCTGGAACTTGTTTTTGTGGCGAATCAGCGCCGCCAGCCCGGCAGCGCCTGCACCTTCGACCAGCGTCTTTTCAATTTCCAGCAGCATGAGCACGGCCTGCTCGATATCGCCTTCGTCCACCAGCAGCAACTCGTCCACATGCTCGCGCACGATCTCGCGTGTGATCTGGCCCGCCGTGGCCACGGCAATGCCTTCGGCAATGGTGGAAGTGCCTATCGGCAGGTCTTTGCCTTCGATGGCATTGACCATGGAGGGAAAACGCTCGGTCTGCACGCCCACGACGTGAATCTCGGGCTTGAGCGCCTTGGCCGCAGTGGCCACACCGGCAATCAGGCCACCACCGCCAATGCCCATGATGAGCACATCCAGATCGTGCTGGTCCGCCAGCATTTCCATAGCCAGCGTGCCCTGTCCAGCAGCCACGCCTTCGTCATCAAAGGGGTGCACAAAGGTCAGATTCTGCGCTTCAGCCAGCGCGTAGGCGTGTTGGCGTGCCGCTTCCAGCGTGTCGCCATGCAGCACCACTTCGGCACCAAAGCCGCGCGTGCGCTCCACTTTCACACCGGGGGTGAAGCGCGGCATCACGATCACGGCGCGTATGCCCATGCGCTGCGCGTGGTAGGCCACGCCTTGGGCATGGTTGCCCGCGCTCATGGCGATCACGCCGCGCGCCTTTTCTTCGGTGGTCAGCAGCTGCAGGCGGTTGCAGGCACCGCGCTCCTTGAACGAGGCGGTGAACTGCAGGTTCTCAAACTTCAGAAACACCTGTGCCCCCACGATGTGCGACAGGGTCTGGGACTCCACGCAGGGCGTGCGCAACACATGGTCACGCAGGCGCTGGGAGGCGGCTTGGATATCGGAATAGCTCAGCATGGTCTGCACATTCTGAAGCAATGCGTGCGGCCGTGCAGTGCGGGTGCTGAAAACTTCTTTTCAGTTTTGTGAGCAGCTAGCGCGCGTATTTGCTGCTTATTAAGCAGAAAACACATTGAAAGTCGCTTGTAGCAAGCGCTGGATGCTACATTTTTTCAGTTCTGGCGCAGCTGCTCAGGCGCTCAGACGCACCACGCGCAGCACTTCTTCGCCATAGGCTTCGAGCTTTTTCGCACCAATGCCGCTGATGCCCTGCAGATCGGCCAGGGTCTGCGGATTGCGCTCGGCAATGCCGACCAGGGTGGCATCGTTGAAGATGACGTAGGCCGGCAAATCGTGTGCCTTGGCGACTTCGGCACGCCAGGCCTTGAGGTTGATAAAGCGTGCCTGTGCATCCGGCCCCAGGTGGATGGCAGCCGCACTGGTGGGCGTGCTGCGCTTGGCAGAGCGCGTGCGGCTGGCAGCGGCCGATTCGCGCAGCAGCACCTGCACATCGCCGCGCAGCACGGCGCGTGACTGGGGGGTGAGCGTGAGCGTGTCAAACACATGGCCGCTGTTTTCGCTGGTCACCTTGTGCAGGCCCAGCGCACCTGTGGCCAGGAGCTGGCGCATCACGGCGCGCAGCTGCTGCTCGGAGTAATCCTTGCCAATGCCGAAGGTGGACACCTTGTCATGCAGGTATTGCGTGACTTTGTCCGTCACCTTGCCGCGCATCACGTCCATGATGTGGCCTGCACCAAAGGTCAGCTGGCTCATCTCATGCACGCGGTAGATGGTTGACAGCAGCTTGCGCGCAGCGTCTGTGCCGTCCCAGATGGCGGGCGGGTGCAGGCAGTTGTCGCAATTACCACAGGGCTCGGAATGCTCACCAAAGTACTGCAGCAGGCGCACGCGGCGGCAGTCTGTGGCCTCGGCCAGTGTGAGTAGTGCGTCGAGCTTGCCGCGCAGCACGGCCTTGAACTGCTCGTCCGCATTGCCTTCGTCAATCATGCGGCGCTGGTTGACCACGTCCGAGATGCCATAGGCCATCCAGGCATGTGCAGGCAGGCCGTCACGGCCCGCACGGCCGGTTTCCTGGTAGTAGCCTTCGATGTTGCGCGGCATGTCCACATGGGCCACAAAGCGCACATCGGGCTTGTCAATGCCCATGCCAAAGGCAATCGTGGCCACCATCACCACCCCTTCTTCGCGCAGAAAACGGTTCTGGTGCAGCTGGCGCACATCGGAGGGCAGGCCCGCGTGGTAGGGCAGGGCGTGAATGCCGTTGTCCTGCAGTGTCTTGGCCAGCTCCTCCACGCGGCGGCGCGAGAGGCAATAGACCACGCCTGCATCGCCCTCGTGCTCGTGCTTGATGAAGCGCAGCAGCTGGTTGGTGACGTCTTTTTTCTCGACGATGGTGTAGCGGATGTTGGGCCGGTCAAAGCTGCTGATGAACTGTTCGGCCTGCTCCAGATGCAGGCGTTCCACGATGTCAGCGCGGGTGAGGCTGTCTGCCGTTGCCGTCAGGGCAATGCGCGGCACGCCCACATAGCGCTCGTGCAGCACGGAAAGCGCGTGGTATTCAGGGCGGAAGTCATGGCCCCACTGGCTGACGCAGTGCGCTTCGTCAATCGCAAACAGGCTCAGCTGGCCGTTGGCATGCAGGTCGTCCAGCAGCCCCAGAAAACGCGGCGTGACCAGGCGTTCAGGCGCCACATACAGCAGCGTGAGCTGGCCGCTTTGCATCTGCCATTCCACATCCTGCGCATCTTCCCAGCCGAGCGAGGAGTTCAGAAACGCCGCCTTCACCCCTGCCTCATGCAGCGCACCGACCTGGTCGTGCATGAGGGCAATCAGGGGTGAGACCACAATGGTCACGCCATAGCCCTGGTGCTGGCGCACGATGGCGGGAATCTGGTAGCACAGGCTTTTGCCGCCGCCTGTAGGCATGAGCACCAGGGCGTCGCCACCGGCTGCGACATGCTCAATGATGGCCTGCTGCGGCCCACGGAAGGCCTCGTAGCCAAAAACATCTTGCAAAACGGTGTGGGCGGGGGACAAAGGCAGCTTCCTGATCAGGTGCGGGGAAACCGCATATTGTGCGCTGCAAGCCTGCGTTCTGGCACGCAAGCCCCCAAGTCCCAGGTGCGGTGCAGGATGTATGGGGTGCGGCCTGCCGCTGTCACCGAACCAACAGCGTGGGTCCGCCACTGGCTGCATCATGCTGCCCTGTTGCTTTGGAGGTATGACATGTCAATCTGGCGTAAACCTGTGACGCTGGCGCAGCTGAATGCAAGCGCCGCCGATACGGCCGTACAGCATCTGGGGATTGAGATTACGGAGCTGGGGCCGGACTATCTGACGGGCCGCGTACCCGTAGACCACCGCACCAGGCAGCCCTTTGGGCTGCTGCACGGTGGCGTCAGCGTGGTGCTGGCGGAAACCCTGGGCTCCATGGCGGCCTACTACGCCGCACCTGAAGGGCACAAGGCGGTGGGGCTGGACATCAACGCCAATCACCTGCGCGCGGTGCGCAGCGGCTGGGTGACGGGCACGGCCAGGCCCGTGCACATTGGCAAGACCACCCAGGTCTGGCAGATCGACATGGTGGACGACGAAGGGCGGCCCAGCTGCGTCTCGCGCATCACCATGGCGATTCTGGCTCCGCAAGTAGTGGATCAGACGGTCTCTGTGTAAGCCTGGGCTGCCAGCGCCTGGGCAAGGATCCAGGCAGGGTCTATGAGCCGGGCGCCTTGTGCCTGCGGCGCCTGTGGCAGGGCCAGTGGAATTTCCGTGCATGCCATGAGCACAGGGATATCAGTGCCGTGGCGGCTTTGCATGTCCTGTAGCACCTGCCCAAAGCATTGCATGGCCAGAGCGGTATCACCGCGCTTGACGCCGTCATAGATACCTTGCATGAGCAGGGTAATGCCCGCTGCATCAGGCTGCAGCGCTTTGATGCCGTGGCAGAGCAGTGCGGCGTCGTACAGCCCCGTCTGGTAGGTGCCTGCGGTGGCCAGCACGATGGCACATTGCATACCCTGCTGCTGCAGGTGCCGGGCCGTTTCTTCGGCAATGTGCAGGATGCGCAGCTGCGGAAACAGCGCCTGCAGCTGTGCATGCCAGACATGGGCGGTATTGCAGGCCACGGCCACGCTGCATACGCCCAGTGCCGCCAGTCGCCCAACCCCTTGCAGCATGTAGGGGGCTGGTCCATGCGGCGCCTGTGGACTGGTACGCAGTGCCTCGGTGCGATCGGGCACCGGCATCTGCACCAGCCAGTGTTCGGGAAAAGCCTGATCATTGACCGGGTGATTATGAGCGCGCAGATAGTTGCTACAGGCCTCGACAAACAGGCGCACAAAATCGGCGCCTGCGGCCGGGCCCATGCCTCCCAGAATGCCCACTGCACGCGGTGGGCGGCGAAACACATTGGTCATGCTCAGAACGCGGGCTTGTCGCTCAGCTCCACCAGGTTCTGCTTGAGCTGCTCCGACATGGGCAGGTTCAGTGCCATGTTGGATGGAGGAATGGGCTGCACGAACCACTTGTCGTACAGCTGGGTGAACTGGCCGGTCTTCATCATGTCGCTGATCACGCCATCGACCAGCGCCTTGAACTTGGGGTCGTCCTTGCGCAGCATGCAGGCATAGGGCTCGACCTGTAGGGCATCGCCCACGACTTCGTAGTCGCCGGGATTCTTGGCATTGGCAATCAGGCCATAGAGCAGGATGTCATCCATCGCAAATGCACTGGCACGGTCGCTTTCCACCAGCAGAAAAGCGTCCGCGTGGTCCTTGGGGTGGACCATGTCAATGCCCCAGTTGTTTTCGGCGTTGGCCTTGCGCATGACCTGCAGGTTGGTGGTGCCCGAGGTCACGGCCACGGTTTTGCCCTTAAGGTCGCTGTAGTTCTTGATGCCGGAACTCTTCTTCACCAACAGGCGGGTGCCGGTGTAGAAGTGGTTGATGGCGAAATCCACATCCTTGCCGCGCGTGGTGTTGTTGGTGGTCGAGCCGCATTCGAGGTCGATCGTGCCATTGGTCAGCAGCGGAATGCGGTTCTGCGACGTGACAGCCTGCCAGTTGACCTTGATGTCGTTTTTGCCCGTGGCTTTCTTGACCGCTTCCACCACGGCATTGCTGATGTCCACGGAAATTCCAGCTGGCTTGCTCTGGTTCAGATAGCTGAAGGGCACCGAAGACTCGCGATAAGCCAAGGTGATCTGGCCGCTTTGGGCCACCTTGTCCAAGGTGTCAGCATGGGCGCTGGCCAGACAGGCTAGGGACAGGGCTGCGTAGAGAACCGTGGTGCGGACTTGCATGTGCATCTCCTTCGAAAGAACTGATGGGGTGAGGCCAGTGTAGGAAGCAGATTTCGGCTGTGGCGATGCCAATCACAGGTCCATCCATGCCATTTTTTTATGCCTTGTCTAGGTTTTCACCAGTAGGGTGCGTGGCTTGCTGAAAAGCGGTGCGGTGTGCGCCGTTTATGTACATGGGGTTTACCCATAAACCACGGGCATACCCCTGCAAACAAATGCCATGCGTCAGGGGCGTTGGCAGTTCTACAGTGACGGCAGATGGAGAACACCAATGCATGTATGTGTGATAGGAGCCGGCATCGTCGGTCTGGCCAGCGGGTATGCGCTGCAGCAGGCCGGGTATGAAGTTAGCCTGGTGGAGCGGGCCGAGGCACCTGCTATGGGTGCCAGTGGCGGCAATGGCGCGCAGCTGAGCTATGCCTATGTGCAGCCTCTCGCTGATCCCGGCATCTGGGCCAGTTTGCCCAAGCTGCTGCTCGACAAAACCTCACCGCTGCACATGCGCTGGCAGCTGGACCCGCACCAGTGGTCCTGGCTGCTGCAGTTTCTGGGGGCCTGCAATGCTGCCTCCTCGCGCGCCACCACGCAAAGCCTGTTGACGCTGGCTGCGCAAAGCCGCGCTGCGCTCGAAGCGACCCTGCAGCGCGAGCAGCTGAACTGCGACTTTCACACGCCCGGCAAGCTGGTGCTGCAGAGCACGCAGGTGGGGCTCGATGGTGCGGCGCGCCAGCTGCAGCTGCAGGCTCAGCTGGGCGGGCCTCAGCAGCACATGGTCGATGCGGCAGAAGTTGCTCGGATTGAGCCGGCGCTGCAGCACTATGTGTCCCAGATTGCCGGTGCGGTCTATACGCCCAGTGAATGCGCGATTGACTGCCGCAAGCTGTGTGAGGCCCTGCTGGCCCTGCTGCGACAACGTGGTGCGCAGGTGCTGCTGGGGTGTGAGGTGCAGCAGTTCCAGACGCAGGGCAGTCGCATCACGGGCGTGCAGACCACGTGTGGTCTACATCAGGCCGATCACTTTGTGCTGGCCGGGGGCTGGGAGAGTGTGTCGCTCGCTCGCCAACTGGGCGTGAAGCTGCCGGTCTACCCGCTCAAGGGCTACAGCATCACACTGGATGCAGGTGCTGCGGCAGAGCAGCTGCCGCGCGTGAGCGTGACCGACAGCAGCCGCAAGGTGGTGTTTGCGCGCATTGGCGAGCGTCTGCGCGTGGCGGGCATGGTGGAAATCGTCGGGGCCGACCGCGCCCTGCATCTGGACCGGATTGGGCGTCTGCGTGAGGCCACGCACCAGGTGTTTCCGCAGCTGGATATTCCGGACGATCTGCAGCCCTGGACCGGCATGCGTCCGGCCACGCCCACGGGGTTGCCCATCACAGGCCGCATGCCTGGGGGACCGCAGAACCTGTGGTTGCAGACGGGCCATGGGGCGTTGGGGCTGACGCTGGCCTTTGGCTCGGCACAGCGACTGCTGGAGGCCTTGGACGCAGCGTGCTAGCCGATCAGCTCGCGTAGTGCCTTGCGCATCTCCTGTGTCATCGCGCGTGCGAGCACGGAGCGCGGGTGCTGTGCGAGGTGCAGTGCGCTGACGGTCACCGTGATCTGTGGCAGCAGCGGCAGCACATGGACCTTGCGCCTGTCGGCGGCGGAGGCTGTGCAGCCATCCACAATGGCGACGCCCAGGCCGTATTCGGCCATGGACAGCGCCGCATGGTAGGTCTGCACCGTCACTACAGGCGACAGGCCCACCCCATGTTCGCTGCAGGCCTGGTTGATGCGCATGCCCAGCGGGTCTTTCACGTCGAGCGCGACGACGGGCAGTTCGGCCAGTGCTTCGATGGGCATGCCATGTCTGGGCACCTTGGAGGGTGCGATCAAGCCCTTGGGGACGAGGCAGTGCATGTCCACATCGGCCAGCGGTTCGCGCTCCAGCGCAGGCAGCAGGCCCGCACTGATCACAAAACCCACATCGGCTTCCTGCAGCAGCAGACCTGAGACGACCTGTGGCGTGTGCAGCGCCTGCACGGTGACATGCACGTTCGGGTACTGCTTGCGAAACCCTGCGACGGCGTGGGGCACTACCTCGCGGCTGAGTGCAAACACGGTCAGCACCTGCAGTCGGTCTGTCACTTCGCCGTGTCGCAGGCCGGCGGCCAGACGCTGGACTTCACCGAGCTGCTCGTAGAGCTTTTCGACATGGGGGAACAGGGCTGCGGCTTCGTTGGTGGGCGTGAGGCGTCCGCGCACACGCTCGAACAGCGGAAAGCCCAGCTGCAGTTCTGCATGCTGCAGCGTGCGGCTGACGGCAGGCTGTGTGACGTGCAGCAGCCGTGCGGCGGCACTGACGCTGCCGGTCTGCATCACAGCATGAAAGACTTCAATGTGTTTGAGGCGCATGGCATGGGGGTCAGGCAGGGAGGTGCGGGCAGCCTCCCTGCATGCAAGAAATGCACCTAAAAAAGGAGCTGCTTGCGCTTGTTATATCTTGATTTCACTGTGAAATCATCTCAAAACCAAGAAAAATCAGGCGCAAGAAGCTCTGCTTTTTACTTGGCCTCTTCGTCCTGCATCTTGGCCAGGCGTTCGCTCTTCCAGTAGACATCATCGCCGCCATCGACGCGGTTGAGCACGCGTGCCAGCACGAACATCAGGTCGGACAGGCGGTTCAGATACTGACGGGGCGCTGCGCGCATGGGCTCAGACTCCTGCAGGGCGACCACGCTGCGCTCGGCGCGGCGTGCCACGGTGCGGCAGATATGGGCCTGCGAGGCAGCGCGGGTGCCGGCGGGCAGGATGAATTCCAGCAGACGTGGCAGCTGTGCGTTGTAGTGAGCCAGGGCTTCGTCCAGGCGCAGCAGGGCGTCGTCCTTGAGCATTTCGTAGCCGGGCACGGAAATTTCGCCGCCCAGATTGAACAGCTGGTGCTGCACATCCACGAGGACGGCGCGCACATCTTCTGGCAGTGCTTCGCACAGCAGCAGGCCGATGTGCGAGTTCAGCTCGTCCACATCACCCATGGCGTGGGGACGGGCGCTGTTCTTGGAAACGCGGGTGTTGTCACCCAGGCCGGTGGTGCCGTCATCACCGGTGCGGGTGGCGATTTGTGTCAGACGGTTGCCCATAGAAACTCCTTGTGGTCTGCGGCAACGAGGCCGTGTAAAACGGGCATTTTGCGTTACATCGCGCAGGCAGATGTTGTGCAGGGAAACAACTGGCAAAAAGCATGGACGTGCCGACGCGCAGCAGGTGCAATGCAAGCCTGTTTCACGCATTTGAAGGAGAGTCACCATGGCACATCCACACCGCACATTGCACGCCTTTGATGTTCGCAGCATGCTGCTGTTTGCCAGCCTGACGCTGGGCGGCACCACCGCCCTGATGGCACAGCCCGCACCTGGTGCGGTTCTGGGCCCTGCAGAAACGGGCCGCAGCGTACCCCGCCAGGATGATGCGCAGCAAAATGCGCAAAATACTTTTCAGCGCGTTGATGTCGATGGCGACGGCTTTCTGAGCCGCGAAGAAGCGAAAGCCCTGCCCGCCGTGCTGGAGCAGTTTGAGCTGTGGGACCAGGACGGGGATGGAAAAATCTCGCTGCAGGAGTTCCTCGGCGCAGCGCGGGCGCGCAGCAATCAGTAAGCGCTGCGCTTGCAGCATTTGCAGCCAGTCGCCGTGAACGCAGCCCGTCATGCTGCGTGCTTGGCGAATGCAGCAACAGCTTTTTACGGGTGCAGCGCCTGGGGATGCGAGGGATGGGGTGCTAATCTTTGACGTTCCTTGTGAGAGCCAGAAGATGAACGCATTGCACCACCCCACGCAGCTGTCCCGTCCCATTCCTCCAGCCTTTGTCGATGCCCTGCAGGCGCGCTTTGGCGCACAGTGCTCCACCGCGCAGGCCGTGCGCGAGCAGCATGGCCGCGATGAAGGCTCGATTGAGGCACCACCACCTGTGGCCGTGGTGTATGCGCACAGCACACAGGATGTGGCGGACTGCGTCAAGCTGGCCGCCCAGCACAAGGTGCCAGTCATCCCTTATGGCGCGGGCACATCGCTGGAAGGCCATCTGCTGGCCGTGCAGGGCGGTGTGAGCCTGGATGTCTCGCGCATGAACCAGATCATTCGCGTGAATGCCGAAGACATGACCGTGACGGTGCAGCCTGGCATTTTGCGCAAAGCCCTGAACGATGCCATCAAGGATCAGGGCCTGTTTTTCCCCATTGACCCCGGTGCTGATGCCTCCATAGGCGGCATGACTGCCACACGCGCCAGCGGCACGAACGCCGTGCGCTACGGCACCATGCGCGAGAACGTGCTGGCGCTGGAAGTGGTGACGGCCAGCGGTGAGATCATCCGCACCGGCAACCGCGCCAAAAAGAGCGCGGCGGGCTATGACCTGACCCGCCTGCTGGTGGGCAGCGAAGGCACGCTGGGCATCTTCACCGAAATCACGCTGCGCCTGTACCCCTTGCCCGAGGCAGTGAGTGCTGCGGTCTGCTCCTTCAACACCGTAGCGGACGCCGTGCACACGGTGATTCAGACCATCCAGATGGGTGTGCCGATTGCACGTGTGGAGCTGGTGGATGCGGGCACGATTGCCATGGTCAACAAGCACAGCAACCTCACGCTGCGCGAAGCACCTACGCTGATGATGGAGTTCCACGGCAGCCCCAATGGCGTGAAAGAACAGGCCGAGCTGGTGCAGGACATTGCGGCGGAATTTGACGCCCAGGGTTTTGAGTGGGCCGACACCCCCGAAGAGCGCACACGCCTGTTTACCGCACGCCACAACGCCTACTTTGCCGCCATCCAGAGCCGCCCCGGCTGCCGCAGCATCACTACCGACACCTGCGTGCCCATCAGCCGTCTGGCGGACTGTTTGCTGGAATCCATGGAAGAAGCGCGGGCCAGCGCCATTCCGTTCTTCCTCGTCGGCCACGTGGGCGATGGCAACTTCCACTTCGGCTACCTGATCGACCCCGACAACGACGACGAGCGCCAGCGTGCCGAAGCGCTCAACCACGCGCTGGTGCGCCGTGCGATTGCCATGGAAGGCACCTGCACGGGCGAGCACGGCATTGGCATCCACAAGCAGGACTTTCTGCGCGAGGAATGCGGAGAGGGGGCCATTGCCATGATGCGCGCCATCAAGCAGGCGCTGGACCCAGAAAACATCCTCAACCCCGGCAAGATCTTTGCGCTCTGAGCGCAAGCGAGGCGGTCTGTCTGCGTGCTTGCTGTGTACAGGCATAGTGTGAGCAGGGCGCAGCTGCAGGCAACGCACCGTAAAATTGACGCTTTTCGCCCCAAGGAGCGCTGCAGCAGCGAAGGCTTTCGCTGTCAGGCTTGGGGTGAACGGCTGGCACCGCCGGGTGCAGCCGTCCCCCATTGCAACGGCGCTCACCTGTCCCTGGCCCCTTTGTTTTTTAGATACAGGTGAGTGCAATGTCTGCTGCCGCCCCTCAAGCTATTCCCCCCATGCGCCTTTCGGGCTTGGAGCCCCTGACCATTGGAGAGGATTCGCTGTTCGTCAACGTGGGCGAACGCACCAACGTCACAGGCTCCAAGGCCTTTGCGCGTCTGATTCTGAATGAGCAGTACGAAGAAGCCCTGGCCGTAGCGCGCCAGCAGGTGGAAAACGGCGCGCAGGTCATTGACGTGAACATGGACGAAGCCATGCTGGACAGCAAGGCTGCCATGGTGCGCTTTCTGAACCTGATTGCCTCTGAGCCCGATATCGCCAAGGTGCCGGTGATGGTGGACTCCTCCAAGTGGGAAGTGATCGAAGCCGGCCTGCGTTGCCTGCAGGGCAAGGGCATCGTGAACTCGATCTCCATGAAGGAAGGCGTCGAAGAGTTCAAGAAGCACGCCAAACTCGTCAAGCGCTATGGCGCAGCGGCCGTGGTCATGGCTTTTGACGAAAAAGGCCAGGCCGACACCTTCGCGCGCAAGATTGAAATCTGCGAGCGAGCCTACCGCATCCTGGTGGACGAAGTGGGCTTTGCGCCCGAAGACATCATCTTCGACCCCAACATCTTTGCCGTGGCTACCGGCATTGAAGAGCACAACAACTACGGCGTGGACTTCATCGAGGCCGTGCGCTGGATCAAGCAGAACCTGCCCGGCGCCAAGGTGTCCGGTGGTGTGTCCAACGTGTCCTTCTCCTTCCGTGGCAATGACCCCGTGCGCGAGGCCATCCACACCGTGTTCCTGTACCACGCTATCAAGGCAGGCATGGATATGGGCATTGTGAACGCCGGCATGATCGGCGTGTATGACGAGCTGGACCCTGTGCTGCGTGAGCGTGTGGAAGACGTGGTGCTCAACCGCCGCCCTGACGCGGCTGAGCGCCTGCTAGAAATTGCCGATCAGGCCAAGGGCAATGCCAAGGACGACAGCAAGAAGCTGGAATGGCGCGGCACGCCCGAGCACCCCAAGACCGTGGAAGAGCGCCTGACCCACGCGCTGGTGCATGGCATTACCGACTTCATCGCCGAAGACACGGAAGAGGCCTACCAGGCGATTGTGGCCAAGGGTGGCCGTCCCTTGCACGTGATTGAAGGCCCGCTCATGGCAGGCATGAACGTGGTGGGCGATCTGTTTGGCGCGGGCAAGATGTTCCTGCCCCAGGTGGTGAAGTCCGCCCGCGTGATGAAGCAGGCGGTAGCGCATCTGGTGCCCTACATTGAAGAAGAAAAGCGCCAGCAGGAAGCGGCTGGTATGGATGTGACCAGCAAGGGCAAGATCGTGATGGCCACCGTCAAGGGCGACGTGCACGACATTGGCAAGAACATCGTCACCGTGGTCCTGCAGTGCAACAACTTTGAAGTCATCAACATGGGCGTGATGGTGCCCTGCCATGAAATCCTGGCCAAGGCCAAGGAAGTGGGGGCAGACATCATCGGCTTGTCGGGCCTGATTACCCCCAGCCTCGAAGAAATGCAGTATGTGGCGGGCGAGATGCAGAAGGACGAATGCTTCCGCAGCCGCAATACCCCGCTGCTGATCGGTGGTGCGACCTGCTCGCGCGTGCACACGGCCGTGAAGATTGCGCCCAAGTACGAAGGCCCCGTGGTCTACGTGCCTGATGCCTCGCGTTCGGTCAGCGTGGCGCAAAGCCTGCTGGGCGAAGGCAAGGAAGCCTATCTGGCAGAGCTGAAGGCCGACTACGACAAGGTGCGCACCCAGCACGCCAACAAGAAGAAGACGCCGCTGTGGGCGCTGGAAAAAGCGCGTGCCAATGCGGCGGTGGTCGAACACGCACCCGTGGTGCCACGTGCCATTGGCCGCAAGGTGTTCAAGAACTTTGATCTGGCAGAAATTGCCAAGTACATCGACTGGGGGCCCTTCTTCCAGACCTGGGATCTGGCTGGCCCCTTCCCCGCCATCCTTGAGGACGAAGTCGTGGGCGAGCAGGCGCGCAAGGTCTATGAAGACGCGCAGGCCATGCTCAAGAAAATCATCGAAGGCCGCTGGCTGCAGGCCAATGGTGTGATGGGCCTCTTCCCTGCCAACCGTGTGGGTGATGACATCGTGTTCTACACCGACGAGTCGCGCACCCAGGTGCTGAGCACCTGGTATGGCATGCGCCAGCAGACCGAAAAGCAGGCGGTAAACGGTGTGATGCGCCCCAGCCGTTGCCTCTCCGACTTTGTCGCGCCTGTGGGCGTGGCCGACTACGCAGGCATGTTTGCCGTGACTGCGGGCATTGGCGCTGAGAAGAAGGACAAGGAGTTTGAAGCCGCGCTGGACGACTACTCCGGCATCATGTTCAAAGCCCTGGCCGACCGCCTGGCCGAAGCTTTTGCAGAATGCCTGCATGAGCGCGTGCGCAAGGACTTGTGGGGTTACGCAGCCGATGAGAACCTCAGCAATGAGGAACTCATCAAGGAGCAGTACAAGGGCATTCGCCCTGCGCCCGGCTACCCTGCCTGTCCCGACCACACGGCCAAGATCGACCTGTTCAAGGTACTGCAGGCCGAAGAAATCGGCATGAGCCTGACCGAGAGCCTGGCCATGAACCCAGCCTCCAGCGTGAGCGGTTTCTATATCGGCAACCCCGAAGCGACCTACTTCAACGTGGGCCAGATTGGCGAAGACCAGCTGGCCGATATGGCCCAGCGCCGCGGCATGGATGTGGAAGAGTTGCGTCGTTATCTGGCACCGAATCTGGGCTGATTGCACCGCTTTGCCGTATCGCACGAGGCCACGCAATGCGTGGCCTTTTTCTATTCAGAATGAGCCATTTTTCTATTCAAAAATCTGTCTGATTGATCTGTAAGTGTTTGAAAAACATAGCTAGTAGAAAGTTTCTGTCGAGTCAATAATCCATTCAGATTTCTATTCAATGTCTCGCCATGTCCAATGCCACGTCTGAGTTGATGCAGTCCATGCTGCGCATCCTGCGCCAGCAGGGGCAACCACTGCGCAGCGCGCAATTGCAGCAGCAGTTGCAAGTGAGCCAGCCCACCGCCTCGCGGGCTTTGGCTGCGCTGGTGCAAGCTGGGGATGTGATCAAACTGGGCCTGGGGCGTAACCAGCATTACGGCGTGCCACGGCAGGTGCCTGGTGTGGGGCAGCATATCCCGGTCACTGCGGTGGATGCGGCAGGCAGCCTTCAGCCATTGGGCAGCTTGCATGCCCTGCATGGTGATGGCTACTGGGTGGAAGGCGAGGGCTTGCGCGCCATGCTCTGCGGTGGTCCGTACTTTGATGGATTACCGTGGCTGATACAGGATATGCGGCCCCAAGGCTTTCTGGGGCGCAGTTTTGCCAAGCAGTATCTGGGGCAGGTGCTGGGCAGCGATCCACGCCAGTGGAGTGAGGATGATGTGCTGCTGGCCATCACCCAGTATGGGGACGATTGGCCCGGCAACCTGATCGTGGGCGAGGCCGCTTTGCAAAGGTATGTGCAGCGCACAGGGCAGGGGCTGCCGCAAGCAGAGCCACACAACTATCCGGCCCTGGCAGAGGCCGCTATGAATGGTGTCGAACCAGGCTCCTGCGCAGGTGGTGAGCAGCCCAAGTTCTGCTGTCTGGATACGCAGGGCCGAAGCTGGATCGTGAAGTTTTCTCCGGCAGAAGCCAATCCTGTCGCTGAACGCATACGCACGTTGCTGCGCTGTGAGCATCTGGCGCTGGAGACTTTGGGTGCAGCAGGCCAGCCCGTGGCTCGTACGCAGCTGCATGAAGTGCAAGGGCGCGTATTTTTGGCGACTGAACGCTTTGATCGTCCGGAGCCAGATCTGCTGGGGCGGGCACCTGGGCGCATCGGCATGGTGTCGCTGGAGTCCTTCAACGCAGAGTTTGCCGGGCCGGTGGATCAATGGGCCAGGACGGCGCAACGCCTGCACGACCAGGGGCTGTTGAGCGCTGCGGATGCACGCAGGCTCAAGCTGTGGGACGCATTTGGCCAGCTCATTGCCAATACAGACCGGCATTACGGCAATGTGTCTTTGCTGTGGAATGGCAGGCGCTGGGAGCTGGCGCCTTGCTATGACATGCTGCCCATGCGCTTTATGCCGGTGCAGGGTGAAGTGCCAGCGTGGATATGGGATATGGAGGCCGTACAGCCGTCTGCGGCGGTCTTGCCTGTGTGGGAGGAGGCCAAGGTGCTCGCGCGTCAGTTCTGGGCACGAGCACAGGCGATGGTGGAGCGCTAAGGCAGCAGCTTACTTCACCACCGGATAACAGGCATCTCCCCATACCGCCATGGGGTGGGACATCATGATGTCCACGATGACGGGCACGAGCTTGCCCATCAGATGGGCGCAGTCTTGCACCTGTGCGCGATTGACCTTGCTGTTCCATGTAGCACCGCCGTGGATCAGCTGGTTGCGCAGGGTGTAGATGCGCTGCAGCACCAGGCTCAGCAGTTCGGGCGTATTGCCCTTGGCCAGCAGAATGAGTGCGCGCTGCTTGCCGTTGGCAAAGCGTTCCTGCCACTGTGCTTCGGTCAGCAGACCGCGGTGGTAGTCCCAGAACGATTCAAACACATAGGGGTTGTCCAGCAGGACGCGGATAGGGCCGCTGAACTCTTCCCACACCAGATGGTCGAGCTGCTTGCTGGTGTCGAGCTGGTGGAGCTTGTGCAGAAACTGCTGGAAGCTGAACTGCTCGGACAGGCGCTGGGCACTGGGAATTTCCTGCGCGTAGGCAGCGTTAAAAGCAATCCACAGAAAGATAAAGCGAGCGTCTGGATCGGGCTCACAGACGGCGGCGCGCTTGATCCAGCTCAGGGCGCGGTGGATGCGCAGATTCAGCGCTTCCGGCATGTCGTCACGCGTGGCGCGATGGCGTTTCTTGAGTGTGGCGTGTACAGCCAGCATGGTGCTCTCCCTCCGGGGCTGTTTTTGTGAGGGGCAGCATAGGATGGTTGTAACAAGTCGTGCAATGACTTAGCGCATATGCAACGCGCGCTTTTCTTGTTTTGATAGCTACCAGCGCCCGTTACATCAGCGCTGGCGGCCAAAAATATAGAAAACACTAAGTCGTGTTTCTGGCCGCAGCCTGTACACGGCTTATTGGCGCGGTAGGGCGTACTCCGCAGGGCGCACGTCGAGGATGCCATGCTCGCTGTGCCTGCCGGTGGTGCTCAGGATGTGTGTGCCATGCTCATCTTCTACGCGGTACAGCGAAGGATCATGTGGGTCACGGAAGGCCTTGAGCTTGACCTGGTAGATGTGTGGACCGCTGATGATGGAGCCATTGGCGTAGGGCGTGTGGGGTGCAAAGATCAGGCAGGTGTGCCCGGAAAGCTGCCCTTGTGCACATTGCGCATCACCATACAGTTTGGCGGGCTGGCCCTGGTACTGAATGTCGATGCCGGGCGGGAACATCAGGGCATCGGTCAGCGACGATTTTTCGCTGCAGGCGGACAGTGCAAAGGCACAAGCAAAGGCTGCCAGATATGGCAATCGCATGGTGTAGTTTCTCTCGGCAAACACGATGGCAGGACGGTCTGGGCTGCGCCTGCCTGGCTCGTAACAATGGGTGAATGCAGAGCTGTAAGTGTAGCGATCAAGCACTGCCTCAGCGGCTTGTGCCGCTGTGTTTTTCAGAGCGTGCCAGCCTGTTTTTACTGTGGTGGCAGGCTGGTTTTCTTCAGGCGGTAGTGCTGTGCCTGGGGCAGAGGCGCACCGCTGAAACGGTCACGCATCTCCAGCCAGTTTTCCCCCACAAAAAAGCGGTAGGCAGGCTGTGCTTCCGGGGATTCGCTCAGCGTGATCAGGCTGCCGCCTGCCGGGTCAAAGCGAAAAGGCCCCTGGTAGGTGAAGTTCACAGGCTCGCCCGTGGTGTCCAGGCTGCGCTCACGCACGACGGCGGTGCGGTCATCACGCAGCTGCACGCTGATGGCGCGCTGGGGCAGAACAGCCTGGTAGGTACCGGGCCAGTCCAGCATGTTTTCCGGGGAATCTCCCACCGGCACTTGCTGGAATGTCTGCTCCATCTTGGGGGGCGGTGCATCCACTGTGGGCAGAGGGGCCTGGCAGCCAGCAAGGCTGAGCACGGCAGTCAGGGAGAGCAGGCCCAGGCTGGAAGCAGGGGAGCAGCGGAGCAATGAAGACATAAGCGAGCGTGAATGGTGTGTGGCAATGAGGATCATGCTAGCGATAGAGCCTGCCATGCCAATTGCTGGACGCTGTCAGACTTTGTAGGCCATGGCGTACAGAGGGCTGGCGGCAGAGTCGCTGTGCAGCAGATGCACAATGCCTGAGGGCACTGTGATGTGCCTGCTGAAACGTGTGTGGCAACCCCACAAGCGTAAAGCAGCACAACTTTCCCTGTGGCTCGTGGGGAAAGTCATGGCTGCTATCAAAACTGAGAAGCTTTGACGGTGCTGAGGGCGGCTGCAGCACCGTACACTGTTTCGCATTACCTGGCCCTGCGTGCCGGGCCTTTGGCAAGACAAGCGTATGAGTACACCTACCACCCGTGAATGGCTGCAAACTTTGGTGGCGTTTGATACCACCAGCCGCAATTCCAACCTGCATCTGATTGAGCATGTGCGTGACGCGCTGGCAGCGCTGGGCGTGCAGGCACAGCTGTTCAAGTCGCCCGACGGGGCCAAGTCCAATCTGTTCGCCACCCTGCCTGCCCGGGATGGCAGCACACAGGGCGGCATCGTGCTGTCTGGCCACACCGATGTGGTGCCCGTGGATGGCCAGACCTGGAACACCGATCCCTTCGCGCTGACCGAGATCGACGGCAAGCTCTATGGCCGTGGCACCTGTGACATGAAAGGCTTTATTGCCGCAGGCCTGGCGATGGTGCCGGAGTTCCTGGCCATGGAGCGCAACAAGCCGCTGCACTTTGCGCTGTCGTATGACGAAGAGGTGGGCTGCGTGGGCGCACCCATCATGCTGGAGCAGCTCAGGCTGCAGGGCCAGCGTTTTGACGGCTGCATTGTGGGTGAGCCCACCAGCATGCAGCCCGTGGTGGCGCACAAGGGCATCAATGTGTGGCGCTGCAGGGTGCATGGCAAAGCTGCGCATTCCTCGCTCACACCCCGTGGCAGCAATGCCATTGAATACGCGGCGCGCCTGATTTGCCGCATCCGCGATCTGGCAGACAGCTTCAAGGCCCATGGCCCGTATGACGAGTTTTTTGACGTGCCCTACACCACCATGACTACCAACCAGATCAGCGGTGGCATTGCGGTGAACACCATCCCTGAGTACTGCGAATTTGCCTACGAGTTCCGCAACCTGCCGGGGATTGCGCCAGGCAGCATCCAGGCCCAGGTGGAGGCCTATGTGCAGCAGGAGCTGCTGCCGCGCATGCGCCAGGAGTTTGCCGAGGCACGCATTGAGTTTGAGTCCTGCGCCGGTGCACCATCGTTTGATACCGCAGAGACGGAGGCCATCAGCCAGCTGGTGCAGGCACTCACCGGCGACCGTGAAAAGCGCAAGGTGGCCTATGCTACGGAAGCAGGCCTGTTCCAGCTTGCTGGCATTCCCACCGTGGTCTGCGGGCCCGGTGCGATTGCGGAGGCGCACAAGGCCAATGAGTTTGTGGGAATTGCGCAGCTGCAGCGTTGCGAAAGCTTTTTGCGCAAGCTGGCGCAGTCGCTATAGGGTGGTCTGAAAATATCAGCCAAATTGGCTGCCAGCGCTTATCTGGTAAGCGCTTGCAGCTATATTTTTATAAAAAAGGCTGCTTCCCAGCCTGAACAGCCAGGGCTTCAGACCATGGGCCGCTGCAGATAGACATAGAGA
>ERZ1032238.175-NODE-175-length-20660-cov-7.998010_pt1 | contig 20660 bp, 18 predicted proteins | sample MGYA00518736_ERZ1032238 | MGnify/ENA primary metagenome ERZ1032238 (study PRJEB33719, sample SAMN04261349) | wastewater metagenome | biome: periurban shantytown; feature: human; material: feces | host: Homo sapiens | place: Peru: Lima | collected 2012-01-15 ... | reverse complement strand
GGGTTCATCTATCCAGATGATGGTCGTCTGATGGGTAATTTAGGCTTGATCATTGAACCCTTGTGGCGCGAGGCAGACGAAATCGAGTGAGATGCTCAAATATGCAATTTCGTTGCACCTATTGAAACAGCGTTGGATAAGACTTATCACACCTCACTGCCTTCAATTATCACGCCGCGCTTCAAGAGCCCGAGGGGTCTGCGGCAAATGCCGTCCATGCGGCTTTGCTGCGCTCGGCCTTGTCGGTCACGCTGGCTGGCACGGCCGCCAGCTTGGTGGCCCAGTGCGCAGGCGATGCCATGAACAGATTGGTCAGATTGATGGGCAGGAAGGCGTCGGGCTCCGAGGTGGTCAGCTCCACGGTCAGATCATCGATCTTGCGTGCTGACTTGAGCGTAGGCATGCGCGATGCAGTAGCACCCACCTGTGCAGGGTCAAAGTGCTCGGCGTCCTTGTCCAGCACCTTGCGCACATTCCAGACCACGGCATCGGCGTTGAAGTCGCTGCCGTCATGGAACTTCACGCCGGGGCGCAGCTTGAACACCCACTTGGTTTTGTCGGCAGGGTCTACCTCCCAGGACAGCGCCAGACCGGGGATCAGCTCGCTGGGCTTGTCAGACTTGCTCAGATCCCAGTGCGTCAGCGCGTCGTACATGGGAATACCGGTGAAGCGGTTGCCCTCAAAGCCCTGGTCAGGCTGCCCTGAGGTACGGGGAATGTCGCCCGCCGTCATGGCAATGCGCAACACCTTTTCTTGCGCCATGACGGTGCTGGCAGCGCCACCGGCCAGTGTCATTGCTACCGCCAAAGCCAGTCCCTTGAGTGCCGGACGTGAAACAGAGAAACCAGAAGACTTACGCATTGGAGACCTTTCCATCGGGGTTGAGGTAAGACCTGCAATGCAAGCAGCGTGCCACATCGCACATATCGATGTTCGATCTGTATGTGCGCACATTCGATGCGACTTGGCATGTTTTGTGCGGCATTCGCGCCTGTTCTCTCAAACAGGAGCTGCATCATGAACACCCCCGTTGAACACCTGCGCATTGATGGCGAACGCCTGTGGCAGTCGCTGATGGACCTGGGCCAGATTGGCGCCACCCCCAAAGGCGGCGTCTGCCGCATCGCCCTGACCGATGAAGACCGGCGCGGCCGCGATCTGGTCGTGCAATGGTTCAAGGAAGCTGGGCTGCAAGTGCGCATCGATGCCATTGGCAATGTATTTGGCCGTCGCGCAGGCACCGACCCACAGGCCCGCGCCGTGGCCACGGGCAGCCATATTGACACCCAGCCCACGGGCGGCAAGTTCGATGGCAACTACGGCGTGATGGCAGGCCTGGAAGTGGTGCGCACCCTCAATGCCCACGGCATTCAGACCCGCGCCCCGATTGAAGTGGCGTTCTGGACCAATGAAGAAGGCACACGTTTTACGCCGGTGATGATGGGCTCTGGTGCATTCATTGGCGTCTTTGGTGCAGAAGAGATGCACTTGCAACAAGATAACGCAGGTATCAGCGTAGGTGCCGAGCTGCAGCGCATCGGTTATCTGGGCGACGTGGCCTGTGGTGATGTACCCAATGGCCCGTTTGCCGCCTATTTTGAGGCCCATATTGAGCAGGGTCCGGTGCTGGAGGCCTATGACAAGCCGATCGGCATCGTCAGCGGCGCACTGGGCCAGCAGTGGTACGACATCACCGTGCAGGGCATGGAAGCCCACGCCGGCCCCACGCCCATGGAGCTGCGCCACGACGCCATGCTGGCCGCCGCCCGCATGATCGATGCCGTCAACCGCATTGCACTCGATGAAGCCCCGCATGGCCGTGGCACCGTGGGCTATGTGCAGGTCCACCCCAATTCCCGCAATGTGATTCCGGGGCAGGTGAAGTTCAGTGTGGACTTCCGCAACCTGTCGCAGAACGGGCTGGACCGCATGGACGCCGCCATGCGCACCCAGTTTGCCGCACTGGCTGCACAGTGCCAGTGCACGGTGGACATGGAACAGGTGGTGAAGTTTGAGCCCTGCATCTTCCACCCCGACTGCGTCGCCAGTGTGCGCAAGGCCACCGCACAGCTGGGCTATGACTGCATGGATGTGGTCAGCGGCGCAGGCCATGACGCGGTCTATATCAACCGCGTAGCCCCCAGCGCCATGATTTTTGTGCCCTGCAAGGACGGCATCAGCCACAACGAGATTGAAGACGCCAAGCCCGAGCACCTGGCCGCTGGCTGCAATGTGCTGCTGCACGCCATGCTGGAGCAGGCAGGCGTGGCCTGAGCGCTCTCACCCAAGGCTGCTGTGCCATGTTGGTGCACAGCAGCCATTCGCCCCCCACAGGCTATTGAGGAGATATGCATGACGGATCGCCCCCATGTACTGGTGCTCAACCCCAATACCTCCGACAGCGTCACGCAACGCCTGTCTGACACCCTGAGCCACGCCCTGCCCGAGGTGCACATCCATGCCCGCACGGCCCCATTTGGTGCGCACTACATTGCCGATGAACGCAGCTTCTGCATTGCAGGCCATGCCGTCATCGAGGCCTTCGAGCGCGCCATGGGCGATGCGCCCACTGCGGGCTACCGCGCAGTGCTGGTCGGCTGTTTTGGCGACCCGGGCCTGCATGCGCTGCGTGAGAGCACGCAGGTGCCCGTCCTCGGACTGGCAGAAAGCGCCGTGCGCGAAATGGGTGCACAGGGCTTTGCACGCATGGCCATCGTGACCGGGGGCGAGCGATGGCAAACCATGCTGCAGCGCTGGTGCCGCAGCGAAGGCCATGACCGTACCGATGCGCCCCTGGGCATCACCCAGGTACATGCCCTGCCAGCAACAGGTTTGCAGATGATGCAGTCCCCGCAAGACACCGCCATGGCCCTGGCGCATGCCTGCCGCAATGCCATGCAGCATGCTTCCACACAGGCGGTGCTGCTCGGTGGCGCCGGCCTGGCCGGCATGGGGGCAGAAGTACGGTTGTTGACCGGACTGCCCGTCTGGGACTGTGTCGAGCTGGTCGCCCAGCGGCTGCAGCAGATGCTGGCGCTGCCGCAGCAGGCCGAGTCGTCATAAGGACGTCAGGCGCGAAATCGCACGCGCGCATTCCACCACCAGCGGGGCCAGCGTGGCCTCGGCATCTTCCATGCTCCAGCGGCTCACGGGCGGTGCCACATGCACGGCACCCACCACCTGCTGGCGGCTGTTCAGAATGGGCGCAGCAATGCCCATGTCGCCCAGAAACAGCTCTTCACAGTTCACGGCATAGCCTTTGTCACAGCAGCGCAGCAACTGGCGGAGGATGTCGGGAATCTGGGTCTGCGTATACCGCGTCAGCGCCGGGCGCTCCATGGCTTCCAGCATGGGCTGCCACTGCGCCTGCGGCAGGCTGCTCATATAGGCACGGCCGCAGCTGCTGGCATACATGGGCACACGGCTGCCCACAGGCGTGAGTACAGGAATGTGCTGCGTGGTCTGCACCTGGGCCAGATACAGCATGTGCTGCCCATTGGGTTCGGTCAGGGTGACGGTTTCACCGCTGTCCTTGGACAGTTGGGCCAGATAGCTGTGCGCTGCCACGATCAGCGGATGCCCATCCAGGTAGTTAAAGCCCAGCTCCACCACGCGGGGCTGCAGACAAAAGCGCTGACTGCCCGGATGCTTGCCCACATAGCCCAGCACCTGCAGCGTGTGCACAGAGCGCTGGGCCGAGGCCTTGGTCATGCCCGTACGCTGGGCAATTTCACCCAGGCTCAGATAGCGGTGGCCGCTGCCAAAGGCACACAGCACCTGCAGGCCTTTGGCCAGCGACTGGTTAAACAAAGCACTGGAGGCCACCGGTGGATTGGCAGTCATACACATCCTTTTCGTCAGCTTCTGACACCGCGACCAGCACGCAAGAAGCAAACCAGATCACGCCCAGGCTGGAGCGTCATCTGGCCGCGCTGGACACAGATGCAAAACGTCAGCGGCTGCTCGGAAAGCTGAACACCGTGCCTTCGCGCACACCGGCGCTGGGCCAGCGCTGGGTGATGGTCTTGCGCTTGGTGTAGAAGCGCACGGCATCGGGCCCGTAGGCGTGCAGGTCGCCAAACAGCGAACGCTTCCAGCCACCAAACGAGTGGTAGGCCACGGGCACGGGCAGCGCCTGAAATTCGCTCCAGCTGTCAATGCCAGGGCCGACATTGCGGCTGTGCTCGCCCTTGAGCAGCTCGGGCGCATAGCTGGCGTATTCCACGTTTTCCATGCCGCGCTGCAATTCGCCATGGGCATCGGCCAGGGTCTTGCCATGCTCAGCCGTGATCAGCGCGGCAATCTCGTCTGCATGCGCCTCCAGCAAGACCTTGAACTTGCTCATCACCCGTGCACGCTTGAGTGGTGGGGTGTTACGCCAGGCGGGGAAGGCTTTTTCCGCCGCCGCAATGGCAGCTTCTACGGTCTGCACACTGGCCAGCGCCACCTGCCGCTCGCTGCGACCTGTGGCCGGGTTGTACACGGGCTGGGTGCGTGCGGTGTCTTCGATCAGTTGTCCATCCATCCAATGGCCTACGGTGGGAATCACAGTCTCTTCCTTGGGTGTTTTATGCATAAAAATGGCTGCTGGCGCTTATGCAGCGGGCGCTAGCAGCTATTGTTTTAAAACGTTCTCGTGTTTCAGGCCGTCGCCTGCAGGGCATCACCCACGGCGCTGACCAGGCGGTCAATCTCCGCCTCTGTGCTGATAAAGGGTGGTGCGAGCTGGATGGTGTCACCGCCATAGCGCACGTAAAAGCCGTGTGCCCAGCAGTGCATGGCGATCTCGTAGGGGCGCTTGGCAGGCTCGCCGGGCACAGGGTCAATGGTGATGCCTGCGGCCAGGCCAAAGTTGCGAATATCCAGCACATGCTTGGCACCACGCAGGCCATGCACAGCCTGTTCAAAGTAAGGTGCCAGTGCCTGCACCTGCTGTGGGGCCTGCTCTTTTTCCAGCAGTTCCAGTGCAGCCAGCCCTGCGGCGCAGGCTGCTGGGTGGGCCGAGTAGGTATAGCCGTGGGCAAACTCCAGCATGTACTCGGGGCCACCGGCAGCCATGAAGGTGTCGTAAATCTCTTTGCTGGCCACGCAACCGCCCAGAGGCTGCGCGCCATTGGTGACCTGCTTGGCAAAGTTCAGAATGTCGGGCGTGACGCCAAACACTTCAGACGCCGTCCAGCCACCGCAGCGGCCAAAGCCGGTGATGACTTCGTCAAAGATCAGCAAGATGCCGTGCTGCGTGCAGATCTCACGCAGGCGCTGCAAGTAACCTGCGGGTGGAATGACCACGCCGGCCGAGCCTGAGAACGGTTCCACAATCACCGCCGCAATGGTGCTGGCGTCGTGCAGGTGGATGACATCCAGCAGGCGATCAGCCAGCGCACGGCCATCGGTATCGGGCATGCCTTTGGCGAAAGTGCCCAGTGGCGGCTGGGTATGGGGCAGATGGTCGGCCTCAATGCCCTGGCCGTAGAGTTTGCGGTTGCCTGCAATGCCGCCCACGGAAATGCCGCCAAAGTTCACACCGTGGTAGCCCTTCTCACGCCCAATCAAGCGCGTCTTGCCTGCCTGCCCTTGGCACGCCAGTAAGCACGGGCCATCTTCAAAGAGGTGTCTGCCGCCTCCGAGCCCGAACCCGTAAAGAACACATAGTCCAGCCCCGCAGGTGTCAGCTGCTTGATCTTGTTGGCCAGCGCAAACGACAGCGGGTGGCCGAACTGAAACGCCGGGGCGTAATCCAGCTCCAGCGCAGCCTTGGCAATGGCGTTGGCAATTTCCTTGCGGCCATGGCCCAGCCCCGTGCACCACAGACCTGACAGGCCATCAAAAATCTCGCGCCCCTGTGCATCACGCAAATACGCGCCCTGCGCGCCCACCACCATGCGTGGCTGGGTCTTGAAGTTGCGGTTGGCGGTAAACGGCATCCAGTGGGCGTCCAGCCACTGCGCATCCATGGCGGCAGCGCTCTGGGGGATGGTGGAGAGATCGGTGAAGTCCATGGCTAGCTCCTGGCAATTGGTGTCCATGCAGGCATTGTTGGGCCCCAACTTACTTTTATAAATGCTGGCTTGCCCATGTTTACTTGCCAATTCATGCAAGTAAATGCAGCATGACGGTACGCCCCTTGCTTGGCTCCAGCACCATGCCCCACTCCCCTGCTACCACTTCCCGCCAACGTGCCCTGCTCGGTCAGGTCAGCGATATGGACCTGCGCCTGCTGCGCATCTTCAAAAGCGTGGTCGAATGCGGCGGCATGACTGCGGCCGAGCTGGAGCTGAACATCAGCACCTCCACGCTCAGCCGCCACATGAAAGACCTGGAAGAGCGCCTGGGCCTGGTGCTCTGCCGCCGGGGCCGCGCAGGCTTTGCACTCACACCGGAAGGGGTACAGGTCTATGAAGCCACCTTGCAGCTACTGGGTGGGGTGAATCTGTTTCGCAACCGCATCCATGAAATTCATGACAGGCTGGGCGGCAGCATTGAAGTGGCGCTGTTTGACAAGACCGTAACCAACCCGCAGGCGCATATTGACCTGGCCCTCAAGCGCTTTCACGAGCGTGCGCCAGAGGTGGAGATCAAGCTCCATGTCACGCACATGCACGAGATTGAGCGCGGCCTCATGGATGGACGCTATCAGGTGGGCATCATTCCGGCGCACCGCAGCTCCAGCAGTCTGGTCTACCGCGATCTATTTGGCGAGCACATGCTGCTGTACTGCGCGCCCGGCCATCCGCTGCATGGTGCAGACCATGCGCTGCTGGACTGGAGCACCCTGCAGCAGCACGCTTTTGCCGGACTGGGCTATCACTCACCCAATATGGAAGTCACGCGCCAGATGGGCCTGCGCCGCACGGCCACGGGCTTTGACCAGGAAGCCATTGCCACCCTGATTCAGACGGGCTGCTTTATCGGCTTTCTGCCCGAGCACTATGGGCGCTTGCTGGAAGCACATGGCCACCTGCAGGCCATTGCGCCCGAGCGCTTTCACTACGACTGCCAGTTTGTCGCCATGTGGCGCCTGTCCCCCCAGCCCAGCCGCGCTGCGCAGACCATGATTGAGTGTCTGGTGCAGGCTCATGCAGACAGTTCAACGCTGCTGTAAATGGAATGAGTGGGACATCTGCACTCATCACCACGGCAGGTCTTGATTTCTTCGAGCGTCTGCGTGGCGGGCTCATAGCCATCGGCGCGGCCATGGATGTGCAAGTCCTGCCACTGGCCCTGCAGTACCACTTCCACCTGATAGCTGGCACTGGCGGCCTGCCGCTTTTGCTGCACCTGTCTGTGACCTTGCATGCCCTGCACCGCGCTGGGTGCGGGCGTAAAGCGCAAGTCCAGATCGCCTTCGCGGGCAGTGAATGCGCACAGAGCGCGCACGCCAATGCTCATGCGCATAGGGCTGTGGCTGCTTCGGTGTGCCAGGTCACATGACACACCTGCGCAGGAATGCCGTGCTGGGCAAAAAACTGCAGCCAGCGGATCTGGTTGTCCTGCAGCTTGTCACCCGGTGCTTTGACTTCCACCATTGCATAGCGCTGCTCGGCAGGCCAGAAACGGATCAAATCTGGCAAGCCCGTGCGGTGGTTGCGCGGGTCGGCCAGCAGGCGCTCGAACATGCGCTGCAAATGCGTGGCGGGGATGCAATCCAGCGCCAGCTGCAGCACTTCTGCATCCAGCACCTGCCAGACCACGAACGGGTTTTGCAGGCCATGCTTGTCGGCAAAGCGCTGCACGATGGTGGCACGGTAGCGCCCGTCCTGCAGCTGTGCCAGGCACTGCGCAAACACATCGGCACGACGCTGCACAAAGTCTGGCGTGCTGAAGTCGGCGGGTGCGCTCTGGAACGGGTGAAAAAACGCACCCTGCACCGGCGCAAAAATGGCAGGCCAGCACAGCAGCCCGAACAGTGCGGTGATCAGCGTGTTCTCCACATAGAACACCGGCGCATCATCGGCATGCCAGTGGTTGCGCAAGGCAGCTTCCACACTACAGGCTGTAGCGGGCAGCGGCAGGCAGATGTCGATGCGCATGCTGTCTTCCACCACGGCAGCACGCGCGCGCTGCCGTGGTGCTGGAGTGCCTGTATGCCGCAGCAGGCGTGGCAGCATGCGCTGCAGCTTTTGCTGCTCTTCTTCGCTCTCCGGCGTTTGCAAGGCTGCCTGAGCCAGCGCCAGGGCGGGTGCATGTTCGCCCTGCAGCTCCAGCACGCGCACCAGCCGGTGGCGTGCGCCGGGGTAGCGGCATTGCGCGTACACGGCCTGTGCCGCTTGCCAGTCCCGGGCTTTTTCGCAGGCCTGGCCCAGCTGCATCAGCAGCCTGCTACGGCGGCGCTCCAGCCAGGGATTGGAGCTGGCACATTGCGCCAGCTGCTCCATCAATGCCGCAGCATCCACCGTTTCCGCGTGCAAAGCCTCGCGGCAGACCTGCATGGCGAGATAGGTGTCCACATTTTCACGGCACTGGAAGGCGCGCGCAGCCGGGGTGAGTGGCACGCTTTCATAGCGAAAAATGCCCAGGTCGGCCAGCACAAACTCCGACCAGTCCTGGCGCAGATTGCCAAAGAACATGAGCCTGAAGCGCTCGCACAGCGTGCGTGTACTGTCGCTAAGTCGCCAGCCGGTTTCTGTGGCCTCGGGGTGCCACTGCGCATAGGGGCGTGCGGGCAGGCCCTGCGCCTGCAGCGTCTGCAGCCAGTCCTGCTTGCGCTGCTGCGCTGGCAGTGCCTGCGCGCGCAGGATGTGCTGCAGCTCAGCGCGGGTGTACAGATCAAACAGCGTGGCCACGTCCATGTCGGCATCGGCCTGCAGCCACTGCAGTGCCAGCAAGGGAGCTGCAGCCTGTGCGGTGTCGCCAATCTCGTCGTACTGCAGCTTGCTGGCCCTGAACCATGGCCCGCGCCGCATCAGCATGCGCACCAGCAGGGCCTGCGAGGGCTGCGGCAAGGCATGGAACTGCTGTAGCCAGGCGTACTCGGGGGCAGCCAGCAAGTCGCTGTAGCGCTGGCGGATCCAGTCCAGCGCCTGGCAAAAGTTGTGCAGGTAATAGAAGCGGTGCGGCGCAATGGCAGCCGCCGCAGCGGTGGCAGACATGAGAGAGCAAGCAGCAAAAAACCGAAGGCAAGACTGTATAGAAAAACAGTGATTTACGGTTTGCGCCTATCCCACAGTGGCTGGTTTGCTACTGCAGATATAGCTGCCAGCGCTTGCTGCATCGCGTGAGAGCCATATTTTTTATAAATCCTGCACCTCAAAACAAAAAAGGTTCTTGCAAGCAAGAACCTTTGGGGGCCTCAAGAAACAAAGCTTATTCGTCGTCTTCGTCTTCTTCCAGCGCTGCCGCTGCATTGATGGCTTGCAAGCGTGCAGCCAGCTTGGGGATGCGGGGATTGTTTTCATCCGCAAAGTGCGCTTGCATATAGCGGCCAATAATGACACGGGCTTTGTCAGTGATGGTCAAGGACTTGGCTGCAATAAAGGCGTCAATGACCATTAAATCGAAGGGCGTTTCTTTGTAGTTTTGCATAAGGGGCGCGAGTCTAGCACCCGTCAATAAACCAAGATTGCCGCATGCACACTGCAGAAACCAGGCAGTGCGTGCTATAGAAGCAGGGACTCTGGCCATGGGTGGAACACCTGCGGCCAGAGCCCGCTGCTGGCTGGCTTGCGCTACGCCTGCAGATGCTGTTCCACGGCCGCAGCCATGGCCAGCAGCTGGCGGTCTGCACCGCGCTGGCCCACCAGCATCACGCCCACAGGCAGCTCGCCCGCCTGGCGTGGCAAGGGCAGCGACACCGCCGGCAGGTCATAGAAGTTGAACACCGAGGTGTTGCGCAGCATCAGCACATTGGTGGTGTGGAAGCGCGCCTCATCGCTCAGGCTTTCGATGGTCGGCGCCAGCAGCGGCACGGTGGGCAGGGCCAGCAGGTCGAAATCGGCCATGGCGGCATCGAGCTGTGGCAGCAGTTGCGCACGTGCCTGCTGCACACCCACGTAGTGCGCCGCGCTGATGGTTTCTCCCCGGCGAATGCGCGAGAGCACCAGCGGGTCCAGCTGCTCGACCTTGCCCTCTGCCAGCAAGTCCTGGTGGATGTGTGCAGCTTCGGCTGCGATCAGCGTGCCCTGCTCCTGCAGACGGAATGGCGCGGTGATCCAGTCCTCCAGATCCACATCCTGCACCAGCGCCTGTGCCTGCTGCAGCCGGGCCACGAACTGCTCGAAGGCGGCCAGCACCTGCGCATCGGCCTGTGTGAACAGCAGGCCACGCGGCACGCCTACACGCAGGCCCTGCACATGGCGTGGCACCAGCGGCTGCCAGGGCTGCTGGGCCAGCACGGCATCGATCATGGCACAGTCGAACACGCTGCGCGCCAGTGGGCCGACGGTGTCCAGCGTGAACGACAACGGAAATGCCCCCGTACGTGGCACACGCGCCTGCGTGGGCTTGAAGCCCGTGACACCGTTGAGTGCGGAAGGAATGCGGATGGAGCCACCGGTGTCCGAGCCAATCGCGATCTCGCACATGCCGCGCGCCACCGCCACGCCTGCGCCTGAGGAGGAGCCGCCGGGAATGCGTGTTGCGTCATGCGCATTGCCCGGTGTGCCGTAGTGCGGATTGATACCAATGCCGGAGAAGGCGAACTCCGTCATGTTCGTCTTGCCAATCACGATGGCACCGGCAGCACGCAGGCGCTGCACGATGACGGCATCCTGCGCAGCAGGGGCTGCCTCACGCAGCACTTTAGAGCCAGCCGTGGTGGGCTCGCCCGCCACATCGAACAAGTCCTTGATGGACACAATGCGCCCATCCAGCGGCCCAAGGCAAATGCCTGCTGCAGCACGCGCATCGGCTGCCTGTGCGGCAGCCAGCGCGGCATCGGCATAGACACGGGTGAAGATGCGCATGCCTTCAGCACCTGCCTCTGCAATAGCCTGCAGCGCCTGCTGGGTACGTTGCAAAGCAGTCATGGCGCTGGCACTCATTGCGCTTCAGTGGCTGGAGCGGGAACGGGAGCTGGTGCAGTCACCACTTCCACTTCCGTGCTGGTCACCACCTCCATGCGCTGCATGGAAGCAGGCAGCATCTTGTCCAGCCAGCCAGCGCCCCATGCCAAAGCCAAGCCCAGCACGACGATCAGCAGCGCCCACAGCCAGCGTTTGGCGTAGTTGACTGCATAGGGGTCATGCATGGTGCGCTTGGCGTTCAGCGGCACCTTGGCGGTCTGCGACAGTGAGTTACCCAGAGGCAGATTGATCTTCATGCGGCCATTGATGGCCCAGCCACTGGCATCCAGAATGGGCCCCAGACTGCGCTCACGCAGCTTGAGCCAGGCAATCAGCATGCTGGGGCCCGAGATGGCCAGGATCAGGCCAATCAACGCCACTGGAATCCAGGGGCCCAGTTCAATGAACTTGCCAAAAATTGCCACCACCATGGTGCTGATGGAGCCCATGGCCACGCCAATGGCAGCTACCGTTCCGACGTCTGTCTTGCGGGCTGCAGGTGCAGCGGCAGGTGCTGCCGGTGTCGTGGCCAGTTCGGTGAGCTTGGCAGCCTGGGTGTTCAGATTGGCCGTGACGCTCTCGTTCTTGGCGGCAGCACGCTTGGCCACCTGCTCTTCAATCATGCGCACAAACTTCTTGTACGGCGAGAAGAAGGCCTGGCCAATGCTGGTGGGGTTCTCGATGAGCTTGGTGATGGTGGCATCCCAGTCATGGCCATCACGGTCATAGAAGATACCGTTGCGGCCTACGAACAGGAAGTCCACATCCCCCGCCGTAAAGGCGGCGACGATATTGCGCTTTACCCCATTGCGGCGGCACTCGCAGTACGCCAGATAGACCTTGGCCATGCCCGCCAGTGTGGCGTGTGCGCCGGGGTCGGTCACATCCACCGTCAGGTCGCAGCTGCGGCCATCCAAGTACAGCGTCCCCGACTGGAAGGCTGCACCCTCGCGGCGATAGAAGTGGGCGAAGTTCACAAAATTGTTCAGCAGCGCCAGCAGGTCACGCTGAAAGCGGATCAGCTTTTCCAGCGCCACCACACGCTGGCTGTGCTGCTGCTCGGCTTCATCCCGCTCGATCAGCTGCTGCAGCTGCTCCTGCAGACCACTGTTCAAGAGGGCCTGCGCTTCTTCCGCACTCAGATGGCCCAGCGGGGTTTGAGGGTAGGCAGCCAGCCATGCCTGACACGCAGACAGCTGCGCCTTCACGGCATTCCACTGCTCCACCTGCAGGCTGTCCACATCGCCCAGCAACGGCTGGACGACGGTCCTGCGGAATTCCTCCATGGCCTGCGCCCACGCAGGATTGATGCCCTGGCGCAGCGGCAGCACCGCATCCGCCGTGAACTGCGCCAGCGGCAGGGCTGCAATGGCTGCGTCCTGCTGCGTCAGCACCTGCGTGCCCAGCGCGGCATAGCCTTCAGCCGTGGGGCTGAGCGCCTGCTGTGCCTTGGCATCAAAGGCGGCCAGATGCGCACGGGCAAAAAAGTCCTCCACCTTGGCCTGCACGGCATTCAGGGCCGAGGCAGCAGCCACGGCCTGCTCCTGGCTGGGCAGGGAGCAGGTCTTGGTCTGTGCCTGCGCATACCAGCTGGCAATGGCCTGTACATCGGTAAAGAAGTTATCCAGCTGGGCTCGGCCCAGGCCGGGCTGGCCATCGCAGCCAGTCACGCTGCCATAGCTGTCCATGATGCGGCTGGCCAGAGCCGCCAGCTCAGGCTGGTCGGTCAGTGCCGCGGGGTTGAGCACACCATCGCCATTGAAAGGCATGGCATTGAGCGAGGCCATGCGTGCCTGCACATCGGCCAGCGTCACGCTGTCGGCATCTTCACGGCCAGCCAGCTTCAAAATGCGGCGTGCCTCGTCAGCCAGCGCCTGACCTTCTTCGGTCGCATCACTGATGCTGTCCAGACGCAGCACATCACTGCTTTGTGCCAGCACATCCGGATGCTTGACCATGGATACCGCCCATTCGCAGGCAGCCACCAGTTCGGGCGCACGGATGCGCCCATCGGCATCGGTATCAATCAGATCCAGCGTGGCGTTATCAAACTCAATGCCACGTGTCGGGCAAGCCAGCGCCACCCAGAGCTTTTGATCAAGCTGGCCGATATGGGCGATATCGGCACCCGTACGAATCGAAACCTGATCAACCCCTCCCGCACGGAAGAACTGCCATTCGTGTTGTTTTTGCATGCTGCACTCAATGAATATGCGATGGATCATGGCGCATCACGCAGCAGCGTGCTGGCCATTTCGAATGGCTGCAAGTGTATGCGTGCCGTGCACCACCCACGCTGGCAAGCTGGACGCACGCAACATCCGCAGACGACATCTACATTGTTTGACAATTGGCGTTGCAGCACGGCATTCCTGCATGGCCGTGCCACAATCGCCCGTATGCCCATGACGCCTCTACGCTCTCATGCCTTTACGCCCTCTCCGCAATCAGCGGAAACGGGCATCATGCCTGACCTCTACCGCCTGAGCGTGGGGCCTGTCGGCGCAGCGTATTACCAGCAGCATTTCCAGCGTTTCGAAACTCTGGGCAAGACCGTTCCCTGCTGGAACCATGGCGCAGCCTTCTTCACTCTGGCCTGGCTGATACTGCGCAAGCTATGGCGGCCTGCGGGCATTTATGCCGCGGTCCTGGCTGGTGTGCTGGCCCTGTGGTGGTGGGGTCTGCATGGCCGCGTTCCGCTGGCTGTGGAAGCATCGGTCTGCCTGCTGCTGGGGCTGCTGCTGTGCGTCGTGCCCGGCTTTATGGGCACAGGGCTGTACTACCACCATGTGCGCAAGCAGACCCTGCACACACTGACCCACGCCAAATCCTTGGCACAGGCGCGTGTGCAACTGGCCTCACAGGCGATTGCCACAGAGCGTCTGCACATCGTGGCATCCGTGCAGGCTCTGGCAGCCCTGCTCATCGGCGCAGCCCTCTTCTACGCACCGTCCAGCCAGACATTTGCCCTGCCTGACACCAGCACGACCCAGCCCGGCACAGGGCCACAACTGGTGATTCCTTCGGTGGAAAGCATCCGCGCCCAGCAGCCTGAGCTGCCCGCAATGGAACCGCTCCCTGCGCTCGAACCGGCTCCAGCACCTGCACCTGTACCTGCCGAGCCTCTGCCCGCACCAGCGGCTGAGGACAAGACGTCTGCAGCCCCTGAAGCTGCCAAGGAGGACACGGCAGGAGAAACGCTGTCCATCGTCAATTTTGCGCAGTCCGTGCCCGTGCAGTTCAGCCCCACGCCAGACACGGCTGCAGCTACGGCAGCCACAACCGCAGTAACAGCAACTGCTGCAACAGTGGCAGCTGCCTCCGCAGCCCCTGCGCCACAGAAAGCGAAGGCTGAGGCTCCCAGCAAAAAGCCCGTCACCGCGCCAGCAGCCATGGTCAAGACCAAGGCCGCCCCTGCTGCTCCCGGAACCAGCAGCAAGCTGATCCCCGGCAAGTACTACCTGAATGCTGGCGTCTACGCACAGGCCAGCAATGTGGATGCCGCCGTCCAACAGCTCAACAGAATGAAGCTGGGCGCAGTACGCCAGACCATCAAAGGCAAGAATGGCACGCTCACGCGCTTGTATATCGGGCCGTTTGAGCAGCGCAAGCAGGCCGAGCAGGCCGCCGTACAGGCCCAGAAACTGCGCATGCAGACCCAGGTGCTGAAGGCGCGTTAATCGCGACTACGGGGCGCTGCAGGTCTTGTCCGTCACAAAGAGTCACACCCGTGCCCCAAATCATGGCGCCACGGCTGTTAAGGTATGGGCTGTGCAACAACTGAGGAGTTGAATTACATGCGCTATGTACTGCCCCTGCTGGGTCTGACCGGCATTCTGACCATCGCTGGTTGCTCCACATCATCGCACTTTGGCCATGGAAAAGCCGGTGCCGATGCTCCCCGCCCCGTGCAGCAATGCAATGCACAAAATGCGCAGTGGGCCGTGGGCAAGACCAATACCGAGCACAACATCAACGAAGCCCGCAAGCGCTCTGGCGCCTATATGGCACGCGTGCTCAAGCCCGGCCAGCCCATGACGCGTGACTTCAACGTAGAACGCCTGAATCTGGAAGTCGATGCCACCGGCCGCATCATCAAGGCCTTCTGCGGTTAAGCATCTAATTTTTTGATAGCTGCCAGCGCTGAATACAAGCCAACTTCAGCATCAAAACTATCTAAAAATAAGAAAGCACCTGCGCAAGGTGCTTTCTTTTTATGAGTATTCAGGCTTTATTCGTCGGCCAGAAACAGCTCCTGCAAATCACTCAGAAAGTCAAAGCCACGCTCCGTCGGCTGTACATGGCCGCCTTGCAGGGTGACCAGACCCTTGCGCTGCGCTGCATCCAGCGCAGACTGAATGGTGCTGACGGGCAGGCCCGTGCGGTCCAGATAGTCCTGCACCGCAAAGCCACCGCGCAGGCGCAGTGCATTGAGCATGTACTCAAACGGCAAATCCTTGCGGCGCACGTCCTCGTCACTGGCCAGCGCACGGCCTGCCAGTGCGGCGTCCATATAGCGCTGCGGGTCACGAATCTTGACCTGGCGCACGATACGGTGCGCAAAGCTCAGCTTGCCGTGCGCCCCTGCACCAATGCCCAGGTAGTCACCAAACTGCCAGTAGTTGGTGTTGTGAAAGCACTGGTGGCCATCGCGTGCGTAGGCTGAAATTTCATAGCGCTGCATGCCTGCCGCGCCCGTCATGGCGGTGATGCGGTCCAGCATGTCATAGGCTGTGTCTTCTTCCGGCACGACGGGTGGAAACTTGGCGAAGTAGGTATTCGGCTCGATCGTCAGGTGGTAAATCGAGATGTGCGGCGGTTTGAAGCTCAGCGCTGTCTCCAGGTCTTTGATCAGATCGGCCTCGGTCTGCCCCGGCAGGGCATACATGATGTCGAGGTTGAAGGTCTCAAACGATTCCGCCGCTTCCTGCACCGCAGCCCGTGCCTGTGCTCCATCGTGCACACGCCCTAACGCCTTTAAAAAGCGGTCATCAAAGCTCTGCACCCCAATCGACAGGCGTGTGATGCCTGCATGGCGGTAGGCCTTGAAGCGCTCTTTTTCAAAGGTACCGGGGTTGGCCTCCATGGTGATTTCACAGTCAGGCTCCATGCGCAGGCGCGCACGCAGGCCACTGATCAACTGGTCAATGCTCTCGGGGCTGAACAGGCTGGGGGTTCCGCCACCAATGAACACGCTGTGCACCGTGCGGCCCCAGATCAGAGGCAGGCTGGCTTCCAGATCGGCCATCAGCGCGTCGATATAGCGCTGCTCAGGCACACCGCCTTCGGCCAGCCCCCGCTGCTCGTGCGAGTTGAAGTCACAGTACGGACACTTCTTGAGGCACCACGGCAGGTGGATGTACAGCGACAGCGGTGGCAGCGCAGGCAGGGCCAGCGTGCCCATGCGCATGTAGTGCTGTACGTCCTTGGGTGCCTGGCCCACTTGCGGTTCACTGCCCGCAGGATGAATGGGGATGCTCATGCGTGCTTCAGGCCAGCCAGGAGGTGCGCAGCAATTCCATCATGGCGCGCGTGCTGCGGCCACGGTGGCTGTGATCGTTCTTGAACTCAGGCGCCATCTCGGCAAAGGTCTTGCCAATTTCAGGAATGATGAGCACAGGGTCAAAGCCAAAACCGTTGCTGCCACGGCGCTCCCTGGCAATCTCTACATTCACGCGGCCCACAGCAATCAGCGGCTCAGGGTCCTTGGGGTGGCGCACGCCCACCAAAGTGCTCACCATGGCGGCCTTGCGGTTGGCGTGAGGGGCCAGGTTTTCCAGCAGGCAGGTCACATTGTTGGCATCGCTTTTTTCGTAGCCGTAGTGCGTGCAGTAGTAGGCTGTATCCACGCCGGGCAGGCCGCCAAAGGCTTCCACGCACAGACCTGCATCGTCCGCAATTGCAGGCAGACCGGTTTTTTCGGCAGCAAAGCGCGCCTTGCTCAGGGCGTTTTCCACAAAGGTGCCATAGGGCTCGGGCGCTTCGCCCTGAAACAGATCGCCCTGGCAGATCAGCTCCACGCCCAGAGGCGCAAACATGGATTGCAATTCGGCCAGCTTGCCGCGGTTGTTGGAAGCGAGAACAATTTTCATGGGTAAAAAATGGCTGCAACGCCCATGCAGCAAGCGCTGGCAGCTCTCTTTATTTCATCAGACAGGCAATCCGCAGCATCTGCGGCAAAGGTGACAAGTGTGCGTCAAAGTGCAAGCCCATGCGCAGCGCTGAGGTGGGCGAGGCTATGGCAGCTTGCGCTCGGCCGAGCGGCGGATGGCCGCATTGATCTCGGCAATATTGCGCTCGATTTCTTCTTCGCCGAGCGGGTCATCCAGCGTATCCAGGTCGTGCTCGGACTGGATGGTCGTGGCAAAGGGCTCGTGCGTCAGATGGGTGTCGGTATGGCTTTCACCGGTGCTGGGCTCGTGATCCGGCACTTCCCACTCCATGCCTATGGCAGTGACGTTGTCGCTTTTCTCGCCTGCTGTCTGCAAGGCAGCATCCACCAGCGCAGGAATGGCTTCATGCACGGGCTGCCGGGACAGCCCCTGCAGCAAAAAGGCTTCGTCGAGCACGCCCCACAGCCCGTCCGAGCACAGCAGGACGCGGTCCCCACGGCGCAGGTTATGCGGGCCGCTGATGTCAAAAATCGGGTCGCCAGATGCCCCCAGACAGGTGAACAGCACATTGCGGTTGAGCAGCTTTTTGGCCAGCTGCCTGGGAATGCGGAAGGCACCTTCCATCTCAGAATAAGAATGGTCACGCGTGCGCGCCAGCAACTGCCCCCTGCGCACCCAGTACAGACGCGAATCACCGCAGTGCAGCCAGGTCACGGTGCCGTTTTGCACCACGGCCGCCACCAGCGTGGTGCGTGGTGCATCAGCCATGCGCTTGAACTTGGCATAGCGCTGGATATGGCGGTGCGCCGTCATCACGGCACGGCGCAGAAAGTCAGCCGGATTGGGCAGGGTCAACTGCGCTTCGCGCTGAAACTGTGCCGCAATGCTCTGCAGCGCCAGCTGTGCGGCCACCTCGCCTTCGGCATGCCCGCCCATGCCATCTGCCAGCAGGAACAAGGCCGCTTCCCGGGTGTAGCAATAGCCCATGCGGTCTTCATTGATGGCACGCCCCCCACGGCGACTGAGCTGAAATACGGAAAATTTCATGAAGCCCTCGCCCGCGCTGCCTCCTGCGCGGCCTGCGCGGCCTGCGCCCTGCTGGTGTCACCCATCAGGCTTTCCAGCTGCAGACGCACTTTTTCGGCCACACTCAGCGGGGTGTAGCTGCGCGGCGGCTCGTTGATCAGCGCCTTGTGGAACGCAAACACGGACTGCGGGCGCTCCATGGGGTCCAGCGCCATGGCCGACTGCACCAGCTCCAGCAGGTTATCGGAATACACACCACGCAGACGCGCCAGCGCCATGGCCAGCCGGTCTTTGTCGCGGCGGTTGGGCACATCCGTGGGTGGCTGCCCTGTCATGCAGGCAAACATGCAGGCCCCAATGGCGTAGATATCCGTCCAAGGGCCCAGATTGTTGTCGCGCTTGTACATCTCAGGGGCAGCAAAGCCCGGCGTGTACATGGGGCGGATAAAGCTGGCTTGCTTGTTCAGCACTTCGCGCGCAGCGCCAAAGTCAATCAGCACGGCACGGTCTTCATCGGTGATGAAGATATTGGCGGGCTTGATGTCCAAGTGCAGCATCTTGTGCTGGTGCACGATGCGCAGACCGCGCAGCACCTCATCAAACAGCGAACGGATGGTGGACTCACGCAAAACCTTGTGGTGTTTCTTGCCGCGTGCCAGCACCACGTATTCCTGCAAGGATGCACCACGCAGGAAGTTCATCACCATGTAGACGGTTTCGTTCTCGCGGAAGAAATTGAGCACGCTGACCACCGAAGGGTGGGAGATCTGCGTGAGCGCACGGCCTTCTTCAAAAAAACTTTTCAGCCCCAGCCGGTACAGTGACACCTTGTCTGCAGCTACCTTGGGAACCAGTTCCCCTGGGCTGCGTGTGGTCAGTGCTGCGGGGAGGTATTCCTTGATTGCGACCTCCTGCCCCTGTGCATCCTGGGCCAGATACACGATGCCAAAACCACCTGAAGCAAGTTTGCGCACAATGCGGTAATCACCAATCTGGGTATCCGGCGGCAGGGGGGCGGGCTTGATCCTTGAAGACATTTTGTTCTGGTAAACCTCAGGGTCGACGCGGAAACTGGATAATCAGCGAATTGCAAGTAACCAAAGAAACGTCCAATGCCAGTTTACAGCATGACCGGATACACCAGCGTGCAGCACGCACCGGCGTCTACTGAGGACAACGCCTCTGCATCTCGTATGCGGTTGGGGCTTGAAATCCGCGCAGTCAACAGCCGTTTTTTGGACCTGACTTTCCGTCTGCCTGATGAACTGCGCAGCCAGGAACCCGCATTGCGCGCCCTGCTGACCAACCGCCTCAAGCGCGGCAAGGTGGAAGTGCGTGCGGCCATTGATGTGGATGCCTCTGCCTCTCTGCCCCAGCCTACTGCTGCCTTGCTGCAGCGCATGCAGTCCCTGCAGGATCTGGTGCAGGCCTGGCTGCCTGACGCCAAGGGGCTGAGCGTGGCCGATGCATTGCGCTTTTCCGGCAATGGTCACGCCGTGCAGGTGGACTGGCAGGAAATCGTTCCCGCACTGGCTGACAAGGCCATTGATGAACTGGTGGACGCCCGTGCACGCGAAGGCAAGCGCCTGGCCAGCATGCTGCTGGACCGCATCCAGCAGCTGCGCGCACTGGCCGAGCAGGCAGGACCTTTGGTGCCCCAACTGGTAGAGCAGCAGCGCCAGCGTTTTCTGGAGCGCTGGCAAGAAGCCATGGGCCTGACCGAAGGCCAGGTTGCACCGGAAGCTGCCCGCGAGCGTGCACTGTCTGAAGCCACCGCCTTTGCCATCCGCATTGATGTGGCAGAAGAAATCACACGCCTAGGCTCACACCTGGACGAGGTCGAGCGCCTGCTCAAGAAGGGGGGCGAAATCGGCAAGCGCCTGGACTTCCTGATCCAGGAAATGCACCGCGAAGCCAACACCCTGGGTTCCAAGTCCGCCACACTGGAATTGACACGCATCAGCGTGGACATGAAAGTGCTGATTGAGCAAATGCGCGAGCAAGTTCAGAACATCGAGTAAATCACCGTCACCGCTACAGGGCGCTTCCAAGCGCCCTTTTTGCAAGCTTGCTATCCGTAGCAGAGTTTTTTTTATGCAACATCCTGGAAACCTATTTGTCGTTGCAGCGCCCAGCGGAGCTGGCAAATCCAGCCTCGTGAAGGCCCTGCGCTCGTTTGACGCACGCGTCTATCCTTCCGTCTCGCACACCACGCGTGCACCTCGCGGTCAGGAAAAGCACGGTCGCGAATACTTTTTCTGCTCGGACACAGAGTTCGACAGCATGATTGCCAACAATGCCTTTATCGAATGGGCCAATGTGCACGGCAAGCGCTATGGCACATCCAAGAAAGGCATTCATGACCGCCTGGTCAATGGCGAAGATGTGCTGCTGGAAATTGACTATCAGGGCGCACTGCAGGTGCGTGAAGCCTTCCCCCAGGCGGTGCTGATCTTTATCCTGCCGCCCAGCTGGGACGAACTGCGCTCGCGCCTGGAAAACCGTGGCGAAGATGCACCC
>ERZ1032238.169-NODE-169-length-20946-cov-18.227131_pt1 | contig 20946 bp, 20 predicted proteins | sample MGYA00518736_ERZ1032238 | MGnify/ENA primary metagenome ERZ1032238 (study PRJEB33719, sample SAMN04261349) | wastewater metagenome | biome: periurban shantytown; feature: human; material: feces | host: Homo sapiens | place: Peru: Lima | collected 2012-01-15 ... | reverse complement strand
TGGGGCAGCTTGCACGTGTGGGACTGGTGGAGAAGGTGAGGTCTCCTGATGGCGATCGAAGAAAAAGCTGGTGGAAGGCTTGCCAAAGCGCCGTTCGTCTGGGGAGCTCCGAAGAAAAGAACAATGCGGACAAGGCAAAGGCCATGGATCTGTTTCGGCGTTCGGCGGCACTCTCCTACGAGATGGCCTACGAGCGTTTTCTGGACAGACTGCCGGAATTGCCTCGGGAATGGACCGATTCATGCACCAGCGACGATCATGTTCTGAACCTGACCGCCGAGGAAATGCGTTCGATGATTGAGGAACTCAATGAGGTCGTACGTCGCTGGCAAATCAAGGCCGGCATGCACGGGGACGATGAGCCGGGCGCCGAACCCGTGGCGCTGATTCTACAGGCTTTCAGGTGGTTTTCGTAAGGAATCGGCGGACTTTGCATATGAACCCATAGGCAATCTGAACAGCGTGGGCGGAACGGGGAAAACAAGTGAAACAAGACATGGATGGAACAGGGAAATCATTCTGGCAATCCGCAGGATACGTTTCTTGGTTTACCGCCGATACGGCATCGGCGGTTGGTGCGGCGATGCGCGCGCTGGCGATCAGTCTGCTCGGATATGCGGTGTCTGGCTCCACCGTCGCCGCCGGTTGGCTCGGAACGTCGTCGATGATTGCGCAACAGGTAGCAAGCGTATTCGGAGGCACTTTCGTCGATAGGCATGATCGCAAACGACTTATCGTGACGAACGCCGTCGTTGGCGTTCTGGCTTGGGGTGCGATCGTGATGCTGCTGTTGTGCGACGCGTTGCCATTTCCCGTGTTGCTGCTGATTGCGGTGCTCGCATCCAGCATCAACGGTTTTTGGGGAAGCGCCACGGACGCGATGCTCCGTTCGATTATCGATATCCGCTGTTATCCCAAAGCGCGAAGCCTCAACGAAGGGCGCGACGCGACCATTACCATGGTAGGAGGCCCCATCGGAGGCTTTCTGTACAGTGTCGCTCCATGGCTGCCGTTTCTGGTGTCGGCATGTATGTACGCTGTGGCCGGCGTCGCCGCCACCGGCATCCGCGAACATGGTGCGGATGGCGGGCGTATCGGGGAATCGGATGGCGATGCAGTGAAAGGCGGTTTCTTTCACGACTTTCTGGAAGGCTGGTCATGGTCGCTGCGTAGGAAGACGCTGGTGGTCGTGCTCATCGTGGCGGCATTAGTAAATTTCGGCATCAATGGCATCCAATATGCCATCCAGCTGCATTTGGTGTCGTGCGGGACCAATGCGACCTTCATCGGATTCATCAGCGGCGGCATATCGTTGATGATGCTTGTAGGATCGTTGCTTGCCGGCAGATTCAGCGATAAGGTTCCTGTCGGGCCAACCGTGTGCCTCGCCTACCTGTTCATCTGCCTGTGCGTATTGCCGATGACGTTGACCGACAACTATTGGGTCATGATGGTTGCCAATTCGCTGGTCGGTCTGCCGTTCCCGCTAATCAACGCGATGCTGCTCGGTTTCATCTTCGCCAAGTCGCCTACGAGCATGCAGGGGCGCATAACTGTCACATTGACGGTTCCAGCCCAGGTGCTTTCGATGTTCTGTAGTGCCGTGGCCGGTACCTTGCTCCCGGTTCTTGGATTCCATGGCACGGTGCTGGTGTTCCTCGCGGTTCTCGTGGCAAGTGCCGTGCTGATGATATGTTCTCGTTCCATTCGTAGCATTCCCAGGGCGGCGCAATGGGAACATACGATGTTGCGGTGAATCAGATACGGATCAGATACGAAAAAGCGCCGCTCCGCGAAATGAATCGCGAGACAGCGCTTTTCCGTAAATAATACCGTTCAGACCGTTCAGCGACCGGTGATCTCGGAGCCGAGCACCTTCTCGCTCAGCGCCTTCGGGCCACGGGTCACGGCGACCGCGCCGGAACGTACCAGCTCGATCACGCCGTAATGCTCCAGCAGACCGAGCAGCGCCTCGATCTTGTCTTCGGAACCGGTGGCCTCGATGGTCAGCGACTCCGGGTTCACATCGACCACGCGCACGCGGAACATGCGCACGATCTCCAGCACGTCGGAGCGGTTGGACACGTCGGCCGCTACCTTGATGAGCACAAGCTCGCGCTCCACGGTGGAACGCGGGTCGAGTTCCACGATCTTGAGTACGTGCAGCAGCTTATTGAGCTGCTTGATGATCTGCTCCAGCGGGATGGCCTCCACATCGGCCGTCACCGTGATACGGGAGATGTCAGGGCGTTCGGTGGGGGAGACGGACAGCGAGTTGATGTTGAACGCACGGCGGGCGAACAGGCCGGCCACACGGGCCAGCACGCCGGGGCGGTTCTCCACTAGCACGGACAGCGTATGACGCTCGGAACCGGGCTGTGATGCAGGGTATTGAGGCATGATTCTCTCCTCTCAGTTCTCGCTTGCGGCGGTTGCAGGCTCGCCGGTAACGGTATCGTCGCGCAACGGCTTGATGCCGGGCATGTACGTCACATCGTCGTTGGAAGCACCGGCGGCGACCATCGGCCACACCATGGCGTCCTTCCACACGCGGAAGTCGATCAGCACCGGGCGGTCATTGATCTCGTTGGCCTTCTTGATGCATTCGATGGCCTCGTCCTTGGTGAACGCACGCATGCCCACGCAACCGTAGGCTTCGGCCAGCTTCACGAAATCTGGCACTTCAACGGGCATATCGCCGTTGGCTTCCAGCTTCACGCCCTCTTCGCCATGCGCTTCGCCGTCAAGCAGGTTGGTGGCGGAATAATGCTGCCCGTAGAACAGCGTCTGCCATTGACGGACCATGCCGTACACGGAATTGTTCAGCAGGGCGATCTTTACCGGAGCGTGGTCGAAGAACGCTGCGGCAAGCTCTTCGGAGGTCATCTGGAAGGAACCGTCGCCGTCGATCAGCCAGACCGGGCGCCCTTTGCCGCCCACGGCGGCGCCGATGGCCGCGGGCAGGCCGTAGCCCATGGTGCCAAGGCCGCCGGAGGTCATCCAGGAGTTCGGGCGCTTGAAATCGATGAGTTGCGCGGCCCACATCTGATGCTGACCCACGCCGGTCACCCACAGCGTATCGTCCGCGGCCTGGTCGGACAGCTGCCTGACCACCCACTGCGGGGCGAGCGAACCGTCCGTGGGCTCCTCCCACCTGGCCGGGTACTTGGTGCGCCACTCGTCGATGGCGTTCCACCACGGCTTCAGGTTCGGCTTGCCGTGAATGGCCTGGGAACGTTCGATTTCCGGAATCAGATCCTTGAGCACGGTGGAAACGTCGCCCACGATCGGCACGTCCGGCTGGCGGTTCTTGCCGATTTCGGCCGGATCGATGTCGATGTGGATCACACGCGCTGCGGGGGCGAATGCGTCGAGCTTGCCGGTTACACGATCGTCGAAACGAGCGCCGATGGTGACCAGCAGGTCGCAGCGCTGCACGGCACCGGTTGCGGCGATGGTGCCGTGCATGCCGAGCATGCCGAGCACCTTCGGGTCGGAGTCGGGAACGACGCCACGAGCGGGAAGCGTGGTGACGATTGGGGCGTCGGTCAGATCGGCGAGCTGCTTGATCAGTTCGCCGGCCTTGGAACGGACGGCGCCGCCGCCCACGTACAGCACCGGGCGGTAGGATTGCGAGAACAGCTTGGCCGCGTCGGACAGCACATGGCCGTGCGCCTTGGTGGTCGGATTGTAGCCGGGCAGGATCATGCGCTGCGGCCAGGAGTAGTACATGTTGCCGGTCTGCGCGGTCTTGGTCACATCGACCACGACCGGGCCGGGGCGGCCGGAATTGGCCACATAGTAGGCTTCGGTGAGTACGCGCGGAATATCCTGCGCGCTGGTCACCAGGTAGGAGTGCTTCACCATCGGGTAGGTGGCGCCCACAATGTCGGCCTCCTGGAAGGCGTCGGTGCCGATGGCGTTCACGCCCACCTGACCGGTGATGACGACCAGCGGTACGGAATCCATGTTCGCATCCGCGATTGGGGTGATCATATTGGTTGCGCCAGGGCCGGAGGTGACGATGCACACGCCCACCTTGCCGGTGGTCAGCGCATAGCCTTCGGCTGCATGGCCGGCGGCCTGTTCGTGGCGCATCAGCATGAAGTGGAACTTCGTGTCGTCCTTGATTTCGTCATACACCGGCAGAATGGCGCCACCCGGAACGCCGAAGACGTCTTCGACGCCCAGATCCTCCAACGAACGCACCAGCGCCTGGGCGCCGGTCATCTTCTCTCCATCGGTAATGGTCTGCGTTTCGTCGTGCTGGTCCTTGGGCACGGCGCTGAATGCCTGCAGAGGGGTAGGTAAAGCCATGGTTCCTCTCACATCTCTTGATTCCTTGGTCATTGCGCTGCCGGTTCGTGGCCGGTGTTGTGCGCTTTGTTTTCCCAGTCTATTCAATAAGTCAACATTTGCATTGCGCGGCTTACGGTGTGGACACTTGGGGGAGGGTCACACCGCAAGCCGCGCATAGGGCGGGGAGGACTGTGGGGAGCGGCGTCAGCCGAGCTTCTTCCAGGCTGCCGCGGCGGCGGCCAGCTGCGCCTTGCGCTTCGATGATCCCTTGCCCACGCCCAGAATCTCCTCGTCGTCGCCCAGCGAGACGCGTGCGGTGAACACCTGCGCGTATTCCGGGCCGGAAACCGCCATATGGTACACCGGTTCGCCCTTGCCGAGATGATGCGCCTTCACCGTCAGCGAGGTCTTCCAATCCAATGCCGGGCCTTCGGTGGCGACTTCGGCCAACGTGTCGTCGATCAGGCGATGCACCACCTTGCGTGCGCCGTCGATGCCATGTTCAAGGAATGTCGCGCCGATCAGCGATTCCACGATGTCGCACAGAATCGAGCTCTTCTGTGCGCCGCCCTGTGCCGCTTCGCCGTGACCCAGCAGAATATACGGTTCCACATGCAGCTTGGTGCGTGCAATGGCGCTCAGCGCTTCCTCGCTCACCGCTTTGGCGCGCATCTTCGCCAGTTCGCCTTCGCTCATATCGGGGTGCAGGCGGAACAGCGTCTCGGTGGATATGAGTTCCAGTACGGCGTCGCCCAGGAATTCGAGTCGTTCGTAATGTTTTGCGCCCGGATGCTCGTGCGCGAAGGAACGATGGGTGAGCGCCTGGACCAGCAGATCGGGGCTGATGGTGGTGCCGAGCGCCTCCAACAGTTCATTTGCGGCCGTCTGGGTGCCGTCATTGTGGTAGGTGCGTGTGATTGGTTTGTGCTGTGCTTCGTCTGTCATGATCCTCTATCTTCTGTTTTCTGGAACTTCCTAGGGCTTTCTAGGATATAAAGATATAGAAAGCCCTGCCACCCGTCGATGGCAGGGCTTTATTCATGCTTGTCCAGTGCTGCTCACTTGGTGTGAATGGACTGGATAGCCTCACGGTAGACGCGGCCGCGGAAAGAACCGCAGCTCGGGCAGGCCATGTGCGGCTGAGCCGGAGCGCCACAGTTCGGGCAGGTCACGGTAGCCGTAGCGGTCGCCTTCCAGTTCGCGCGACGCGAATGAGTGTTGGCGCGCGAGGTCTTGTACTTAGGCAGTGCCATTTCAGTATCCTCTGTTTCGTTCGAACATTTGAGCTTAAGCGTTCAGTACTTTAACGCAACGTGCGTACAAATAGCGTATTCCGGTATACGCGCGCACGCGTGTCGCAGTATCCGCAGGCCTGTCAGCCCTGCTGTTCGCGTTCAAGCTGTGCCTTGAGATCGGCCAGTCCGGCGAAACGGATGTCGGTCATCTCGTGGGTGTGGTCGGGATTCTCGTTGAGATCCACGCCGCACTGGGAGCACAGGCCACGGCAATCCTCGCGGCACAGCGGCTGCAGCGGCAGCTCATCCACCAGCGTATCGCGCAGCAGCGCTTCAAGATCGGCGAAGGAGCCGTTGTTGAGCAGTGGATACGTGTCTTCGGATTCTTCCTCGCCGGCGATGATGTCGACCTCGTCCTGCTGCCTGCGATTGTCGCGCTCGTCATGGTAGGGGAAGAACACGGTCACATGCGTGGTCCAGTCACGGATGATGGGCTTCAGACAACGGGTGCATTCGGCATGCACCGGGGCGTTGATGTCGGCGTTGAGAATCAGACCGTCCACAATCGAGTCGAACGATCCGCTGACATGTACGGGTTCGCCTTCCTTGACGCCGATGATGTCATCGCCGATGCCGCTGGGCGCGGGGAAATCACTGTCGATCTGCTTGGACTGGCCGGCGCGGGACGCGACCTGCGCAACGGATACGCTCCACGGGGAGTTTTCGATATGTGGCATGGGTTTTCAGGCCTCCGGGTAGTCGTTCTGGTCAAGATGCGGGAGCTGGTCGGCGGCGGCGCGCTGGCGCTCGTGCAGCACGTTCAGACCGGCGTCCACATCGCTGGTGAGTTTGGTCAGTTGCTGGCGCAGACCTTCCATCACTTTGGCGGAATAGTCGTCGGCGCCTTGTGTGAGATGGTCGGCCTTGGCCTGGGCCGTGTTCAGAATGGTACGCGCCTTCTGCCGTGCCAGTTCGGTCACGTTTTCCTGGCCTGCAAGGAACTGCGCCTGGTCGTTGGCCTCTTTGATGGTGTCGGCGGCACGGCTTTGCGCGGAGGCGACAATGGCGTTGGCCTGGGTCTGTGCGCTTTCCAAACGCCGTTCCGCCTCGCGCATGAGGGCGGAAGCACGTTCGAGCTGCACCGGCAGCATTTTCTTCAACTCATCGAGATTGGCCATCAGCGCATCGCGGTCGACCTTCACCAGGCCGGGGGAGAAGAAACCACCCTTTGCCTCGTTCAGCGTGTCCTCCAGCTTGCCGATCACATCGTAGACGGTGGTGAATTCCTCTTGGCTTTGCTCTTCGACGGTGGGCTTTTCCCTCAGATCAGGCAGTGGGAACGGGGATGTGAAGGATGGCGTGGAAGAGGCGGCGTCGTCGGCGACAGGCGGTTCGCCCGCCACGGTCTCGTCCAATGGCGCGGACTCGGCGTATGCCCCGGTGCCGCCGGCGGGCTGACCGTCCGGCAACGGCATGGGGGCGGAGGCCGGTGCGGGGTTCGGTACAGGTGCCGGAGGCATAGGCGCGCTTTGCAGCGGTACGGTTCCCCCATTTTCGGCACCTGTCACATCGGCTACAGGGTCACCGGTCAAATCCACGTATCCGGTCGGATGTTCGACATCGTTCTGATCACTCATGGGAAATCCTTTCCTTGTGCAACGCCTCATTCAGCATCGGGACTACGCAATCGGGCACCATTCCGGTCACGTCGCCGCCATGACGGGCCACATCTTTGACGATGGAACTCGAAATATGCTCCAGCACGGGGTTCGCGGGCAGGAACAGCGTTTCGATGCCGGCGATCTGCCGGTTCACCAGGGCCATGCCCAGTTCCGCCTCGTAATCGCCGTTCTGTCGTAGCCCCTTTACGATCACGGTGGCTCCAACCTGCTTGCAATAGTCGGTGATCAGTCCGTCGGTAAACGAGACGACCACGTTCTCGCAGCCCCTTTCCACAAGGGCGCGGCGAATAATATCCACACGGGTCTGCGCTGAAAACATCGGTGTTTTGGCAGCGTTCACCGCCACTACCACATGCACTTCGTCGAAGAAACGCGTGCTGCGTTCGATTACGTCAAGATGTCCGGCGGTTACGGGGTCGAACGAGCCGGGGCATACTGCTTTGGTCATAGGAATAAGCCTACCTCTTTATCCGGCGTTATCTGGCATGGCGCAGCGCTTCGCGGCGTAGAAACGGGAAAAACATTATGATGGAGGGCGGATTGAACGAACGCGTAAGGAGCATATCGCAATGACCACGTATCTCAACAGCGGCGACCAGCAGTCCGCACCGGATTCCGGCGCAGGCACCTCGGTGCTGGAACGCCCGGAAGTCAAGGAGGAGACCCAACGCTCGGATAATGGCGACGCGGATCGCTACGCGCATTACGTTTCGAAGGATCGCATCGCCGAATCACGTATGACAGGCCGCCCGGTGGTGGCGTTGTGCGGCAAGATCTGGGTGCCGAAGCGAGACCCCTCCCAATACCCGGTATGCCCGGACTGCAAGCGCATCTACGAGGAGATGTTCCGCTGACGTCCCGGCAGACAGGCCAAGGCCCGTGCCCTCCGTGCGATATGCGGTGGGCGCGGGCCTTTGTCTTATGCCGGAAGCGAGTACGGTCAGCGCTTGGAGATCTCGTCGATGCGGGCAAGCTCCTCGCTGCTGAAATCGGTGTTGCTCAGGGCCCCGATATTGTCGAGAAGCTGCTGCGGCTTCGAGGCGCCGGCCAGCACGGACGTGACTGCATCGTCATGCAACAGCCAGGCCAGCGACATCTCGGCCAGTGTCTGACCGCGTTCAATGGCGATGTCGTTGAGCTCTCGGATCTGCTGCAGACGTTCCGGTGTCAACGCCGAATGCTTCAGGAACCGGGGATCCACCGCGATACGACTATCGGAGGGGATGCCGTCGAGATAGCGGTTCGGGTTGGGAACGCAGGTGAACGTTGGTTCGAGCATAAGGTGATCCTTCGTTGGATAAGTGTCGCAAGTGCTTGTATCGTAACGCAAAAACGGCCGTGGAGCCTGTATCAGTACAAGGGGCCACGGCCGTTTGGCGAAGAATTCCTATGGGATGGAGGTGCCTATAGCACCGTGATCTCGGTCGGAATCACCGGGTCTCCCTTCATCAGGCTTTGTGCGGCGATCGGCAGTTCGTTCAATGCGGCGGCACGGTAGTCGTGCGCGCGCATGATGGCGTCATGGCCCTGCCAGCTGGAGTCGATCTGGCCGTGATCGACGTAATCCACGAGCAGATTCTTCCAGCCGTTGTCCGGCGTGTAGCCGGCGAGCTTCTCTTCGGAGCCGGAGATCACATGCTCGGCTTCGGCCAGGCTGTACTCGTAGGAACGGTAAGCGAGCTTGCGCCCCGGAGTGGTGGCCTTGTCCTTGCTTTTCTTCATGACCGGCGCCATCACGCCGTCCGCGCCTTCACGTTCGGTGAGCTTGTAGACCATGGCGCAGGTCGGGGCGCCGGAACCGGTGACCAGCATGGTGCCCACGCCGTAGGAGTCGACCGGCGCGGTCTGCAATGCGGCCAGTGCGTATTCGTCCAGATCGTTGGTGACGGTGATGCGCGTATTCGTGGCGCCCAATGCGTCCAGCTGGTTGCGCACACGCTGTGCCAGGGAGGCGAGATCGCCGGAATCGATGCGCACGCCGCCCAGTTCGGGTCCTGCCACTTCGACGGCAGTTTTCACGGCTTCCTCGATGTTGTAGGTGTCGACCAGCAGCGTGGTGTTCTTGCCCAAGGCGGCGATCTGCGATTCGAAGGCGCTGCGCTCGTCGTCATGCACCAGCGTGAAGCAGTGGGCTGCGGTGCCGATGGCCTTCAATCCGTACAGTTGCGCCGCCAGCAGATTCGCGGTCCCCTGGAAACCTCCGACCACTGCCGCGCGTGCGGCTGCCACAGCCGACCATTCGTTGGTGCGGCGGCCGCCCATATCCATGCATGGGCGGTTCTTCGCGGCGCTAACCATACGGCTTGCAGCCGAAGCGACGGCGGAATCATAGTTCAGAATCGACAGCACCAGCGTCTCCAGCAGCGTGCACTCGCCGAATGTGCCTTCGATCTGCAGAATCGGGGAGTTCGGGAAGAACATTTCGCCTTCGCGGTAGCCTTTGATGGATCCGGAGAAATGGAAGTTTTCCAACCACTTGATGGTTTCCGGGCTCACCACCTTGCGATCGGCCAGGAATTTCAGATCCTCGTCGTCCAGATGGAAGTGCTCGAGCGCGTCGAGGATGCGACCGGTGCCGGCGACCACGCCATACCGGCGTCCTGCGGGAAGATGCCGGGTAAACACCTCGAACACGCATTTGCGATCCGCCGTACCATCCTTCAGGCAGGCGTCCAGCATCGTGTACTCATACATGTCGGTCATAAGGGCCGGCGAATAATCCACCATTCTTCTGTCCCGTCTCGTGGTGACTAATAGGTAATCCGACTGTAAGTCCTGGCTCGCGTTCATGCAATGGGTCGGCTTGTTACGCGAACGCGGCCGCAAGCTGCTGTCCCCGCTCGATATTCGGTCTGTCTGCTCGCCGTTGCGTGGCGGCGCAAGGGCGGCGTGCGCGTAAGCTGGGGCGCATGGTTGAAATTACAGATATGTTGGGTGAACGTTCCATTACTCGTGCCGATGGTCGCAAGGTCGACGAATTGCGCCCGGTACGCATCACACGTCATTTCACTGACGCTCCGGAAGGCTCCGTGCTTATCGAGTGCGGCAACACCCGTGTCATGTGCACGGCGACCTTCACCGCCGGCGTGCCGCGTTGGCGTAAGGATTCCGGTCTGGGCTGGGTCACTGCCGAATATGCGATGCTGCCCAGGGCTACCGCGGAACGTACCGACCGTGAATCCGTGCGTGGCAAGATTGGAGGCCGCACGCATGAGATCAGCCGTCTGATCGGCCGTTGTCTGCGCGGCGTAGTCGACATGAAGGCGCTGGGCGAGAACATGATTCAGATCGACTGCGATGTGCTGCAGGCCGACGGCGGCACCCGAACCGCTTCCGTGACCGGCGCGTATGTGGCGTTGGTGGATGCGCTCGACTGGGCGGAGAAGCATCATCACATTCGTTCCGCCAAGAAGGTGCTCACCGATTGCGTGTCCGCCGTGTCGGTCGGTGTGATCAGCGGTACTCCGATGCTGGATCTGCCATATGTGGAAGACAGCGCCGCCATGACCGACATGAACGTCGCCATGACCGGTTCCGGCGCCTTCATCGAACTCCAGGGCACCGCCGAACATCGGCCGTTCACCCGCGACGAACTTGGTACGCTGCTGGACTTGGCCGAGAAGGGCAACAAGGAGCTTCAGGCCGCGCAGCGCGAGGCGCTCGCCAAGGACTGAACGAACGCCCGGTCTGGCGTATGGCACGCGGACCGCAATAGTATGTAAGGCAGTAAGCCAGCATAGGGAGTAAAGGAACATATATGCGCATCATCGTTGCCACGCATAATGAAGGCAAGCTCAAGGAAATCCGCCGCATTCTTGCCGAGGATTTGGGCGAGACCGCTCAGCAGGTGGAACTGGTATCCGCCGGTTCTCTGAATCTGCCCGACCCGGTGGAGGACGGCGTGACCTTCCAGGAGAACGCGTTGCTCAAGGCGCGTGACGTGGCCGCCCGCACCGGTTGCCCCGCCATTGCCGATGATTCCGGCCTGATTGTGGATGTGATGGGCAATGCCCCGGGCATCCTCTCTGCGCGTTGGGCCGGCGAGCATGGCAACGACAAAGCCAATAACGCGCTGCTTTTGGCGCAGATGGCCGATATTCCGGATGAGAAGCGCACCGCTCGGTTCCGTTGCGCCGCCGCCTTGGTGGTGCCGGGTGCCGCCGAGGGCGCACCGTACCCGATCGCATCCGAAACCGTGGAGCTTGGCGAGATGCCGGGCGTGCTGCTGCGTGAAGCGCATGGCACGAATGGTTTCGGCTATGATCCGCTGTTCATTCCCGACGATCAGCCGGCACGTGCCGTAGAAGCCGGCAGGCGTTTCACCTCCGCCGAAATGACGCCGGAGGAGAAGAACGCCATCTCTCATCGTGGCAAGGCGTTGAAGGCGTTGGTGCCTGCGGTCAGCGCGCTGTTCTGATCTTCGTTTGCGTGCCCTGACGCCTTGCAATGCCTCATTGGTATTGCAAGGCGTTGTTATTGCCGGAGATGCTTCCGCGGGGCGCCTGGGCAGGTGCTCTATCGTGAAACGGTATGAGCATTCGCACGTTTGCACGTTGTGCGACGATTATGCGGCATCATGCGCGGGTCATACGCCCATGGCGGTGAACAGGAAATGCGCTCCGGTCATCATGATCAGGCTCAGCACTGCGGTGAGGGTCAGCGAGAAGCCGGCGAGTTTGGCGTTGCCCAGCACCTTGTCGGTGAACAAGGTGGAGAACACGGCGATAGGTGCGAGGCAGCATAGCGCCACGGCTTCGCGGATCGATGCGGAGAACGGCAGGATGAACCAGGTTATCGCGGCGAACGCAATCGCGAACGGAACACGCCAGCCGATCACCGTCAGTACATCCTTCACATCACGACGCGAAGCGGGCAGATCCATGAGCATGCCCACCATCAGCATCGCGCAGAACGAGTTCGCATTCGACAGCGGCTGCACCATCGTGGCGATCCATCCGGGGATCTTCACCTGCGCCAGGGTCAGCACGATCATCAGCATGTACACGTCGAACGGCACCGAACCGAAGAACCCCTTAAGCACATTGCGCAGCAGGGCGCGCCTCGCCAAACGCTTGGCATCCTTGTCCTTCGGCTTGATATAGGGCAAGGTCGGCGCATCGCCCGCATGCTGCTCGCTTAACGTTTTGCCGGGCTGGATGTGCAGCAGCAGCTGCGTGATCACGTTGGTGCCGGCGGCCACCATCACGCAATTGCCGATGTCGAACATCGCGGCAGGAACGATCGCCGCCGTACCCAGGAACGACGAGACCACGGGGAAGCAGAAGCAGCCTACGTTGAATCCCGAACCGTTCAGCATCATGAACGCGCGTCTGGCGACAGGCTTATGCAACGTGGCCAGAAAGATCACGATGGGTGGAATAAGAGCGACGATCAAGCCGAATACGGAAATCCACAACAGTTTGATCTCGTGTGGATTCGTTGCAAACGAGTAGATGATCGCGCCTGGCAGCACCAGGTCGAAGATCGCCGTCTGCAGAATACGGTAATCGCGCTGCCCGAACAAACCGGCACGTTTGAACGCATAGCCGGCCAGAATGATCAGCAGCAACGCAACGGGTTGGATAAGCGCTTGCATTGTGATTCTCTATCTCTGTCTTCTCATCGGCTTCAGGCCTGCCGGAAGTGCCGTCGTGCAACCGTGTGGTTGAATGCGCGCAGTCGCATGTACTGGCAAAACGAGTCCGTATATGCCTGTTGCCGTTATGAACGAACCGCCTGCCATCTTAAGTACAGCGGGGGAGACGATACGCGAAACCGTTCACAGTAAGGAACTGTGCACGTTGACTGAATCAATCGCATACGCCGATACAAGAACGGTGCGCGAGATGGGACTTGAACCCACACGTCAAAGACACAGGAACCTAAATCCTGCGCGTCTACCAATTCCGCCACTCGCGCATGCCTACCAGCCTGCAGGCCGATATGCAAAACCCTAGACGGGCGAACCCATCTAGGGTAAGGGGAGCCACTTGTCAGAATCGAACTGACGACCTGCTCATTACGAGTGAGCCGCTCTACCGACTGAGCTAAAGTGGCAATGCTGGTGAATCGCATACGCGATCCACGCACAAAACAATAAGTGTACTGGATAGTGTGGAATTGTCCAAATCGGCCCGTTCGGCACGTTGTGCAGGCGCAGCAGATAACGGCATGTCGGAGTCGATCGCAGGCTCTGCGACATGTGGCGAAGAACTGTCGGAAACGGTGTCGGCGCTCATTTGACACGCAAGCATACAGGCGGCGTGATTATCCTGATAGGCATGGCAACACGGTTCACTCATCGGCATACGCATGCATACGATGCGCGCCCTGCGACGCAGCGCGTCGTATCATCGCGTGCCGCTACGGCTACGGCCGGCACGTCCGCGGCAGGGCGCAAGCGCATGATGTCGATCGAAGTGCTACGACTGCTCGCCATCGTCTGCATCGCCATATTCCACGCATTCCTGCAGCAATACGTGCAAGCCATATGGATGGGGCCGCATCACCCCGTCAGCGTGGCCGAACCCGTGTCTGCACTCGCTTCCTCACGGGGCGCGATGTGGATCGTCGCAATGATCATGTACTGCGGCGCGTGGGGCAACCACATCTTCTTCATGATTTCGGGGTTCTTCCTTATCCCGCGCATGTGCGGGGCGGCAGGTTCCAGCGGCTATTGGAACACACAGCTGCGTGCCACCGGCCGCCGCATCGCAATGATCCTGGCCACTGTTGCGTTCTATCTGCTGCTTGTTCTGGTGGCCGGCCATTGGGCACCATCGGTATCAAACGATACGCAGTCGGCCAGCCTTGTCTACGAACTGGAATTCGTATGGCTATACCTGGCGTTCGTGGCGCTCGCTCCTGCGATCGCATGGGTGCTGAATCGCCTCGGCGCTTGCAGAAGCGCGGTGGTGGCAGGTGCCGTGCTGATTGCCGTCTATGCGCTGAATGCGTATGTGGCATGCACATGGCAGGCGCAGTACGGGCAGCGCACTTTGCTGGATTGGCGCAAGCAGATGAGTGCGGTCAGCTATGCGCTGTCGTTCGGATTGGCCGGTTTGCTTGGCTGGGCTGTGCAGCATAACAGTGAGCGGCGTACGGAAGACAAAAGACATGGGGTGCGGCATGCCGATCGCCGCCCACTGTGGACGATTCGCGGTTTCTGGCTGTGCGGTGTACTGGTGCTGCTGGCAGTGGCGTCCGTTCTCACCGCTGTTATGGTCATGCGCTCCTCATATGTTGCACTGTATGCGTTGTCGTTCAAATCGACGTCGTTGATTTCCTTTGCGCTTGCGGTGTGCGCGTTGATGGCTGCGGCCTGCCCGCCGCTTCACGCCCGCGTCCATGCCGCTCGTCGCGCCGAGGCCGTGGTTGCGGCGCTCGCTTCGGGCATTCTCGGGTTTTATGTGGTGCAGACCCTTGCCAGCTTCTTATGGAAGGCCGTCAATGCGAGGTTCCTCGACCCGCTTCTGGTGCGTGCCGCCTCGTTGCAGTCGGGGTCTGCCGTATTCGGCGAGCTTGCGGCGTGGATTGCGGTCGGCGCCATGCTTTCGCTGACATATGTTGTGGTGGTCTGCCTGTTCGATCGTTGTGTGCGCCGCCCGCTGCTGCGCATGGTCCATCTGTCGAAATGATGTGATGCTGCCGGGCGGCTGACCGGGCTGGTTGGGGCAGGGTTGTGCGATGGCTGACGGGTTTATTTTGACGGTGTGATGGTGCATGGTGATGCATGGTGCCGCAAGATGATGAAGCAGCTGCTTATGGGTTCGTCTATGAGTACGTTTGCATCGTTGCGGTTCCCGCGTGTTGCGATATGCGCATGGGCAAATCGGCGGTGTATGAGCGTTTGTGGGCGATTATGTTCGTGACTTGCGAACTTATGTGTTTCTGTGTCCTCTTTTGTGAGTATCTTGGTAGCTGGAAGGAGGCGGTGGCACGCGCCGTATTCTAGGCTTGGGCCACTGCTTCATGGTGATGATGAAAGGACCAATACACATGGCCATCAATCCTCCAGTTGATGCAACGAAGACCCCGGAATGGGCTGCTCTGCAGAAGCATTACGATGAGCTGCAGGCAGAAGGCATCAGCCTCAAGAAGTGGTTCGCCGATGACGCCGATCGCGTGGAGAAGCTGAGCTTCGATGCCGGCGATCTGCACTTCGACCTCTCCAAGAACCTGATCAAGCCGGAGACCCTCCAGCTGTTCGCCAACCTGGCCAAGGCCGTCAAGCTTGACGAGCGCACCAAGGCTATGTACACCGGCGTGCATATCAACAACACCGAAGACCGTGCCGTGCTGCACACCGCACTGCGCCGCCCGGTCGAGGACGAGGGCAAGTACATCGTCGACGGTCAGGATACCGTCAAGGATGTGCGCGAAACCCTCGACCGCATCTACGCGTTCGCCGACAAGGTCCGTTCCGGCGAGTGGACCGGCGTGACCGGCAAGAAGATCGAGACCGTGGTCAACATCGGCATCGGCGGTTCCGACCTGGGTCCCGTCATGGTGTACGAGGCTCTGAAGCCGTACGCCGACGCGGGCATCTCCGCCCGCTACATCTCCAACATCGACCCGAACGACCTGGCCGAGAAGACCAAGGGCCTCGACCCGGAGACCACCCTGTTCATCATCGTCTCCAAGACCTTCACCACCCTGGAGACCCTGACCAACGCCCGTGAAGCCCGCACCTGGCTGCTCGAAGAGCTCAAGGCCAAGGGCGCCATCGACGGCTCCGACGAGAAGAACGCCGAAGCCATCAAGAAGCACTTCGTCGCCGTCTCCACCAACCTGGAGAAGGTCGCCGAGTTCGGCATCGACCCGAACAACGCGTTCGGCTTCTGGAACTGGGTCGGCGGCCGTTACTCCGTCGACTCCGCCGTCGGCACCTCTCTGGCCGTCGTCTTCGGCCCGGCCCGCTTCGAGGAGTTCCTGCACGGCTTCCACGAGATCGACGAATACTTCGCCAACACCCCGTTCGAGAAGAACGTCGTGGTGCTGCTCGGTATGCTGAACGTCTGGTACCGCAACTTCTTCAAGGTCGCCTCCCACGCCGTGCTGCCGTACGACCAGTACCTGCACCGCTTCCCGGCCTACCTGCAGCAGCTGACCATGGAATCCAACGGCAAGTCCGTGCGTTGGGACGGCACCCCGGTCACCTCCGAGACCGGCGAGATCTTCTGGGGCGAGCCGGGCACCAACGGCCAGCACGCCTTCTACCAGCTGATCCACCAGGGCACCCAGCTCATCCCGGCCGACTTCATCGCGTTCGTGAACACCCCGAACCCGACCAAGGACGGCGACCAGGACGTGCACGAGCTGTTCCTGGGCAACTACTTCGCGCAGACCAAGGCCCTGGCCTTCGGCAAGACCGCTGACGAAGTGCGTGCCGAGGGCACCCCGGAAGAGATCGTTCCGGCCCGCGTGTTCACCGGCAACCGCCCGACCACCTCCATCTTCGGTGTGGCCCTGACCCCGTTCGCCGTTGGCGAGCTCATCGCCCTGTACGAGCACATCACCTTCGTCGAAGGCACCGTGTGGGGCCTGGACTCCTACGATCAGTGGGGCGTCGAGCTGGGCAAGCAACTGGCCAAGCAGATCACCCCGGCCATCTCCCAGGATGATGACGCTCTGGCCGCTCAGGACGCTTCCACCCAGTCCCTGATCAAGTTCTACCGCGCGAATCGCGAGTTCTGATTTCTGATCGGAACCACCAGCACGTAGCTGAACATTGAAAGCCCCGCCTGCGATGCGCAGGCGGGGCTTTTCGTATGCCATGGCGGTGACGAGAGCCATACGAAGGGCAGGCGTTTCTTCTCTTTGACGCATTGTGCCAAATACAGGTTGATAAGGCTCTGATAGGGGATGCCTGTCTCTTCGGTCGGTCCGCAACGAACGTTTCAGTCGAAACGCAATCGAGTAGGTCTTGCGGATGGGGTATTTTTGAATGCTGATGTGCCGAAAGGCGGGACGCCGCATAATCCCGCTTTTCTTTTAGGTCCAGCCGACGGGTCGAAAGGCCAACGGATCGGCGGATTGGCACCCCTCCGAAAGGCAAACCTGAGGAGAACCGCAGGCATATGCACCGAATGGAACATGCGTGAAGCATGCGGCATATGCCCCAACCAGTGCACTGATATGCGGCAGTGACCGAGGAATAGCAATGGTTAACGCTATTGAAGCATTTGATGCCAAGCACCTGAAGCCGGCCGAGGAGATCCCCGAGTTCCGCGCAGGCGACACCGTCGAAGTGAACGTGAAGATCAAGGAAGGCAACAACTCCCGTATTCAGACCTTCACCGGTGTGGTCATCGCCCGTCACGGTGCAGGCGTCCGTGAAACCTTCGTCGTTCGTAAGATCAGCTTCGGCACCGGTGTGGAGCGTCGCTTCCCGCTGCACTCCCCGGCAATCGACTCCATCAAGGTCGTGCGTCGTGGCCGCGTGCGTCGCGCCAAGCTGTACTACCTGCGCGCTCTGCGCGGCAAGGCTGCTCGTATCGTCGAGCGTCGCGACAACTCCAAGTGAGTTTCGCCATAATGGCATAGTTCTCGGCCTGGAATCCTCTGGTTTCCGGGCCGAAACCATATTCAGCCGAACGTGAATATCGAGTGGGGGCAACGGTCATGGACAGCACGGTCATGAACGATATGGGCAATGATTCGGGGAATGTCCCCGCCGATGCGTGGCGCGGGGATGCGCAACCCGCCGGAACGTCGCGCCGCAGAAGAAGCCGCAGGCCGGCGCATGCGGCAAGGAAGCAGAACAACGACAGCTTCTCCACACGCGATGCCATATTGTTCTGCGGCATCCCCGTGCTGGTGGTGCTGCTTATCCGACTGTTGCTCGTCGGCTGCTACACCATCCCGTCGCGTTCCATGGAAAGCACCATTGAACCTGGCGATCGTGTGCTCACCACCAAGCTCGCCCCGAAAATCTTCGCGCTCAAACGAGGCGATGTCGTCGTCTTCCATGATCCGGCAAATTGGCTCGCCGGCGAATCCGACAGCACGCTGGGCGAAGACTATCTGATCAAACGTCTGATCGGATTGCCGGGCGATGTGGTCGAGTGCAAGGGCGGCGGCAGCCCCATCACCATCAATGGCGTGGCCATCGATGAGACGGCGTACATCAAGGACGGTGTGCAACCCAGTTCATTCCCGTTCAAAGTGACGGTAAGCGAGAACCATATTTTCGTCATGGGTGATAACCGTTCCAATTCCGCTGATTCTCGCTACCATCAGGACGATGGTGACAACGGCTTGGTGCCGATCGGCAAAGTGGTGGGCGTGGCGTTGGTGCGCTACTGGCCGTTGAACAGACTGTCTACGATCAGCGGGCATCACGACGTATTCCGTGACGTTCCGGAAGGAACTGCGGCATGATCACCCCGACCCTTGATCTTGAGCATACGTTGGCAGACAGGCAATACGACGTGATCGTCGGTTTTGACGAAGTCGGCCGTGGCTCCTTGGCAGGGCCGGTCATGGTTGGTGCCTGCGCGATCCGGGCGCAGGATGTGCGCGATGGTGCGAAGGAAGTGCCGCAAGGCGTTGCCGATTCCAAAATGCTGACCGAGCATCGCCGCGAGGCGATCGTCGACGAGCTGAAGGATTGGAGTGCGGCTTGGGCCGTGGGCGCCGCCAGCAACACGGAGATCGACGAGTGGGGCATCTCCTATGCGCTCGGTGTCGCCGCGTTGCGCGCATTGGCCGAGGTCGAGCGCACGCTGGGCATCGGCGACGATGGTACGGCGGTTATCGGGGGAGTGAAGACTCGCGCATCTGTGGGCGCGATTCTTGACGGTCCGAACGATTACATCACCAAGGCGCTGAATACGTTTGAGGCTCCGGTGGTGCCGGTCCCCGCCGATGTCGTCACCAAGGTCAAAGGCGATCAGCATTGCGCGACCGTTGCCGCTGCGGCGGTGATCGCCAAGGTCACGCGAGACCGGCTGATGGTGTCCATCGCGCACAGCGATCCCCAATACGCTCCATACGAATGGGAGCATAACAAGGGCTACGGTTCCAAAGCCCACCGTGCGGCCATCGCGCAATACGGGCCGACTGCGCTGCATCGTATCAGTTGGAAGCTGACCTGACAGTTGTCTGACTGGCGCGTGCGTGCTTTGCCCGAGTGGAAGACCTTCGCCGGTAATGCGATGGGTGTCTTTTCGGTTGGCAGCCTGAATGCTTGCGGATTTCCTGCGACCATCGGCTGAGAAGTAAACGATGTCACCGATTCTCTGCGGTACAGTTGGAACTATACGTGGAATATACGAGAGCGGGCAGCAGGAGGAAGTTGCATGGTGGTTGGGCGGAAAGCGAATAAACGTCCTTCGATGTTTGAAGTGGCCAAGCTTGCCGGAGTGAGCCATCAGACCGTTTCCCGCGTCATCAATAATTCCCCGGACGTTTCACCGTCCACACGCGCCAAGGTGCAGCGCGCCATTGAACAGCTTGACTATCGTCCCAGCAACTCCGCCCGTGCACTGGCATCCCACCGGTCCCGCACCATTGGTCTTATCGCCGGCGGGCAGAACTTCTACGGCCCTATCTCCGCTATTGGCGCCATCGAATCGATTGCGCGCTCGCACGGCCTGTTCATGTCCGTGATGATGGTGCATGAGGCGTTGTGCACGCAGAAGGAATTCGATGATCTCTGCCGTACCTTCGATGAGCAGAATGTCGATGCGTTCATCTTCTTGACACCCACGGATGTGATGTTCTCCGCTGCCTGCCGCGCTCGGATCAGCCGTCCTCGTGTGTTGATTACCTCCGCGCATGGCGGCATGGGTGTGCAGGAGGAGCTTCGTCTGCTCAGACCTGCCGATCGGCGCAAGGTGGCGCTTGTCGGTATTGACCAGTGGGGCGCGATGGAGGATGTGATGCATGTGCTGAAGGCGCGTGGGCATCGTTCGGCCCTGTATTTCGCCGGTCCTCGCGAATGGCGTGACGCCTTCACCCGTCTGGCCGCGTGGAATAAGCTGTGCGCAACCAACGCAGTGAATTCGGTCACCGTTCAATGCAAGACATGGGAGGGTGGCGAGGCATATGCCAAGATGAACCATGTGCTTGAGAATATCGGGCGTTCCGGCGGCAGACTGCCGTCTGCGGTGGTTACCGCGAATGATGCGCAGGCGATGGGGGTGGTGCGTGCCATGCATGAGCATGGCGTGCGTATTCCGCAGGATGTGAGTCTGGTCGGTTTTGACGATATGCCGGGTGTGGATAATATGTTCCCTCCGCTGACCACTGTTCGCCAGGATTTTGGTACGTTGGGGCAACTGGCGATGCGTGAGGTGCTGTATCTGCTGGGGGAGGGCGCCGAACCGGGGTATGCCTCGTCGCAGCACGGTGTAGGTCTGGTGCCGGCAAAGCTGGTGCAGCGCAGTTCCGTGGGGGTTGCCGCGAGCCGTTGATCGCCTGGTGCGTCCGTATGCCTTTCTGTATGGATGCCGTAGGCCTAAGGGGCTTACTCAAACATCTGGAGTGAATATGGCCGAGTATGAACCTGAGGTTTCAAGCTCTTGCACTCGGCTATCGCATGCTGCCGTGGCTTGTATAGGCCGGCTGGTCTCATTGAGTGGATGTCGCCTACTCTCACATAAGCCGATTGATGTTTTTCTCGTTGTATGTGAAGATTTTTGAGAGCGTTCACATCATTTTTGATGCATAATTGCTGCATTTGGCGTAAAAATACGGCAAACATTGGATTTAATGTCTAATAAGCG
>ERZ1032238.165-NODE-165-length-21116-cov-8.204216_pt1 | contig 21116 bp, 20 predicted proteins | sample MGYA00518736_ERZ1032238 | MGnify/ENA primary metagenome ERZ1032238 (study PRJEB33719, sample SAMN04261349) | wastewater metagenome | biome: periurban shantytown; feature: human; material: feces | host: Homo sapiens | place: Peru: Lima | collected 2012-01-15 ... | reverse complement strand
GACAATGATTCCTGAAATTATTGAGAAAAATTTTTCTATATTAAGGATAAAAAAATTTAAAAAAATCTTACTTTTCATAATGAAGTCAAATACAAACCTATGTAAATTAATTTGCACAGGTTTGCACTTCGTTTGCCAGTTCTTTCCTCTTTAAAAATAAAGAACTAGTTAATAATTAAACAGCCAACTTCGCCAAATCCGCCACCCGATTCATCGCAGCATGCAGCGTAGCCAGCAAGCCCAGGCGGTTGGCCTTCAAAGCCACATCCTCCGCATTCACCATCACATGCTCAAAGAAGGCATCCACAGGTGTACGCAATGCTGCCAAAGTTTGCAGGCTGGCCTTGTAGTCGCCTGATTCAAATTGCTGCTGCGCCTTGGGGGCCACGGTTTGCAGGACTGCGTACAGGTCTTTTTCTGCCTGCTCCACCAGCAGCGCTTCATTGACCTGTGCCTGAATATCGCCTTCGGCCTTTTTCAGGATATTGCTTACACGCTTATTCGCAGCAGCCAGCGCTTGCGCTTCTGGCAGGGCGGCAAAGGCGCGCACGGCTTCCAGGCGTTTGTGTACGTCTGCCAGGCGCTGTGGACGCAGAGCCAGCACGGCTTCCACTTCCTGGGCGGTATAGCCTTGCTCGCGCAGGCTGACGGACAGGCGGTCAAAGAAGAAGTCTTCCAGTTGTGCGGTGGCATCTTGGATCTTGTCGCCAAATGCTGGTACAGCGCTCTTGAGCAGGGCGTGCAGTTCCAACGGCAGGTTTTTTTCCACCAGCATGCGGATCACACCCAGGGCATGGCGGCGCAGGGCGAAGGGGTCTCGGTCGCCCGTGGGCAGGTTGCCAATGCCGAACATACCGACCAGCGTTTCCAGCTTGTCGGCCAGCGCCACCACCACGCCTGCATCGCCACGGGGCAGTTCGTCACCGGCAAAGCGGGGCTTGTAGTGGTCTTCAATAGCGTCTGCAACAGCTTCATCCAGACCGTCATTCAGCGCGTAGTAGCGGCCCATGATGCCTTGCAGCTCGGGGAATTCACCCACCATGTCGGTCACCAGGTCGGTCTTGGCCAGCTTGGCGGCCAGATCAGCCTGTGCCACCAGCTGTGCATCGCCCAGTTGCTGTGCAATGGCCTTGGCAATGGCGCGCACGCGCTCTACGCGTTCGCCCTGGGTGCCCAGCTTGTTGTGATAGACCACCTTGCCCAGACCTTCCACACGGCTTTCCAGTGTCTTTTTGCGGTCCTGGTCAAAGAAGAACTTGGCATCAGCCAGACGGGGGCGCACCACGCGCTCATTGCCGCCGATCACGGCAGACGCATCGGCAGGGCTGATGTTGCTGACGATGAGGAACTGGTGGGTCAGCTTGCCGTTGGCGTCCAGCAGGGGGAAGTACTTCTGGTTGGCCTTCATGGTCAGAATCAGGCACTCCTGCGGCACAGCCAGGAATTCTTTTTCAAATTCGCAGACCAGCACATTGGGGCGCTCGACCAGAGCGGTCACTTCGTCCAGCAGGGCTTCGTCTTCAATGGGGCGCACGCCGCCGCCAATGCGTTCAGCCGCGGCTTGCAACTGGCGGGCGATGTCAGCACGGCGCTCGGCAAAGCTGGCAATCACTGCGCCTTCTTCACGCAGCTGTTCGGCATAGCTGTCTGCGCTCTGGATCACTACGGGCTCTGCCTTGGCTTCAAAGCGGTGGCCATGGGTGGTGTTGCCTGCAGTCAGGCCCAGTGCCTTCACGCCGATCAGCACCTGCGTGCCATGCATGACGACCAGACCGTGGGCGGGGCGCACAAAGTGCACGCTGGTCCAGCCATCCTGCAACTGGTAGCGCATGACCTTGGGGATAGGCAGCTTGGCAATGGCTTCGTCCAGTGCCTTTTGCACGCCATCGGCCAGCACCACCCCCTTGACGGTGGATGCGTAGTACAGCGCTTCGGCCTTGCCTTCACCCTGGCGCTTCAGGCCTGCCACGGCAGATTCGTCTGCACCCAGTGCCGCCAGCTTCTTGAGCAGTGCGGGGGTGGGCTTGCCTTCGGCATCCAGGCCTACGGACACAGGCATCAGCTTTTGCGATACGGCCTTGTCTTCGGCCTGGGGCAGCACTTCGGTGATGTGTGCCGCCAGGCGGCGGGGCGAGGCATAGGCCGTCACACGTGATTCGCTGGATGCCAGCAGGCCCTGGGCCTTGAGCTGGTCAAACAGCACGCCCGCAAAGGCATCGCCGAGTTTTTTCAGGGCCTTGGGGGGCAGTTCTTCAACAAACAGTTCAACGAGGAGGTTTTGTGCGTTCATGGTAATTTTTTGATAGCTGCTGGCGCTTGTGTGGTGGGCGTCAGGGGCGAATTTGTTGCATAAATTTTGGCGGGAGAGTCCTCACCCTCACCCCGGCCCTCTCCCGCAAGCGGGAGAGGGAGTGAATACGGCAGATGGTAATGGCTGGTACCAGCTACTGGCAGGCTGGCCCCCACCCCTGCCCTCCCCCAGCGGGGGAGGGAGTAGATGTGCGGCACTGTCTTGGTCATAAAGCACTGCATGCGGTGTCTTTATCTAGCTGACCCTGCCCTCTCCCAGCGGGGGAGGGAGGTTTCTACCCTCACCCCAACCCTCTCCCGCAAGCGGGAGAGGGTGTTTTTTCCTTCCCCCTCTGGGGGAAGGTGAGGATGGGGGCAAGGTGTGCATTGAAGATAGGCAGGTAGTTTAGTTGGCGAAGGGCTGGCCCCCACCCCTGCCCTCTCCCAGCGGGGGAGGGAGGTTTCGGATCAAGCGGCCTTCTTGGCTTGCTGCTCGGCGGCCTTGGCCAGTTCGGCCAGCACTTCTTCGGCATGGGCCTTGGGGGCCATGGGGAAGCCCAGGCGTGCGCGGCTGTCCAGATAACTCTTGCCCACGGCACGGGCCAGGTTGCGGATGCGGCCGATGTAGGCGGCACGCTCGGTCACCGAGATGGCGCCACGGGCGTCCAGCAGGTTGAAGGTGTGGGCTGCCTTGAGCACTTGCTCATACGCAGGCAGTGCCAGCTGTGCTTGCATCAGCTTGTTGGCGGTGTCTTCGTGTGCGGTAAAGGCGCTGAACAGGAAGTCGGCGTTGGAGTGTTCAAAGTTGTAGGTGGACTGTTCCACTTCGTTCTGGTGGAACACGTCGCCATAGGTCAGGCCATCGGTATAGACCAGGTCGTACACCGATTCCTTGCCCTGCAGATACATGGCCAGGCGCTCCAGGCCGTAGGTGATCTCACCGGTCGCAGGCTTGCAGTCAATACCTGCTACTTGCTGGAAGTAGGTGAACTGGGTCACTTCCATGCCGTTAAGCCAGACTTCCCAGCCCAGGCCCCATGCGCCAAGGGTTGGGTTTTCCCAGTCGTCTTCCACAAAGCGGATGTCGTTTTTCTTCAGGTCAAAGCCCAAGGCTTCCAGCGAGCCCAGGTACAGCTCCAGAATGTTGTCAGGCGCGGGCTTGAGCACCACCTGGAACTGGTAGTAATGCTGCAGGCGGTTGGGGTTCTCGCCATAGCGGCCGTCCTTGGGGCGGCGGCTGGGCTGCACGTAGGCGGCCTTCCATGGCTCAGGGCCAATGGCACGCAGGAAGGTGGCGGTGTGCGATGTGCCTGCGCCTACTTCCATGTCATAGGGCTGGAGCAATGCACAGCCGTGTTCGGCCCAGTAGGACTGCAGTTTCAGAATGATTTGTTGGAAGCTCAGCATGACGTTAGCGGTGTCTGTGCCGCACAGGCCATTGGCCTACGCAGGCGGTCGTTATGGGTGTTCAGAAAGGCCCGGCAACTTGCAGGCACGGCTGATGCCGCGCACGGGCGCGTAAAGCGAAGATTCTAGGCGTGTTGCTGCCAAGTTTCTGTAGCTGTTGGTGTGTCCGTGAAGCCCAGCCAGACTTACCTCTCAAAAAGTGAGCTGTTAGCGCTTTATTTGCTTTGATTTCAATATCTTTTTGGCCTGAAATACTTGAATTGCAAGCGCCAGGCGCTCATCTTTTTGTAATCTTCAGCGCCCTACAATGCTTTGCAGCTTTTTGAACCACCCGCGAGGACATTGGCATGAACCTGTTCAACATCATCAAGAACCAGCTGATTGAAGTCATCGAGTGGACGGATGACTCGCGCGACACCCTGTCTTACCGCTGGCCCGATGAGGACAAGGAGATCAAGAACGGCGCACAGCTGATCGTGCGCGAATCGCAGCAGGTGCAGTTTGTGGCCGCAGGCCAGTACGCCGATCTGTTCGGCCCCGGCAAGCACACGCTCAGCACAGAGAACGTGCCGGTGCTCTCCACCATCCTCGGCTGGAAGTACGGTTTTCAGTCGCCCTTCAAGTGCGATGTCTACTACATCAACACGCGCCTGTTTACGGGCAACAAGTGGGGCACATCCAACCCCGTGCTCATGCGCGACAAGGACTTTGGCGTGGTGCGCATCCGCGCTTTTGGTACGTATGACTTCCGCATTGTGGAGCCCGCCAAGTTCCTGAAGGAAGTGGCTGGCACGGACCAGAACTTCCGCATCGACGAGTTTGCCGACACCATGCGCTCGCGCATCGTGAGCGTGTTTACCGAAGCACTGGCCAAGGCGCAGGTGCCCGTGCTGGATGTGGCCACGCGCTATGGCGATTTGGGTAATGCGCTAGTACAGATCATCAACCCGGCGATGGTGGAGAAGTACGGTCTGGAAGTGACCAGCTTTGTGCTGGAGAACGTCTCTGTGCCGCCCGAGGTGGAGCAGGCCATCGACAAGCGCTCCAGCATGAGCGCCATTGGCAATCTGAACGACTATGTGAAGTACCAGATGGGCCAGGCCATGGCCAATGGCGGCGAAGGTGCGGCTGCTGCCACCATTCCCGCCACCATGGCCATGGGCTTTGGCATGGCGCAGGAGATGATGAAGCAGATGCAGCAGCCTGCTGCAGGGCAACCAGCCTTTGGCGCACAGGTGGCACATGATGCGTTTTCTCCCGCTGCCGCGCAGGCGGCGCAGGCCCCTGCACCGGTTGCTGGTCTGCAGGTCTACACCCCAGAGCAAGCCGCCCAGCTGCTAGGAGTGGATGTGGCCGATGTGCTGGCAGAGCTGGAAGCTGGCAACCTGAAAGGCCGCAAGATTGGCGCCAACTGGCGCATTGCGCAGGCGGCGCTGGATGCGTTTTTGAGGGGGTGAGGTTTCAAACGACCCTCACCCCAGCCCTCTCCCACAAGTGGGAGAGGGAGCAACACCCCATGCGCTGAGCCTTCGCTATTCCCTCTCCCGTTTACGGGAGAGGGTTAGGGTGAGGGTGTAAAAATCCCACCTCTTGCCTGTTTCACCATTTCACTGCTTGTGACTGACTCTGCTGCCTATCAACCAGCCCCTGACGCTCCCAAACCCTCCATGGTGCGCAAGCACCCCTGTCCGGAGTGCGGCGCAAATCTGGAATGGAATGCCAAGGCCCAGTCGCTCAAATGCCCATACTGCGGCACGGTGGTGCCGTGGAGCGATGAGGTGCGCGAGGAACTGGGGCAGGAGGTGGTAGAGCAAGACCTGGCGGAAGCCCTGCGCAACCCGGCCACAGGCCGCGGCTGGGGCAGCCAGCGCTATGAAGCCCAATGCCAGAGCTGCCACGCCATTTCCGTCTTTATGGACGGGCGCGTGGCACAGCGCTGCGACTTCTGTGGCTCACCATCCATCGTGGCCCATGAGGAGCGCAATGACGCCATCACGCCGCAAAGCATCTTGCCGTTCAAGATCAGCGATGGACAGATCCGCGACCACATTCGCCAGTGGTATGGCTCGCGCTGGTTTGCACCGAACAAGCTCAAGCACGCCGCCCTGACCGATACGCTGCATGGCGTGTACCTGCCCTACTGGACGTTTGACGCCCATGTCAGCGCCCAGTGGTGGGCCGAAGCCGGTTATTACTACTACACCACCGAGACTTATCGCGATGCCAATGGCAACACGCAGACACGGCAGGTGCGCCATGTGCGCTGGCAACCCGCCGCAGGCCATCTGCGCCACTTTTTTGATGATGAACTGGTGCCAGGCACGGTGGGCGTGCACCCCAAGCTGCTGCGCGAGGTAGAACCCTTTCCCACCACCACAGACCTGAAACCCTATACGCCCGAGTTTGTGCGAGGCTGGACGGTAGAGCGCTACCAGGTCGATCTGCACAAGGCCGCCAAGCACAATGAGCAGGATATGGATGCCCAGGTGCAAGCCATGTGCGCACGCCAGGTGCCCGGTGACACCTACCGCAACCTGCGCGTGCAGCGTGAGTATGCAGGCCGCACCTTCAAGCATGTGCTGGTGCCAGTGTGGGTGGTGGGATACACCTATGGGCGCAAGCACTACCAGATCATTGCCAACGGCTACACCGGCCAGATTGCGGGCGAGCGGCCGTATAGCTGGGTGAAGATTTTCTTTGCGGTGCTGTGTGCGCTGGTCGTGGCAGCGGTGGTGCTGGGAGTGATGCAGCAGTAGCTACCCTCACCCCCGCCCTCTCCCACAAGTGGGAGAGGGCGTAAAACCCATGCGCTGAGCCTTTGCTATTCCCTCTCCCGTAAACGGGAGAGGGTCAGGGTGAGGGGAGTTCTCCTCCCCCCCCTGGGGGAAGGCGGGGATGGGGGCCAACACTGCCTGGAACAAACACAGTCGCTCAATCAGGCGTCAGACTGGCCCCCACCCTAGCCCTCCCCCAGCGGGGGAGGGACAAGATGCGGGTGAGGGGTATGTCTGATCAAAACACTTCCGCGTCTTTGAACGCGGACTGCTTCTGGTCTTTGTCCGACAGCACAAACTCCATACCCAGATCCGGCCACTGAACACCTAGGTCTGGGTCATTCCATGCAATTCCACGATCAGACTGAGGCGCGTAGTAGTTCGTGGTCTTGTACAGAAAATCGGCCGTGTCGCTCAGCACCACAAAGCCATGGGCAAAGCCCGGTGGAATCCAGAACTGCTTGTGGTTGTCTTCTGTCAGTGTCTCTGCCACCCACTGACCAAACGTGGGGGAATCTTTGCGGATATCGACTGCCACATCCCACACCGCACCGCGCACCACGCGCACCAGTTTGCCCTGGGCGTGTGGAGGTAGCTGGTAGTGCAGGCCGCGCAGCACGCCCTTGCTGGAGCGGCTGTGGTTGTCCTGCACAAACTCAAAATTTGTGCCCGTAGCTTCGTTGAACACCTGCTGGTTAAAGCTTTCATAAAAAAAACCCCGTGCATCGCCAAACACCTTGGGCTCCACCACCATCACATCAGGAATGGCTGTTGGTGTGGCTTTCATCGCGCACCACCTTTGAGGCATTGCATCAGGTATTTGCCGTAGCCGTTCTTGAGTAGCGGCTGCGCCAGCTTTTCCAGCTGCGCGGCATCAATCCAGCCTGCACGGAAGGCAATCTCTTCTGGGCAGGCCACTTTCAGGCCTTGGCGCTGCTCCAGCGTCGCGATGAACTGGCCAGCTTCCAGCAGGCTGTCATGCGTGCCCGTATCCAGCCAGGCATAGCCACGGCCCATGAGCTGCACATTCAGCTGGCCTTGCTGGAGGTACAGCTTGTTCAGGTCGGTAATTTCCAGCTCACCACGTGGCGAAGGCTTGAGCGACTTGGCAAGGTCCACCACCTGGCTGTCATAGAAATACAGGCCGGTGACCGCGTAGTTGGACTTCGGAACTGCAGGTTTTTCTTCCAGCGACAGTACCTTGCCCTGGGCATCGAACTCGGCCACGCCATAGCGCTCAGGGTCTTGCACGTGGTAGGCAAACACTGTGGAGCCTGTGGTCTGTGCATTGGCTTCGGCCAGCAGCTTCTGGAAGTCATGGCCGTAGAAGATGTTGTCGCCCAGCACCAGTGCGCTGGGGGCGCCAGCCAGAAACTGTTCACCAATCAAAAAAGCCTGTGCCAGCCCATCTGGGCTGGGTTGTACGGCGTATTGCAGGTTCAGGCCCCACTGGCTGCCATCGCCCAGCAGCTGCTCAAAACGGGGCGTGTCCTGCGGGGTGCTGATGATAAGAATGTCACGAATACCCGCCAGCATCAGCGTGCTGAGAGGGTAGTAAATCATGGGCTTGTCATACACCGGCAGCAGCTGCTTGCTGATGGCCAGGGTGGCGGGGTGCAGACGTGTGCCAGAGCCGCCTGCGAGGATGATGCCTTTGCGTGCTTGGGTCATGTTTTTTCTTTTTTGATAGCTGCTTGCGCTTGACACACAAGCCTTAACAGCCAACTTGGTTCATAGAATTTCTTGCAGCATACGCTCTACGCCTTGCTGCCAGTGGGGCAAGCGCAGCCCAAAATGGGTTCGCAGCTTGGCCGTATCCAGCCGCGAGTTGTGCGGGCGCTGCGCCGGTGTGGGAAAGGCGCTGGTCGGCACTGCTGCAATGCTTTGCACCTTCAGCGGCAATGCAGGCTGCAGCTGGCGTGCAGTCTCAATCACATACTGCGCATAAGCATGCCAAGTAGTCTCCCCCCCAGCTACGCAGTGGTACAAGCCCAGATGCTCAGGGTGCTGCTGCATATGGCGGATGGCATGGGCGGTAACGTCCGCCAGCAAGTCTGCACCCGTGGGCGCGCCAAACTGGTCGTTGATCACGCTCAGCTGCTCACGCTCCTGCGCCAGACGCAGCATGGTTTTGGCAAAGTTGCCTCCACGTGCGGCGTAGACCCAGCTGGTACGGAAAATCAGATGGCGGCAACCACTGGCTTGAATCAGTTGCTCCCCTTCCAGCTTGGTCTGGCCATAGACCGACAGCGGCGCTGTGGCGGCGTTTTCGTCACGCGGCGCATCACCGCTGCCGTCAAAGACGTAGTCGGTGCTGTAGTGCACCAGCAGCGCATCCAAAGCGGCCGCTTCACGCGCCAGCACACCGGGGGATGTGGCATTGAGCAGGCGCGCCAATTCGGGCTCGCTTTCTGCTTTATCCACTGCAGTGTGCGCAGCCGCGTTCACGATGACATCCGGCCGCACGCTGCGCACCGTCTGCGCCAGCGCGTCTGGCTGGCCCAAGTCACCGCACAGAGGGGCACTGCCACGGTGCAAAGCCACGACATCACCCAGCACAGACAGGCTGCGCTGCAGCTCCCAGCCGACCTGGCCATGGCAGCCTAAGAGCAGGATTTTCATACGCTGTATTGCTTTTGCACCCAATCGCGGTAACTGCCAGACTGCACATTCGCCACCCATTCGGGGTGGTCCAGATACCACTGCACGGTTTTGCGAATACCCGTTTCAAAGGTCTCCGCAGGCTTCCAGCCCAGTTCGCGTTCCAGCTTGCGCGCATCAATGGCGTAGCGGCGGTCATGGCCGGGGCGGTCGGTCACAAAGGTGATCTGCTCGGCATAGGACTTGCCATCCGCACGCGGGCGCAGTTCATCGAGCAGCGCACAAACGGTCTTGACGATGTCGATATTGGCTTTTTCGTTCCAGCCGCCAACGTTATAGGTCTCACCCACCTTGCCAGCTTCCAGTACGCGGCGAATGGCGCTGCAATGGTCACGCACATACAGCCAGTCACGGATTTGCTGGCCATCGCCATAGATAGGCAAGGGTTTGCCTGCCAAGGCGTTGACGATCATCAGTGGGATGAGTTTTTCCGGGAAGTGCAGCGGGCCGTAGTTATTGCTGCAGTTGGTGGTGAGCACTGGCAGGCCATAGGTGTGGTGCCAGGCACGTACCAGGTGGTCTGAAGCAGCCTTGGAGGCGGAATACGGGCTGTTGGGCTCGTAGTTGTTCTCTTCGGTGAAGGCTGGGTCTGTGAGCGACAGCGTGCCATAGACCTCATCGGTCGACACATGCAGAAAGCGGAAACTGGTCTTTGCCTCACCCTCGAGCCCATTCCAGTAGGCACGCACTGCTTCGAGCAAACGGAAGGTACCCACCACATTGGTCTGAATAAAGTCTTCCGGGCCGTGGATGGAGCGGTCCACATGCGACTCGGCCGCAAAGTTCACCACGGCACGTGGCTGGTGCTGGGCCAGCAGCTGGCCAATGACAGCACTGTCGCCAATGTCTGCCTGCACAAAGATGTGGCGCGCATCGCCTTGCAGGGAAGCAAGGTTTTCCAGGTTGCCTGCATAGGTGAGCTTATCCACATTGATCACAGGCTCGTCATGGTGTGCCAGCCAGTCCAGGACAAAATTGGCGCCAATAAAACCCGCACCGCCAGTTACAAGAATCATGGGAAGAAGCTCTCAGTACGTTACAGACAAGGGTGCATTATCGTGCGCACCCCATGAGCCAAGCCAGTGATGCGCTATTTCCAGCGCTGCTGCGCTATCACCAGCAGGCCTTCAAAAATCAGGTTGTCGACCAGCTCAAACGGCCGGGTCATGCTGGGCACCATCTTCCAGCCTGCACCACCGGCCATGATGCAGGCGGGCTCCATGCTGCAATGCAGATACAGGTGCTGGTACATGCGCTCGACCGCACCGGCAATGGCGTAGGTACCACCACTGGTCAATGCGTCGCTGGTGTTCTTGGGGAAAGGCGTGACGGAGCCAGTCGGCACATGCAGGCCTGCCGTGCCACTTTCCAGTGCGCGCAGCATGATGCCGTGGCCGGGCAGAATCAGGCCGCCCAGAAAGTTGCCCTGGGTATCCAGCGCATCCACAGTCACGGCCGTGCCCACCATGACCACCACCAGAGGGCGCTCGGGGCCGCGCTGCAGAACATGGTGACGCGCACCAATCATCGCCACCCAGCGGTCTGCCCCCAAACGCATGGGGTGGTCGTAGCCATTGGTGACCCCTGCTTCCTGCGCAGATGGCACGACCCAGTGCGGCTCAAAATCCCAGCCCAGCATGAGCTCGATCTGGTCATGCACACGGCGGCGTGCAGTTTCTCCAGCCACCACGCAGCCCAGCATATGGGTGGGCGTGGGCAGCTTGCTCCACGGTCCTTCGGCCAGGCGCTCAATGTGCTCCAGAAACTCCGCACCATGTGCCAGCAAGGCTGCGCCTGGGTGTGGAGCCTCGTACATTGCCCACTTCAGGCGGGTGTTTCCGATGTCAATGGCCAAAAAAGTCATGGGCGGCATTATCAAGATTTTTTCTGTGTACTCCATGCGCTTTGCACGACTTCCCCCTGATGCGCGCCATATTTTTGGACCAAGGAGTCGCGCTATGCAGCTCGAAAATGCGGCGCAGCTGCTTTGTCAGAAATCGTGGACTGATACCGTCCTGTGCTTGGACCGCCCCTGTCCAGATGCTACATTGCAAGCCTCATCACCTTTTCGGGAGTCCACGCATGAGCCTGTTTAGTTTCATCAAAGAAGCTGGTGAAAAACTGTTTGGCGGCAAGGAAGCACAAGCTGCAACCGTCGCCAACGACCAGGAAGCGCTCAACGCCAAGGCCGCCAGTGCCATTGAGAACTACATCAACGTCCAGAACCTGGGCGTGAGCAACCTCAAGGTCAGCTATGACGCTGCTCTGGGCAAAGTGACCGTGACGGGCGAAGCGCCCACACAGGCCATCAAGGAAAAAGTCACCCTGTGCTGCGGTAATGTCTCGAGCGTCACCTCGGTAGACAACCAGATGACCGTGCTCAACCCCGAGCCAGAAGCCCAGTACCACGACGTGGTGCGTGGCGATACCCTGTCTGCCATTGCCAAGAAGTACTATGGCGATGCCAACAAGTACCCCGTGATCTTTGAGGCCAACAAGCCCATGCTGACCCACCCCGACAAGATCTACCCCGGTCAGAAGCTGCGCATTCCTGCGCTGTAAAGCCAGCCCGCACCTAGCGGCAAGTACGAAGCGCTCTGCAGGAGCGCTTTGTCTTTTGAGAGACCTGCACTATGAAAACCTTGCTCACCGGCGGTGCCGGCTATATCGGTACACACACAGCCATCGAACTGATCCAGAGTGGTCACGATGTGGTGATTTTTGACAACTTCAGCAACAGCCATCCTGAGGCTGTGCGCCGTGTGCAGCAGATCACCGGCCGCAGCATTGCCTTGATCGAAGGCGATGTGCGCGACCAGACTGCGCTGGAGCGCGCCCTGAAAGAGCACCAGATTGACAGCGTGGTGCACTTTGCGGGCAAAAAAGCCGTGGGGGAATCCGTTGCCCAGCCGGTGGACTACTTTGACAACAACGTCAATGGCACCCTGGTGCTGCTGCGTGCCATGCAGGCCTGCGGTGTGTTCAAGCTGGTGTTCAGCTCCTCCGCCACCGTCTATGGCGCGCCAGAATACCTGCCACTGGATGAGCAGCACCGCACCAGCGTGACCAACCCCTACGGCCGCAGCAAGCTGTTTGTGGAAGAAATTCTGGCTGACCTGTACCACTCCAACCCGCAGTGGTCGCTGGCCGTGCTGCGCTACTTCAACCCCATCGGCGCCCACCCCAGCGGGCTGATTGGCGAAGACCCTGCCGACATTCCCAACAACCTGCTGCCCTATGTGGCTCAGGTGGCGGTGGGCCGCCGTGAACGCATTCAGGTGTTTGGTGGCGACTACCCCACACCCGATGGCACCGGCGTGCGCGACTACATCCACGTCGTAGACCTGGCACGCGGCCATGTGAAAGCGCTGGAAAAGCTGCAGTCGCTGGCGCAGCCTGAGCTGTTGACTATCAACCTGGGCACGGGCCAAGGCTATAGCGTGCTGGAAGTCATCCACGCCTTTGAGCAGGCCTGCGGCAAAGCCCTGCCCTACGCCATCACCGACCGCCGCCCTGGCGATATTGCCAGCTGCTACGCCAACCCCCAGCATGCCCTGGAAACACTGGGCTGGAAGGCCGAACACGATCTGGCCACCATGTGCGCCGACACCTGGCGCTGGCAAAGCCGGAATCCGAACGGCTATCGCAGCTAAGCTGTGGTTTGCTTCCCTCCCTTCTTTGGGAGGAAGCAAATCCCCCTCACCCTAACCCTCTCCCGTAAACGGGAGAGGGGAAAAGAATTCCCTCCCCCGCTGGGGGAGGGTGAGGGTGGAGGCCAGCCTGGCGCATGCCGCACCACCTGCCTATGTTTGAGGCAGCACCCCCTTCCAAGGAGAAAGACTCCCTCTCCCACTTGTGGGAGAGGGCTGGGGTGAGGGAAGTGCGTCAAATACACCGCTTACTGAAACCAGGGCAGGCCCTGCTTGCGCCAGCCGCCCAGCTTGCCGCGCTGGCGGTTAGCGTCGGCATCGCCCTCAAAGCCTTCGAGGATGTTGTAAGCCTCAATACCCAGCTGCGCCGCTCGCGTGGCAGCGGCGACAGAGCGCACACCACTGCGGCACAGCAGCACGACCTTGCCACCCGCAGGCACAGCAGCGCGCAACTGCGCATCAAAACTGGGGTTGTCTGTCATGCCGGGCCACTGCTTCCACTCCACGGGAATGGCTCCCGGCACCTGACCCACCCAGGCACGCTCCGCATCGGTGCGCACATCGACGAGCACCGCCTCACCCGACTGCACCCATTGCCATGCCAGAGGTGCAGGAATATCGCCCGCATAGGCGCTCTGAGGAATAACTTCCAAGTGATGTGAAGAAGTGGTCATGCTTGCAAACTCCAGTCAATGAAGTGCAAGTGTGGCATGAATAAGCTATTAAAAACAGTAGCTTGTAGCGCTTGTATGCGTTAGTTTTCACATATGTTTATATGTAAAAACAAGGTGGATCAAGCGCAAGCTGCTCTTTTTTATATAGCCCAGTCAGGGCATGGCTGCTTGAGTGCCTGGCGCAACTGCAGATAGTCTGGACACACACTTTCCACCACGGCCCAGAAATGCGGGCTGTGGTCCATATGGCGCAAATGTGCCAGCTCGTGGATGACCACATAGTCCAGCACAGGCAGGCGATAGTGCAGCAGCCGCCAGTTGAGCATGATGGAGCCATCTGCCTTGGCACTGCCCCAGCGCGTTCTGGCATTGGACAGGCGCAGACTGCGCCATTGCACCCCCATGGCAGGTGCGTAATGCTGCAGACGCTCAGTCAACAGCTGGCGCGCATGGCGCAGCCACCAGGCAGCCACCACGGCACGCACCTGCTCGGCACTGGCCTCGGCATCAGCGCGCAGATGCAATACCCAGCGCTGCGGCCCAATGCTCAGCAGCTCCCCCGTGCGCGGGGCCTGCGGGTGCAGACGCAGCTGCAACTCGCCACCCAGAAAAGGCATGCTGCTGCCGTCCTGCCAGTGCACACGTGGCGTGCTGTCGACACGCACCGCACGATCGCTGAGTTTTTGCAGAATCCAGCGCGTTTTTTCTCGCAGTACGGACTCAATCACCGTATGCGATGCGCGCAGCGGGGCACGCACCGTCAACCCCTGCGCACTCACTTCCATGCCGATGCTGCGCCGGCTGCTGCGCACCAGCAAATAAGCCACGCTGACACGGTTCAGTTCCACCGTGTGCGTGGCTTGGGGATGCCGCAAAAGCGCCGGGCTCACGCTGCAGTGCTATGGCTGGTGCTGGAATAGGCTTCAGGATCCAGGCGGCGCATTTCCGCCTCAATCCAGTTCTGCACTTCGGCCATCAGCTCTTCGTGCTTGCGGCCGGTGCTGTCAATCATGGGGCCGATGGAGACATCCACCACGCCGGGCTTTTTCACAAAAGACTTGCGGGGCCAGCACTTGGCAGAGGTCACGGCAATGGGCACCACAGGCACGCCGGTCATGATGGCCAGGCGGGTCGCACCCGTCTTGTATTCACCGACCTCACCACGCGCCACGCGTGTGCCTTCAGGGAACATGATGACCCAGATGCCTTGCGCCAGCAGGCGCTTGCCCTGCTCCACCACTTTGTGGAAGGCGCGCGAGCCGTGCTTGCGGTCAATGTGGATCATGTCCAGGCTGCCAATAGACCAGCCAAAGAAAGGAATGCTTAGCAGCTCCTTCTTGAACACATAGGCCAGTGCGCGGGGCATGATGGCTGGCATCAAGAAGGTTTCGTAGGTGGACTGGTGCTTGCACAGCAACACCACGCCCTGCTGTGCATCGGTGGGCAGGTTCTCCATGCCCTGCACGCGGTACTTCACGCCGCAGAACCAGCCTGCGCTGTCAACGCTGAGCTTGAGCCAGGCACGCGCAATCGTCCAGCGCGCCGCCGGCGAGCCGCCGAACAGGCGTACCAGCAAGATCAGCAGGGTGTAGGGAATGACAGTGATGCTCATCCACAGCAGGTGGATCAAAGAGCGAATAAACGACATGAAACAGTCCTAAAAAAGGGGCAGCGCCTGCGCCAGGCCTCAGTCTGCGGCGGGCGATGCAGCTTGCTGTGCATCGGGCGCCAGCGCATCGGCCAGCGCCTGCCAGCAGTCATACTGCGGAACATTCTGCCCAAGGCCTGGGTCCTCCGCAGTCGGAGTGACCCGCAATGCCACGACATGGGCACCCATGGCCTGGCCCGCTTGCAGATGCCTGAGGTCCTGACCGATCACCCAGACCTCGTGGGGCTCTGCCCCATAGCGATGGGCAATCTGCTGCAGCATGCCAGGCGCAGGCAGGCGGCAGGAACAGGCGTCGTCAGGGGTGTGGGGACAAAAGAAAACAGCCTCAATGCGTGCGCCCACGGCAGCCATTTCTCGCTGCATGCGCAGATGAATGGCGTTGAGCTCATTCACATCAAAACTGCCGCGCCCAATGCCGGGTTGATTGGTTGCCAGGGTAACCTGCCAGCCAGCACGATTGAGTTGCGCCACCGCATCGAGCACGCCTGGCTGCGGCATCCAGTCCTTGAGCGCCACTATGGAGTTTTCACCCTCGGCATTGAGAGTGCCTATGCGGTCAAGGATGGCGAGCTTCATAAGTTAGGCGCAGAAAATGCAGCAAATGTGCACATGATAAGAGCGGCGTTAGCTGGCGATCAATGCCACCGTTAACAGCCGCTCTCAAATTGCAGGGACTTCAGGCCCCAGTCCAGCGACGCAGTGCCAGACTTGCGTTGGTGCCGCCAAAGCCAAAGCTGTTGGACAGCACGGTAGTCAGCTGCGCATCACGGGTCTGTGCGACCAGAGGCATATCGCCCAGTGCTGGATCAGGTGTTTCCACATTGGCCGAGCCTGCGATAAAGCCCTTGTTGAGCATGATCAGGCAGTAAATGGCTTCCTGCACGCCGGTCGCGCCCAGCGAGTGGCCGGTCAGCGACTTGGTGGACGAGAAAGGAGGCACCTTGTCGCCAAACAGCTTTTGCATGGCGCGCACTTCCTGCATGTCACCCACAGGGGTCGATGTGCCGTGCGTGTTGATGTAGTCGATGGGGCCATCCACGGTTTCCATGGCTTGCTGCATGCAGGCCACCGCACCGTCACCCGATGGAGCGACCATGTCTTCACCGTCCGACGTTGCACCAAAGCCGACCACTTCCGCCAGGATGTTGGCACCACGGGCCAGGGCATGCTCCAGGCTTTCCAGCACCACAGCACCGCCACCGCCAGCGATCACAAAACCGTCACGGTTGGCATCGTAGGCACGCGAAGCTTTCTCAGGGGTCTCGTTGTACTTGCTGGACATGGCACCCATGCCATCGAAAAGCAGCGACATGCCCCAGGACAGCTCTTCGCCGCCGCCCGCAAACATCACATCCTGCATGCCCCAGGCAATTTGCTGCGCCGCAGCGCCAATGCAGTGCGCCGAGGTCGAGCAGGCCGAGGTGATGGAGTAGTTGATGCCCTTGACCTTGAAGTTGGTCGCCAGGCAGGCCGAAACCGTCGAGCTCATGCAGCGTGTGACCTGGTAGGGTCCTACACGGCGAATGCCTTTTTCACGCAGGGTGTCAGCGGCTTCGATCTGGTTGGCAGGAGAGCCTCCGCCCGAGCCCATGATCAGGCCGGTGCGAGGATGGCTCACCATCTCAGGCGTCAGACCAGCCTGGGCAATGGCGTCTCCCAGAGCGATCTGTGCATACGCTGCAGCATCGCCCATGAAGCGCAGTTGCTTGCGGTCAATGCGCGCTTCCACGTCGATCTCGGGGATGCCGGCAACCTGGCTGCGCATGCCCAGTTCGGTGAACTGGGGCATGGCCTTGATGCCGGAGCGTCCTTCGCGCAGCGAAGTCTCTACCGTCGCCAAATCATTACCAATGCACGAGACAATGCCCGCACCCGTGATCACTACGCGTTTTTTCATGCCGCAGTCCCTTGACCGTCACCTTCACGCAGGAACAGACCTACGCGCAGGTCGTTCGCTACATAAATTTCCTTGCCATCTGCAAACAAGCGAGCATCGCCAATGGCCATGTTCAGCTTGCGCTTGATGACGCGCTTGATATCGATTTCATAGCGCACCAGCTTCACGTCAGGACCGACTTCGCCGGTGAACTTCACTTCGCCAGCGCCCAGCGCGCGACCACGGCCAGGCAGCTGCAACCAAGTCAGATAAAAGCCGATCAATTGCCACATGGCATCCAGCCCCAGGCAGCCGGGCATGACGGGGTCGCCCTGGAAGTGGCACTTGAAGAACCACAGGTCAGGGTTGACATCCAGCTCAGCCACGATCTTGCCCAGACCATGCGCGCCACCATCAGCGTCGATGTGGGTGATGCGGTCAAACATCAGCATGGGAGGCAGGGGCAGACGCCCGCTGTCGGGCTTGAACAACTTACCCTCACCAGAAGCGATCAGTTGTTCGTAGGAAAAAGATTCAGCCATTTTTCTAACTTGCTTTACAGTGGGTGAGCCCACTGCTTTGGTTTCTCGTGTGTGTAATCGCGACAGTGTAAATGTGCTGCGCACAGCCGCACATTATGGAATGTCCACAGGGTATCTGGAGAAGAAAGATCTGGCGATCTTCCCACAAGGTCGCAATCACACTCCAATGCTCAATTTTTCTTGTGTTGCCAAACACACAAAGCGATGACTGCAACACAGCACAGCCACAGCGGCCACAGGCCCCATCGCGACACCCAGCGAGCAAAAGGTGTCACCCCATCACGACCCTGCACCTGCGCCAGCAGCACGCCCTGGGTCACAGCAGGTAAAGCAGCAGTCACAACGCCCCGGTGATCAATCACTGCGGTCGCCCCGGTGTTGGTAGCCCGCAGCATGGGGCGCTCAAACTCCAGCGCACGCATGCGGCTGATCTGCAGATGCTGGTCGATGGCCACACTGTCGCCAAACCACGCAATATTGCTGACATTGACAAAGACCGTGGGAGCATGGGCCTCATCGCCAAAACGCACGCCCAGTTCTTCGCCGAACAAGTCTTCGTAACAGATATTGGGAGCCCAGCGCTCGCCATGCCAGTCCATGGAAGCCTGCCCCAGACTGCCTCGCCGGAAGTCGCCCAACGGAATTTCCATCATGCGCACAAACCAGTGAAACAGGGGAGGAATGAACTCCCCAAAAGGTACAAGGTGCTGCTTGTCGTAGCGATATTCTGTCATTTCCCCAGGCACCCAGCCGATGACGGAATTGCTATAGCCCTGCACGCTGTCACCCAAAGGAATGCCAATCAGCGCAGCCGAGCGACTTTCTGGCGCGCGATAGGTCTGCCCCAGCGCCTCCAGGTAGCCATAAGGCAGCTGCTGTGGCAGCATGGGCAAGGCCGTTTCAGGCGCGACAACCAAAGAGGCTGGCGCCTGCAACAGCTGCTCGCCATACCACTGCAAAGCCTGCACCACGCCAGAGCCCGGCATGAACTTTTCATCCTGTGGAATATTGCCTTGCAATAAGGCCACATCCACCGCTGCACGCCCCGGCTGCTGCTGCGCCTGCTGCTGGCTGAACCATGCACCACCAAGCAATAGGCCAAAGACACCAGCTGCCACCAGCGCCAGCCTGGGGCGCTGTACCAGCACGCGCAACTGCACCAGCGCCATGGCCAGCACAGCTGCCACCGCACCGGTGCCATACACGCCCACCCAGCGGGGCAGCGCAGACAGCGGCCCATCCACATGGGCGTAGCCAATCGCCCCCCAGGGAAAGCCTGTCCACAGCGTGCCGCGCGCCAGCTCGCCCAGCGTCCAGCAGGCGGCGAACAGGCCCACAGCCTGCCAGCCAGGCCGCGCCCAGCGGCGCCACAGCGCCATCAGCAGCGCGTAGTAGCTGCCCAGAAAAGCCGCCAGTGCGAGCACGGCCAGCACGGCCAGCACCGCAGGCAGGCCGCCATAGGTATGCATGGAAATAAACAGCCACCAGAAGGTGGCCGACAGCCAGGCTGTGGCAAAGAGGCCGCCCCACCATGCTGCCTGCCTGCTGCTGCGCGACTGCTGCAAGGCAGCGCACAGTACGGACAGTGCCAGCACCTGCAGCCACCACTGCGGCTGCCCGGTCTGGGGTACGGCCAGCGCCACGGCCTGCAGCGTTCCAGCCAGCACCAGGGCCAGTGGCCACAGCCAGCGTGCCTTGTGCGGCGTCATGCCCTTGCGGTCAAGGGCAGCTGTCATGCAGCCTCGCTGTGTCCATTGCGTTCCAGGCGTGTGACCTGGAACCAGCGCACGGCGCCACCCTTGGCATGCAGCACCACAAAGCGCAGGTTTTCCGCCTCGAAGACTTCGCCGCGCTTGGGCAGACGCCCCATGGCGTGGCTGATCCAGCCGCCAATGGTGTCAAAGTCGTCGGCATCGTCGTGCGCAAATTGCACCCCGAAGGCTTCTTCCACCTGCTCCAGCGAGGTCTGCCCGGCCACGCGGTAGGTATCGTCTGCCAGCGCAAAGATGTCGCTGTTTTCTTCCGGGATGTCGAACTCGTCTTCAATCTCGCCGACGATTTCTTCCAGCACGTCTTCCATGGTGACCAGCCCGGCCACTTCGCCGAACTCATCAATCAGGATGCTCATGTGGTGGCGATTGCTGCGGAATTCGCGCAGCAGGTCGTACAGCCCCTTGGTTTCCGGCACAAATGACGCCGGACGCAGCAGGGCGCGCACATGCAGGGTGGGAGCGCGCTGCAGCTTGAGCAAGTCCTTGGCCATCAGAATGCCAATGATGTTGCCCCTGTCACCTTCATAGACGGGAAAGCGCGAGTGCGCGTCGCGAATGACCTGTACCAGCAGCTCGTCGTACGGCGCATTGATGTCCAGCACATCCATCTTGGGTGCGGGCACCATGATGTCGGCGGCCGTGCGGTCTGCCATGCGCAGCACACCTTCGAGCATGACGCGGGCGTCGGTGCCGATGACCTGGTTGTCTTCAGCCTCGGCCAGGGTTTCGATCAGTTCATCCTTTGAATCCAGCCCCGGATGGATGAACTCGATGATTTTTTGGAGAAAAGTACGCTTATCTTCGCGCTCAGCGTGGCGCGCAGGATGCGGGTCTGACACAGTCTTTCAGTGCAGGACATGCCGTTATGAACAGGGCCTCAAGGATAGCGGATTCTGCCCTGAGGGCAATGGCAGGCCCCACATCACCCCGGCACAGGCATATTTAAGACCTCTGCTTCAAGGGGAAGACTGATTGCGCCCATCGCGCACGCCCTGGCGGATTTCCTGCACATCGGCCAGGATGGTCCAGAACTGCTTGGCCTGCTTCTTGTACTGGTAGTCCACCTCGGCCACGTGGTTGCCCCAGATCTCGGAAATACGGCTGTCCAGGCTGGGCTCTGGCAGCTGCAGGTAGGCCTCAGACTCCGTGCCATCGCGGCGCACACGAGCACCCGCGTTGCGGGCGATCTTGAGCATGGCCGTGTTTTCGCTCAGTGCATGGATGAACATCATGTTCACCCCCTTGTTGCGGGCGTGCAGCATGGCCCGTGCAAACAGCCGTGTGCCCAGCCCCAGACCGCGCGCTGTCTTGAGCACTGACACACCAAACTCCGCGCAGTTGCGGTGCTCGGCCAGATCGGTATAGGCCAGGTGGGCCATGGCGATCAGCTCCAGGCGGCGGTTGAAGATGCCAAAGATGTTGTCGCGCTCAAAGTCCAGGCTGTCGGCATAGCGCACCACCTGCTCGTCATTGGCGGCATAGCCAAAGCGCAGGTAGCGGTCACCTTCATCGAGCTTGAGCAGGTGGGCGCGAATGCGTGCGCGGTGGCGCTCGGACAGTTCACGAATCGGCACCAGCGCAGGCACATTGCGCTTGGCCGATGACCGGCGCAGCAACTCCCTGCCTGCTTTCCAGGGCGTGGTAATCCAGCGGATCAGCTCAGTCATGGATGAATTCCTCTGCAAACGGCGGAGTCTGAGGTGCAAGTCGGTACAGCTGCATGCCCCGGAGAGGATGGCAGGCAGAACTAGGGCGTGTTCACATAAAGCTTGAGATTCGCGTTGAAGGCTTGGGGATGGGAT
>ERZ1032238.147-NODE-147-length-22281-cov-29.276388_pt1 | contig 22281 bp, 16 predicted proteins | sample MGYA00518736_ERZ1032238 | MGnify/ENA primary metagenome ERZ1032238 (study PRJEB33719, sample SAMN04261349) | wastewater metagenome | biome: periurban shantytown; feature: human; material: feces | host: Homo sapiens | place: Peru: Lima | collected 2012-01-15 ... | reverse complement strand
GGGGTTTGATGGGGCGGGTTCGGCATTGGTCCGGCGGGGCGGGTTCGGCATTGGTTCAGCATGAGGAAACACGCGATAATATCCGCCCTGCCGCCTAGTTTGGTGAGCCATGGGTATTGAGAACACGCATAAGCTGATTGTCAACTGCCTGCCTCTCAACGAAGGAGAACGGCGGGCTTTCGCCAAGGCGGCTCGCGATGTGCCGCAGGAATTCGTAGGCGATGAAGCGCACCGCGGCGACATGGTATGGTCGGCCGCTGTTCCCGAGGAGCTTCGTTCCCAAGCTACCGCAGTCATCGGCAACTTCCCGGTCTCGCAGGCCGCTCAATACACCCGTCTTGAATGGTTGCAGACCTTCAGCGCCGGTGTGGATGCGTACATCCGCCCGGGTGTGCTGCCTCGCGGCACCATGGTCACCAATGCGAGCGGCGCGTATGGCCAAAGCGTGTCGGAACACATGTTCGCCACCATGTGGGCATTGATGAAGAACCTCAACCGGTATGCCTCCAATCAGCACGATCATCAGTGGCAGGATGAAGGCCCGGTATTGAGCCCGGAAGGTGGCATCGCGCTGATTATCGGCGTCGGCGACATCGGGTCGCATTTCGCTCAGCTTGCCCAATCCATAGGTATGCGTACCTTCGGCGTGCGCCGTCATGTGGACGTGCCTGCCAAGGGCATTGAAAAGATGTATGGCTTCGAGCGGCTGGAAGCGCTGTTGCCATTGGCGGATGTGGTGGCGATGGCGGTGCCGCGCTCGCCGCAGACCCATCATCTGCTGAATGCGGATCGTCTGGGGCGTCTGAAATCCACAGCCATCGTGATCAATGCCGGGCGTGGCGACGCCATCGATCCCGAGGCCTTGGCCGACGCCTTGCACAATGGACGGCTCCACGGTGCCGGATTGGACGTCACTGAGCCTGAGCCGTTGCCGGCGGAAAGTCCGTTGTGGGATGAGCCGCATTGCCTGATCACCCCGCATGTGGCCGGCGGCAATCATTTGGAAAAGACTTCCGAACACATCATCCGCATCGCCCTGACCAACGTTTCCCGCTATGCCAAACAGCAGGAACTGTTGAATCTCGTGCGATACTGATTCGCCTGTATCGGGTGTACATGAACTCATGTACACGGCCGGCGTGTCGCATCCCGCTACGACTGCGGCATCGAGATGATACCTGCAGAGGTGTGGTTGATCAGAGGCCCAATGAACGTGGCCCGAGGTCAGTCTCAGTCTGATAGTTCGTAGCCGTTGGCGTCTTTATGCCACGGCGAGCCGGGCTTGCTGCACAGAATGATGATGCCTTCAACAAAGCCCCAGATGGCGGCTGCGATTGGGCCAAGTCCGAGCAGAATCCAGCCGACAAGCGTCAGCAGCAGCTGGGCCACGGCCTTGCCGGTGTTGCCGAGATAGAAGTTGTGCACACCAAGTCCGCCGAGGAAGATGCCCAACAGGCCGGCAGCCAACTTGGACTTGGATGATTGCCACACCGGGGCGGCGGCATACGGAGCGGCGGTGTATTGCGGCTGTGCGTAGGCATTCGGCTGCTGGTAGGCCTGTCCATAGCCGGGCTGCTGGCCGTAGCCCGCTGCGGGCTGTGCGGGCTGGCCATACTGCGGCTGGCCATACTGCGGCTGAGCGTACTGAGACTGAGCGTATGCGCCGGCGGGCTGGCCGTATTGCGGCTGCTGCTGGCCGTAGCTTCCGGCGGCGGGTTGAGCGTATGCGGCGGGCTGTGGGGCGCCATAGCCCTGCGGCTGCCGTGCGGCATCTTGGCCGTACGACGGCTGTGCCGGCTGTGCAGGTTGTGCCGGCTGCGGAACACTGTCCGAACCGTACGGTTGTTGTTGATTATCAGTCATGTGGGTCTATCCCTTCTCAATCGGGAACGGCAGTACCTTCTTACCGTTTCTGCACAACATCATCTCATGTTTTGCCTAATAGTAAAACCTGCCGCGCTACGATTGGGCCATGAAAAGTTTCCTGACCAGCTGGTTGATTATGACTATCGCCGCCGCCGTCATGGTCGCGGTGACTCCCGGCATGACCCCGGTGGGGGAGCCTCCGATTCTCGGCATCGCCGCGTTCGCTTTGTTCATGGCGCTGATTAATGCGTCAATCAAGCCGATTGTGCATCTGATCGCACTGCCGTTTGCGATTCTGTCTCTCGGGCTGGTCACCTTGATTATCAATTGGCTGTTCATGCGACTCGCCAGCTGGCTGGCGGTCAGTCTGTTCGGCGTGGGCGTCTTCGTACACGGTTTCTGGTGGTCGGTACTGGGGTCCTTGGTTCTGACCATTGTTGCGGGAATCGTCGGGTCCATCTTGGATCAGTGACGGTGCTCGCTGGGCGAATATGAATAATGGCGGTTGGAATCGGACTGATTCCAACCGCCATTACTCATATCAAGCTACGGGATCGAGCAGAGCGAACGCTACTCGCGCACCAAGCGGATATGCTCCACATCGTCGCGCCGGGAGCGACGGAACAGCACGAAACGATTGCCGATGGACTGCACCACTTCGGCGTTCAGCTGCTCGGCAAGCTCGGCGGCGGCTTCCTTGGCGGTCAGGCCAGAACCGTCCTGCACGGCGCACTTGATGAGCTCGTGCTTCTCAATGGTTTCATCGGCCTGATTGACGGCCGACTCGGTCAAATCGTTCTTGCCCACATAGAACAGGGGCTTCAGCGAGTTTGCCATCGCGCGCAGCTGCTTGATTTGCTTCTTGGTCAATGCCATGGGAATTTCCTTACATCTTTCGTATAACCACACCAGCATAGCAACCGGTGCTGTCTGTGCTGTTTGCCGCCCTACAGCGCGATGATGGCGGCGATGTAGGCGATGACGGCGACGGCGAACACGAGATCTTGCGCGGCGATGGTCAGGGCACGCCAGTGGGTGCGGCGGATGCTCTCCTCGTAGCAGCGGGCGTCAAGTGCGAGGCTCAGGTTGTCCGCGTGACGCAACGTGCCGGCGAAAATCGGCACGATAATCGCGCTCATCGCCTTGATACGCTGGGCCAGCGAACCGGTTTCGATGGAACCGCCACGCGCGGATTGGGCGTCGACGATGGCACGGGTCTCGTCGGTCAGCGTTGGAATGAATCGCAATGCCAGACTCATGACCAACGCGATCTCCTGGGCGTGGATGCCGAGCCGGTTGAGCGGGCTGATCAGGGTGGCGAAGGCGTCGGTCATGGCGGTCGGCGTGGTGGTGGTGAGGAACACCGCGCCCAAGATGATCACCAACGCGAAACGGCAGGCGTACAGCACGGCTATGGCCACGCCCTGATCGGTGATGCTCAGCGGGCCCAGCGCCACCACCGGCGTGCCGGTGCGTACCACAAACAGATTGACCACGCCCATCAGCACCAGCAGAATCAGAATCGGATGAATGGATTCGAGCACCCGTAACGGGTTCAGGCGTGCCGCCGCGATAACGGCCAGGGTGATGGCGATGCCCAGCGCAAGCTGGAGGGGTGTGTTCACCGCGAACATCGTGAACATGGCGGCCAGGAAGCCCACCATCTTCACGCGCGGGTCAAGTCGGTGGATCACCGAGTGCGCGGGTTTGTCAGGGGAGACGGACTCGGCGGGGAAGGCAGTCTCGGTTGCCGAGATGCTCTCAGCACCAGCCGCGCCGGCAATCGGCATACGTACCACGCGATCGGCGATATGCTTGGCCTCCGCTCGGTCATGGGTGATGATGAGCACGGTCACGCCGCGCGATTTGAGCGTGCGCAACAGCTCATGGATGCGCTCCTTGGCCTGGACGTCCAGGCTCGCGGTCGGCTCGTCCATGATGAGCACGTCAGGATTGCAGGCCAGCACGCCGGCGATGGCCGCCAATCGCTGCTGTCCGCCGGACAGGTCGAAAGGGGAGCGGTCGGCAAGATGCCCGATATGCAGCAGGTCCAGTGATTCGCGCACACGGTCGGCCACCTCGGCCTCGGCGAGCCCCTGGTTGCGCGGGCCGTACGCCACGTCCTCGGCCACCGTGTCCGCGAACAACTGGTGCTCCGGATGCTGCATCACGTAACCCACATGCCGGCGCAATTGCGCCAATTGCCTGCGATTCGCCGGCTTCGGCCGTGCGTTGCTACCGCGTTTGCCGGTCGAGGCCACCGGAACGCCGGCCACCTCGATGCTGCCGGCGGTCGGCGCGGCCAGCGCGCACAGCATGCGCACCAGCGTCGACTTGCCCGAACCGTTCACGCCCATCAGTGCCACGGTTTCACCGCGCGCGATGGTGAACGACAGGTCATCGATAACCGCCCGTTTGGCCGAAGGATAGCGATAGGTCAGATGCGAGACGCGAATAATGGGGTTCGTCATATCACCGATGCCGTCGGAGAGCAGCGGCAGTTCGGAGCCGTCTTCGCGCTTCCGCTGGCGGGGGCTGTCGTTCGTAGGACGACTGGGGGCGGCTTCTGTGCCGATACCACCCTCAGTCTCGCTTCGCGAGACAGCCTCCGCTAGCGGGGGTCGATTATCGGCGGCTGCAGTGACACCAACGATTCGCCCGGCCTCCATGTGCACGATGCGATCGGCATGAACGGTCTCATCCGGATGATGCGTGACATGCACAATAGTGGTGCCGCGCGCCTGCAAATCATCCAAAATGCGCATAACTTCGGCGCGTGCGGATTCGTCCAGCATGGCGGTCGGTTCGTCCAATACCAGCATCGCCGGGTTCATGGCCAGCATGCCGGCGATGGCGGCGCGCTGCTGCTGTCCGCCGCTCATACGGGTCGGGTCGGACTGACGCAAGTTCGCCAACCCCACGGCCTGCAATGAATCAACGATGCGCTCGCCGATGAGCCCGCGCTCCAGCCCGAGATTCTCCGGGCCAAAAGCCACGTCATCCTCCAACACGGTGGTGACCAGCTGATCCTCGGGATTCTGAAACACCATACCGATGCCGCGGCGGGCAGCGCGATAGGCGTCGGCATTCGGGCCGGCTGCGTACACGCGCTGTTCCAGTAGCGTCACTTCGCCACCGTCCGGCGCGGTCAATCCCGCAACTAGACGGGCCAACGTGGACTTGCCCGATCCATTCGGACCGACCAAGCATAGGCGCTCGCCGGCATGGACCGTGAGCGAAACGCCATCCAAAGCCCATGAAGTGCCGCGGTCATAGCTGAAACGAATGTCCTTGAGTACGGCGGCGGGGGGAGCGGGCTCGGCGGAATCGTGGAACTCGTCGGCGTCGAAGGAATGGGGTGCAACGGTCATGAAACAGCAATCCGTAACTGATAGGCGAAAACGCAGAATCCCGGCAAGGGCCGGAGTTCTGCGTTCTTGTTCTTTGAGTGGTCGTTGAGTGGTCGTTAGTCGTGGCGGGCAGCGGCCCGTCTCAGGCCGGTCACTGCTGCTTGGACATCAGGTTGGAAATCGGCTTGTAGATCAGGAAGGTGATCACGGCGTGAATCGCCATCTTCGCCACGTTGAACGGCAGCAGAATCGGCAGAATCATCGCGGCCACAGCCTGGTAGGTCATGTGCGCGTAAATCGGCGTGACGATGAGGTTGCCCACCAGCGCCACCACGATGGCCAGCACCGCACCCACCAGAATGCCGATGGCGGCACCCTTGCGCGTACGGATCTTACGGTAGATGAACGCGGCCGGCACAGACAGGAACAGTGCCACCAGCACAGCCATCAGCGAACCCCACGGGTCGGCGAACATGTGCGGCACAAAGCCGAGCACAGACACGATTGCGGCGGCGGCCGGGCCATACGCAAAGCCGGCAATCAGGCAGACGATGCCGGACGGGTCGTACTTCAGCCAAGTGACCGGCGTAATCGGGAATTCAATGAAGCTGGTGACCATCGCCAGCGCCACGAACAGCGCATACATGGCGATACGGCGCGTGGACCAGCGGCCGGAATCAGCCACACCAGTGGTGTGTGAGCCAAGTTTGGCGCTGGCGGCGGACGCGCTGGCCGAACCCTCGGCCTCGGGTGCCACAGAACGAACAACTTGCATGCGGATACGCGAAGATACGCTCATAATGAGCCCTCGTTTCTTCCATCCGGACTATACCGTTGGCTCCGGAATCTCACCGGATCAGCCGCTTGCGCGGGTCGCGGGCTTCCTACCATCCCCGTTATGAAACCCGGGGTGCAGGTTACCGCCAGTAAGGAATTGCACCTTCCCTGAAACTGACAGGCTTATTCATACGCCATGCGCCGGACGTACGCAACCCGCGTTTCACTGTGCAGAAATTCGTCTTGTGCCGGTCAAGTGCAACAATGGGAGCCATGGCTGAAGTGAAGAAACCCAACAACACCATCGACAAGCTTGCCCTGATCGTCACCACCTACAAACGTCAGCAGCTGCTCGAGGTACTGTTCGATTCGATTCTGGCGCTTGAGCAGGCACCGTGGCGCATTGTCATCGTGGACAATGAGCAGTCCGATCAGACGGCGGACATGGTCGCTGCGTTTGCCGGCAAGGTGACCGGCCAGTGGGGCACCACCGTGGCCGACCAGTCCGGCAACGAAGAGCGCGTGGTCTATGCGCCGCAGACCGAGAACCTGGGTGGCGCGGGCGGTTTCTCCGCCGGCGTGGCCAAGGCGTATGATCTGGGCGCCGCATGGTTCTGGGTGATGGATGACGATGTGGCCGTGCTGCCGGACGCCATTGCCAAGCTGTCCAAGTGGACCGACAAGCACGAGGTGATTCAGGGATCCCGATTCGATTACGATGGCGGCCCGTTCTACTGGCAGTACGACTTCATTGTGCCGCTGGGTATCCCGAACCCGATCGCGCCCGCCGCATTCGGCCCGGCCGGATACCGAGTGATGGACACGCTGTGCTTCGAAGGCGGCCTGTTCAACCGCCGTGTGGTCACGGAAATCGGTCTGCCGGACCCGCGCTTCTTCATCTACTGGGACGACACGATGTATGGCTACCGTGCCAGCAAGGTCACCAACCCGATTGTGGTGCCCGACGTGATCCTGCGCCGTACGCGCGAAATCGGCAATTGGGATATCGCCGGCGTGCGCCAGCTCAACTCCACATCCGACATGAACCGGTATCACATCATGCGCAACCGCGGATACATGGCCCGGTACTTCATGACCTATGGTGACTTCCGTCCGCTGGTGTTTGGACTGGGTACCGTGCTCACCGCGGCCAAGGAAGTCATTCGCCTGGTGATGGTGGATCGCGAACACCTCAAGACCGGTTTGGTGCAGATTGCCAAGGGCTGGTGGGACTCGCGCAAGCTGATGCACGACCCCACCTGGAAGCCCATGCCGTCGCTGAAGTAGCCGTAGTAGTGGCTCCCTCATCAGAGGGGGCTTATTTACGGTCACTTATGAATGAACAGGCCACCGTCGCCCCAGGCCCACTGGCCTTGGCCGGCACCGATCTGGAAGTGCAGCTTGGCGATGCCCATGTCATTGAACGCGTGGTGCGCGTCTCCCGCACTCTGGTCGATATGCGCGGCGGCGGTATCGTCGGCCGGATTATACGAGAAGGTGATCGGCTGACGGTTCATCGCGCGCGACACAGAGTCAGGCCGCCACAGACGCCGAATTTTCCTAGTATCGAAATCGCGCGCATTGCCCATTGGGGGGCTTGAAAAACGATACGGATAGGGTACGTAGTGACCGTCGGCGATGCACACGTTTGCACAATTGGTGTGTAATGGTTTCGTGTTGAGCACAATTCGCGTTAGACTGGGCGCAACCCTACGAACTGATGAAAACGTATGGAAAGGAAGGTCAACGATGATTGAAACTGCACAGGCTTTCGGTGTTGACATTGGCGGTTCCGGCATCAAGGCCGCACCTGTCGATCTGACCAAGGGCGATTTCGCCGAGCCGCGATTGAAGATTCTCACTCCCGAGGTCTCCACGCCTCAGGCCGTGGCCGAAATCGTCAAGCAGCAGCTCGACCACTTCGAAGTGCCTGAATCCGCACCCGTTGGCATCGCCTTCCCCGCGCCGATCAAGCCCGGCCAGAAGCTCGACTTCATGGCCAACCTCGACCAGTCTTGGATTGGCGTGGACGTTACTGAAGTGTTCTCCGAAGCCTGCGGCCGCCCGGTCGTCGTGGTGAACGACGCCGACGCCGCCGGCCTGGCCGAAGTCCAGTTCGGTGCCGCCAAGGGCCAGGATGGTCTGGTCATCGCCACCACACTGGGCACCGGCATCGGCACCGCCTTGATCTACAACGGCGTGCTCATCCCGAACACCGAACTCGGACACATCATCCTGAGCGCCAAGCATCTGGACGCCGAGAAGTATGCCTCCTCCGCGATTCGCGAGAACGAGGAACTGGGCTACAAGAAGTGGGCCAAGCGTCTGACCAAGTACTACGGCCTTATGGAAAAGTACTTCAACCCGGACCTGTTCACCGTCGGCGGCGGCGTGAGCCGTCAGAGCGAAAAGTTCCTGCCGTACGTGGATATCAAGACCCCGATTGTGCCCGCCAAGCTGCGTAACCAGGCTGGCATCGTCGGTGCCGCCTACTACGCCAGCACCAAGCAGCAGTGAGCTGAGTTATTTCTGCTGGCGCAGGAGCCGTATTGACCATATGTAAGGCCGTCCAAGTATTTCGGGCGGCCTTTTTTAATGAGTAATTCGTTCATTAGGTCGATTATGTGTTCATTAGGTCACTCCCATTCCAGACCTGAATTGCAATGGGCTCGGAATGGCGGCGTTTCAAGCATCAACAATTGTGAGGCTCGACTAGCAGTGACCTAATGAGCGCGAAAATGACCTAATGAATGTAGCTAGGCCGTTATTCGATGTGGATTGAAGTCATAGTATGTCTGACGACTCCGCTGCCGTGCCGCACGATTGTCGTAGTGCTGGATGCTGGTGGATATGAGGCCTCGATATACCTGGCTCGGCAGGGGTGGTTTTATCGTGGGAGGGTATGAGCATGCATTTCTCTTCTCGTGTGGATATTTCTGCGCCGAATCCCATTGCGGCGGCCGAGGCGGCAGCCAAGGCAAACGGCATCGCACTCAGCAAACTCAACGATTCCAATCCGACCCGCCACGGGTTGGCACCCGAATTGGTGCCGAGCGTGTATACGGCCGACCCGCGTGGACCGCGTGCGGCACGAGAATCATTGGCCGCATTCCTCAATACGGCAAACGTGGTAGACGCAAGCAGCCCTCAGTTGGCTTCGCCCGCCGCCGGCGAGGGCAGGAACGAGCGCCATGCCGCTTTCACCAATGTGAATACCGCCATCGAGGGCGCCGACCCGGACGCCCTGTACCTGCTGAGCTCCACGTCCGAGGCGTATTCGTGGCTGATTAAGTTACTTTGCGATGCCGGCGACGCGGTGCTGGCACCCAAACCCGGCTATCCGCTGATTGAGTCGATTGCACGGCTTGAATGCGTCGATACGGTCGAATACCAGTTGCAATTCGACGGCTCCTGGTTCATCGACATCGCCGAACTCGAGCGGCTACTCAGCGAGCCCGGTGGCGAACGCGTCAGAGCATTGGTACTCATCAACCCGAACAATCCGACCGGTTCGTACGTAAAACCAACCGAGCGTGCACGTATCGTGACATTGTGCCGTGAGCACGGCATCGCCCTTATCGCCGATGAAGTGTTCTTCGATTACTCTCTCGAACCTTTCCCCGGCGACGCACGGCTCGCGGGGGAGCGCGGCGTGCTCACCTTCGCCCTAGACGGATTCTCCAAAATGCTGGCCGCTCCGCACGCCAAAGTCGGGTGGATTCAGGTGTCCGGACCTGCCGAGGACGTTGCCGAGGCCCAGCGTCGACTGGACGTCATCGCCGACGATTATCTGCCGATGGGCGACATCATCGCCGAACGGATTCCCGCATTATTGAACGCCGCGCCCGCACAGACCAGACGGGTGGGGGAGCGCGTGCGCAATAACCTGGCCAAGTTGCACGAGTTGCTTGACGCCGATCCCAACGGGCTGGTCAGCGTGCTACGGGCCGAAGGCGGCTGGAACGTGCTGTTACGAGTGCCTTCCGTCATCGATGAGAACGAACTGGTGTTGCGGCTGATTGACGAGCACCAACTCACCGGACAGCCCGGCTACTTCTTCGACATGACCTCCAATGGATACCTGGCCGTTTCCCTGCTGCCCGAACCGGACGAATTCGAGCGTGGCATCCGCGCCGTGCTCAATACCGTCGCCGCTTTGCTGCGATAGGCCGGTGTTTGCCGGCACCACACCTGTACTCCACGTACAATGGCGGCATGGGATTCTTGTTTAGACCGAAAGAACTGCCACACCCGGCATCGCTGACGTTCACTTTGGAACAGGCCGGGCATACGTATGATGATGGGCACGTGGGACTTGCTCCCACGGACATCACCATCAGCGAGCGGCGGGTGGCCGTGATCGGACTGAACGGCGCAGGCAAATCCACATTGCTGGGTCTGCTGGACGGTTCGTTGAAGGCCAACGCCGGCACGGTGACCATTGCGGGCGGTGAGGAACGTCTTGACCCGGCTGTGAAGAAGGACGCGAAGCGCATCGATAATCTGGTCGGCAAAGTTCGCCGCGAGGAGATTCCGAACAGTTTCTACCAAGCGGCGAATATTTCCGAGGCTGTTTCCGAAGCGTTGAAAAAGCACAAGGTGCCCGAGTCAGAACGTCATGCGCGCATCGGTAATCTGTTCGCGCATTTTGATTTGGTGCAGGTCTCCAAGGCCAAGGCCGGCGAATTGGACTCCGAGAAACGGCACCTGCTGGCTATTGCGGCCGCGCTGAGCTTTGAGCCGAGTGCGATTGTGGCGGATGAGCCGAGCAAGGGATTGGATGAGATTGGCACCGCGCATGTGGCCAAGGCGTTGTTCAGCTACAACAAGCAGGTGATTTTCGCCACGCATGACACGGATATGATCCGCCGGCCCGAATACGCCATCGACCGCATACTGGTGCTGGACGAGCACGCGGTCGTGTTTGACGGAGCGCCGGCTGAGGCTGTGGCGTTTTATGAGGATCTGATTCGCCGCAAGTATGAGGCTGCGAAGCGGTAGCAGATAGGAATCGGCCGTTGGGGGATTGGCATCGGCCGTGAGTCCGATGCCGAGGCTCACGCGAAGTAGAAGCCGCGGAAGCCGTACTGGTAGACGCGGCAGATGCATCCCGAACTGAGCACCATCTTGTACTGTGCCTTGAGGTTGCCGTCGGTGTCGGTGATGGTCAGGGTAATGGTGTTCTTGACCTTGGGGATCAGTCCCAACACCAGAAACTCGTGCTCGGTGGAGGCGATGTCATTGCTCGATACCGTGGTCGTCTGACTCGCCGTGCTGGCACCGCCGACATTGCCGGAACCGTCGGCGTCGCCGGCGGCGGCCTCACGGTATGCGGCGGCCGCCTCATCGCTGGTGATGGCGTTGGCCGTGTAATCCGGGTACCCCTCAGCGGAAACGGTGTAGCTGGAAGACGCGACTGCGGACGGCAGTGGATACGGGGAAATCCTCACGACAGTATGGGTAAACGATTAGTGAATTACGTCACATACATTATGCCGCAGGTTTTGGAAAACACCGGCCGGAATGCTGGGAGAATACTGAAGCTTGGCGGGTCGCCGAGCGGTCCGGTCCTATAGCAGGGTGAACCAAGACTGAACCTGATGCCAGAGCGTCGGATTGTTGTCGATCATCGAATCGCTGCGCGACTGCACGAAGCAGCTCAGTATGGCTATGCCCAGCGCCCACAATACGGCCAGCACCACGACCCAGCGCATCAGCCAACGCCACGGAGTGACGCGGGCGATGCCATCGCCTGAAGCGGCGTCGTTGGCCCCCGCCAATGACCGGCTCGGTTCGCGCCCATTGACCAGCCACAGTAGCCCCGGTATGGACGCCAGCGAGATCAGCCAGCCGAAATCGGCGGAATACCGCCATCCCAAACCGCCGACGCGGCTGTCGAATACGACCAGTACCGCCGCCACGGCCAAGCAAGACATCAGCCATGGCCGCATGCCGTGTGTTTCCAATCTGCGCAGCAGGGGCAGCGCCAAAGCCATCAAGGTCAGTGGCGTGGCCGTGAAAATCGCGCCGACCATCACCTCGTAATAACCCCATTGCGGCATCGGGGCGGGAGAGCCCGCCAGCCACGGGAAACGATCCATGAAGCGCAGCGGCAGGAACAGGTAATACCAGATGTTGGCGGGCATATCCGCGGACGGGGTGGTATACCGGGTCATATCGGATATGGAGAACTGATACGCATTGCCGAAATTGAACGGGGAATCGAACCGAACCATGTTCCACGCCATCAGAGGCGTCACGACGAGAATGGCGGGAATGATTACCGCCAGCGGCGCGCGCAACGCCTGCAACGGCTTGATGCGGCGTGTGCGCAGACCGGTGCCCAGCGCGCGAATCTGCGGCCAGAACAGGGGGAACGCAAGCAATGCGGCCAAGGTGAACGTCGGTCGGCATCCGAAATTCGCCGCAATGCACAAGGCGCCCAAGGCCAGTCGTGGCAGGGAGAGAGGCTTGGCATCGCCCGCCTGCCATCGGTCCGATGGTCTCAGCGGACGGCGGGACGTGTCCGCGCCGAGCCATAGCCATAGTCCCAGCGACGTCAACGTCAGCGATGCGGCGAACGGTATCTGATAGAAGTTCGTGCGATACAGCAAATACCCCACTTGCGCGCTCACCAACGATGAGACCACTACTAACGACGCGGCCGCCACCGAAGTCTTCGGCATCACACGATGGATGACGCGCAGCACCAGCAAGGAGAAGAAGATGATGAACAGCAGCACGAGAATATACTCGGCGGCGGATGTCGGCAGATTATGACCGGCCAGCAGACGATAGGGGACGAACAGCAGCACTGCGGGCAACACGCCAAAATAGGAATACCAGTGACCGTCATAATACGCGTAATCCCAGTAGAGCGGACTGGCTCCATTGGCGAGTAGCTGGGCACGTGTGGCTACGTCATAGGGGTGCTCGGTGGCGGCCAGTTGTTCGGGAACCGGCAAGTCGAGCCAGGGCCGGCCGGCGACCAGCGCATCGGCCACATGCCCATACTGGTCGAAATCATAGGTGTAATCGCCGGAAACGTGGAAGACGAGCGAAGACGCGTACCACAGTTCGTGGATGATGGATACGCCGATAAGCAGGGTAGGAATCGCCAGAAGCCCCACGAAAGCAAGTCGTTGCCGAGTGCTGGACGGGTCAAGCGTGATACGCCACAGGCGCGATCCCGGCCTCCAGACGGCAATCATCAGCAACACCAAGGCCATGGCGAGCACGCGCATCCAATTGATGACGAACGGTACGCGCACGTTGGCGCGGGCGTCGGTGACCGGTACGATCGCGCCGCGCTCTTCCTGAATCCAAATACGCACGATGCCGGCACCCGGCGCCTTGACATAATGGCTGCGAATAGCGTCGGGATTCATCGACTGGGCCTTGCCGGTGATGCCATCGACATCCGCGCGCACATGAATGGTCGCCAGCGGTTTGAAGACTTCCTTATCGTCGTTCGCTTTGGATTCGGCCTCGGCCTGCTCGCGGGCCTTATCGATGACCTTGCTGCTCTCGGTATCGATGCGTAGGTAATCCGACGTGCCGTCCGCGGTCAGTTCAAGATAGGCCTTGGTCGGATCGGTGACGGTCAACATGCCATCATTCCGGCGCGTGAGACCCGAACCCAGCGTGTTATGCACGGCGTTCGTATCCGTGCTCGCTCCGAGCGTACGCCAGAACGGCAGGTTGAACACGATGCACTCCATGGCGGCGATGGCGGCGACGGCGGCCAGCAAGGCGATCAGCAGGCGCACCAAACGCAGCCGGTGCCGGGTATCCGGGCGGCTGGGCAGGTGCCGTTCATGATTCGACGGCATCGGACGGTCTGCGCGAGTGTGGTCTATGGAATGCACGCATTTATTCTATAGGCTTTATTCGGGCTTGATGTCGGGCAAACAAGAGACAATGTGAATCATGCCAAAACGTACATCGGACCATGGGAAGCACAACCGCACGCCACTGCTGGGCGGGCTGAAGGATTCGATGAACGCGCTCGCGGCCGATCTGGGACTGTCCAAGCCGAAGAAGCACGATACGAATCCGTTCGGCGATGCCTTGCGGGAGACCAGTGAGCGTAAAGGCGGCATTATCGACGAACTGACTCGCCATGCAGTGGCGCTGAGTCCTGTAATCAAGCGACGCACCTTCCCCGAATTGGAGAACGTGCCGGAAGGGCTGGTGCTTGGATGGGCGCAGCTGCCCTCCACCAGAGGCCGTGGCTTTTCGCTTGGCATTTTCCCCGACCGCGATCATTTTGCGCAGGTGGCGTTCGCCGATACGCATGGCCGCGTATTCGTGGGCACCGACCCCAACATGGACGTGCAGGATATGCAGGCGCGATTCATGTTCGGCAAGGAAAAGGAAGTGACTCTGCCGGACGGTGAGCGGCTGGGCGAAAGCGACGAGCCGCGTTCACGTTCCGGTTTCTCCCGTGCAGGCCATGGCCTGGGAAGTGCGCTGCATCATGGGCGTGGTTTGGGGCGTGGCCTTGGTCATGGTGCTGACGGCGTGAAGGCCATTACCGGTGGCGTGGCGGGGCGTGACGACACCGGACGCATGACGTGGCTCGCCTCATGGCTCAAGGCCGGCAACCGGTACACGCTTGAGCAGATGCGTGCCAATCTGCCGCCTGTGATGCGTCATGATTTGGAATACCGCGATGCCATTACCATCGCGTTCTTCGCCACGTATATGTTGCCGCAGATCAATGGTCTGCTCATCGGATTCGGTTCCGGCAATATCTTCCGCCGTCTCAACCGTGAGGCGCCAATCGGTGCGATTCGCCGTTCGGTGCGTGACATTTTGGCGGCACGAGCCCACGGCATGCGGGCCTCCGGTCTGGAGGATCACTTCGCCGATCTGATGCGCGAAGCCGGCGCCCTCGACACCACGCCGGGACTGGAAGCGGTGCATGGCGCCGAACCGTTGCACCTGTACACCTCGACGTATTCGCGCGGCTATTTCTTTACGTGGGATAAGTCCTTGGCATTCGGGCAGGCGCTGAAATCCTTGAAGATCGAAGGCAACCTCAACCGATTCGCTGCGGTGAGCGCTTGGCTGGAGCGCAACGCTTCCTTGGGGCGCAACCCTACGGAAGATACGGTGACCCGTGCCGAGGCCGCGCAAATCGACATGAAACTCATTGAGAACCCTGCGATTATGGCGCTTGACCCGTATGATGGCGAGCAGGAGCGTCGGGCCGTGCTGAGCCTGGTCGATATCGCCGCACGCACGGCTGGGCAGATTCGCAGTGAATTCCCTGATCCTCGAGATGTGCTGACCCAGCAGAACGTGCCGGATTCGGGTGTGACGAATGCTGCGGGCGCTGAAAGTACTGAGAGTGTTGAGGGCGCTGTAGAGCGGACCAATAAGAGCGACACCAACACTCAAGCCGCTCGGCCTTCGTATTCGCCGGCGAGGAGCGACGAATGGGTGTATCGTCAGACCCTCTCCTCACTGTTGCGCCGGTTACGGTTGCCGTATCGGTTTGATGTGGAGTTCCGGTCGCGCTTGGATTCGGGTGAAGTGGCCATTGGCTTCACCACTGCCGGCACCTCGATGATGCCCGATAGCCGGTATGACACCACTCGCCGTACGTGGCGTGCGCTGAGCAGCGCCGAACGCGCGTCGATGAGCGCCGCCTACAACCTGCGTGTCGGCCTGATGATGGCAGCGCTGAGTTTCGGCACCAGCGAATCCGTGCGCCAGGTGTCGTTGCACATCGATTCCATTGGTCTTGAAGAGGCGATTGCCGAACAGGATTCCGCCATCGAGGCGATGATGAGCGAGGCCCTAAGCGCCTTCGAACATCTGCGCAGTGGCGATTTGGGGCGTGTGGGTTCCAAAGCCGACCCCAAAGATGGTGATTTCCATGGCGACCCGACCCGCCCCATCACCCATGAGGAGACGTTCGGGCAGGCGGCGTCCGGTGACGAACGCGGCACGGCCGGGGGAACAGGCAACGGTACCGGACCGTCTGCGGATGCTACGGATCAGGCCGCGGCCGAATCCGCTGACGCCGATGGCGCCGCGTCCATCGATTCGCAGTTCGAAGACCTGATGAAGGGCGTCGATATCGACGAAATGGCGTTCGGCATGCCGGACGATACCGGCGCAGGCGACGACCTGGGCGGTATCGGCGGCGAGGGCGTCGGCACTGACGATGCTGATGGGGCCGCCGGCATGGACGATGATCCGATGAGCGTGCTGCGCCGCAATCCCACCGTGCGCAATATGGTCACCGTCACCTTCACCCGTGATGCCTTCCTCAAGCGACTGGACACCGATGGGCTTGACAATCCCGAGGAAACCTACCGCATGTTCGGTGCCGTGATGGACGTGGACGGCGAAGGCGGCCTGAAACCCATCAGCGCCGACTTCGACTTGGCGGACAGCCGGTTCTCTCCCACCGGATCCCAGGAGGAGCCCGAACTGGCCGACCGTCAATTCAGCCCGGCGACCGCTCACGTGCTGGGCGCACAGAATAGTGCCGGACTGGCTATCCAGCGAGTGGACTTACTGCAGCATGGCGTCAACGAATTCCACGATATCGCCAGGAACACGTCGCTCGGCTCCGTGGAAAAGGCCCAGCAAGCCATGCAGATCATCGAATCGATATGCGATCCCGAACTGACCGGTTTGGCCTCTCAGGTCACCAGTGCGTTGATCGATGGCAAGGACACCCCGGACTTCACGTTCACGCTTGCCGACGATCTTGACAAGGAGCGTCTGCGCGCCCGAGACATGCTGTTCTCGGGCCAAGCCGATCAGGCCATCGAAGCGGCCGAAGCGGCTGTGGCCCATTTGGATCAGGTGTATGCGGCAGGCCATGGCGTACCTCGATACTTCAACTCCTATGCCGAGCGCGTGGTCTACAACCGACTGTTCGCCACATTGGACGAGCGTACGGTGCTCATCCCGGACAATCTGTTCTACGCACACATGGAGCTGGCTGACGTGTTGAGCCAGATCAGGGGTGCCGAGGCGGCCATCCCGCATCTCAACCGTATGGTGGCGTACGCGCCCGCCTACCCACTCTCACATCTGAAGCTTGCCATTCAACTGGCCCGCAATGAGGATTGGGATTCGGCACGCGCCGCCTGCCTGAATGCTCTGCGTGTGGCCTTGGACCGCGATGATGCCGCGTTCGCCTACTACCGGTTCGCGTACGCCGAATGGATGCTTGACCGGTTCGACACAGCCGCCGCAGCCTACATTATGAGCGATCACATCGCTCCCGGGGCCATTGGTTCGCTGGAGAGCGAACTGCAGGAACTGGTTTCCCGTGCGGACTCGCAGTGCATACCGGTGCCTGAATCGGTGGAGACGGCCGCCCATGTGCTTGCCACGCATGATCTGCCGGTCTGGCCGCATATCGAAGTGGCTGACATCGTGCGTGACGCCGCCCGCGTATGCGTGGATGAGGGCATGTTCGTGCCGGCCCGCACGCTCTCGGTGGCCGTGGCCCGCATGAATGACGGCGAAGGCGATAACATCGACATCATCCAAGCCCAGTTCCTGCGCTCGCTATCCGCATAGCCGCCTGAGGGGAGTTGACGGTATAGCCGGCCGAGGGGAGCCGAGCCCGCTAGGATAGACAACCATGAGCACGAACGAACAACTGGCATGGGATTTCGACGATGGGGATGTGGCCGAGGTCCGGCCTGATACCGGTATTGCACGTTTTGCCCCTGGCTCCGAACAATGGATAGCCGCACTGCAGCCCACTGACGACGACGCGATACGCCTCGACCGTTTCGACGTGAACACGATGACCGCTGAGGCCGCCGCCCGCCTGTGGGCTCGCGTGGCCGCATGGGTGGAATCCGATCAGATCGCCTACTACATCGACGACTCACCCGTCAGCTCCGACGCCGCCTACGACGCGCGCATGCGTTGCCTCGAACGACTCGAAGCGGCGTTCCCCTCATTGGACAATCCGCAGTCGCCCACCCATCGCGTCGGCGGCTCCTTCTCCAACGACTTCACCTCCGTGCGCCACCCCAGCCGCATGATGAGCCTTGACGACGTCTTCTCCATCGAAGAACTCAAGGATTGGTACGACTCGGTGATTCGCGACCTCGATTGGCCTGAATCCAAGCCCCTGCCCATGAGTTGCGAGGTCAAAATCGACGGCCTCGCCCTGAACCTCATCTATCGCAACGGCGTGCTTGAACAGGGCCTGACGCGCGGCGACGGCGTTACCGGCGAAGACATCACCCTGAATGTGCGAACCATCGGCTCCATTCCCGCCAACCTCGGCGGCCCCAAGGAAGACGTTCCGGACTTCGTGGAAATCCGAGGCGAAGTGTTCATGCGCTGGGATGACTTCCACACCCTGAACAACGAGCAGGAGGACGCCGGACGAGCGCCCTTCGCCAACCCGCGCAACGCCGCCGCCGGCTCGCTGCGTCAAAAAGACCCTCGCATCACCGCCACCCGTCGCCTGAGTTTCTATGCGCATGGTCTGGGGCAGCTCACCTGGGGGCCGGACCATCCGCGCGGCACCCATGACGTGGTCGCCGACCAGTCGCAGGCCTACGATCTATACACCAGGTGGGGCGTGCCGGTCTCCCCGCACAATCGTGCGGTGACCTCATTCCAGGAGATCCTGGACATGATCGAGTACTACGGCGAGCATCGCGGCGACATCGAGCACGCGCTCGACGGCATTGTCGTCAAGGTCGATGACCTGGGCCTGCAGCGCGCCCTCGGTGCCACCTCGCGCGCGCCGCGCTGGGCCATCGCCTACAAATACCCGCCCGAAGAGGTCAACACCGAACTGCTCAACATCACCGTGCAGGTGGGGCGTACCGGCCGTGTGACGCCGGTCGCCGTGCTCAAACCTGTCTACGTGGCCGGCTCCACCGTGGCTCGTACCACGCTGCACAACGGATTTGAAGTCAAACGCAAGGGCATCCTGATCGGCGACACCGTGGTGGTGCGCAAGGCCGGCGATGTGATTCCCGAACTGGTCGGCCCGGTGCTTGAACGGCGCAAAGGGCGTGAGGGCCAGCTGCGCGAATTCGTCATGCCCGAGTTCTGCCCTTCATGCGGCGCGAAACTGGCACCCGCCAAGGAGGGTGACAAGGACATCCGCTGCCCGAATGTGGAAAGCTGCCCGGCCCAGTTGACCGAGCGCGTGATTTCGCTGGCCTCACGCAAGGCGTTCGACATCGAGCATCTGGGTGAACAGTCGGCCATCGCTCTGACCAACCCGGAGGAGAACCGGCCTGATTCGGTGGCGACCTACGCGCCGAACATCACCGAGGTTCTGGTCGCCCCCGGCGAAGAGCCCGAACCGTACGAGCCGGTGGAGGGGCTGGAATTGCCAGCCGCGCAGAAGCCGGTGTTGTCTAACGAATCCGGGTTGTTCGACCTGACCTCCGCCGATCTGCGCGACGTGCGTGTGTGGCGTGAGGCCGCAATCGTCGAAGTGCATGAGACGGTCGATGCGAACGGTAAGAAGAAAAAGGTGCGTAAGCGTGTCGGCGGCTCTGGCCTGTGGCATCAGGTGCCTGCCTTCTGGACCGCGCCCACGCCGGCCAAGAAGCTCACGGCCAAGCAGTTGGCCGAACGCGCGCAAGAAGAGGCCGCAGTCGAATCTGCCGGAACACAGGGAGGTGCCGCCAGCGCGACGACCGGCGCACCTACCGGGGCTGAGGCTCCACTTGGTACTATGCCGGGCTTTGCCGCAGCCTCCTATCCCGAGTATGACGTGCCGGCCGACGCGGTCATCGTGCGCGTGGACCACAAGACCACGCGCACCGGCGTCACGGATGTGCCGGTGATCATTCGGCCCGGCGAAAACACGCGCAAGATGTTCGACGAAATGGACAAGGCCCGTCACGCCGACCTGTGGCGTGTGCTGGTCGCGTTGTCGATTCGCCGGCTCGGTCCGCCTACCGCACGCCTGATTGCCTCGGCGATGGGCTCGCTGGCAGCCATCGAAAACGCCACGATTGAAGATCTGACGGCCATCGACGGGGTGGGCCCGGAAATCGCCGAATCGGTGGTGAACTGGTTCGCCGCCGCCCGCGAGCCCGGCGACTGGCGCGGCGCGACTTTGCGTGCTTGGCAGGCCGCCGGCGTGGGCGTCGACGAGGCCGAGACCAGTTCGCTGCCGCAGACGCTGGCCGGCAAAACCGTGGTGGTCACCGGTTCTCTGGAGGGCTATTCGCGCGACTCCGCCAAAGAGGCGATTATCGAGCGCGGCGGCAAGGCGGCCGGTTCGGTGAGCAAGAAGACCGATTACGTGGTGATCGGCGCAAACGCCGGCTCCAAGGCCACCAAGGCTGAGGAACTCGGCATCCCCATGCTGGGCGAAGCCCAATTCGCCCAGCTCCTAGCCACCGGCACCATCTAAAATAGCCCCCTCAGACGCTTCATTAACCCCCTCTGATGAGGGGGCTGTCAGCCTTTAGGCTGACTGGGGGAGAGAAAAAGCGAATCCCGCCCCAGTGTGACTTACTCCACTCCCTCTGGCATGCCGCCGCATCACACGCTAGGGTAGAACAGGCCCTAAAGGAGGATACGGATTTATGAGCGACGCACGTCAGATCGAAGCCGACATCTACGAACGCCTGAGCAAGGTCATCGACCCCGAGCTCGGTCGTTCGGTCACCGACCTCGGCATGATTGCCGCTATCGAAGCCGCGCCCGCGTCGTCGGACGCCGGCACTTACGACGTCACCGTGCACGTTGAGCTGACGGTTCCCGGATGCCCACTGAGCGAGACCATCACCAACCAGATCAACGGCGCGGTCAGCTCCTATCCGGGCGTACAGCTGCTGCCTCATATCGAAGTCGGTTCAATGAGTCGTGACAAGCTGGCCGATCTGGTTGCCGACCTCAAGGCCGAACGCAAGCAGAACCCCTTCAGCAAGCCGGGCGTCAAGACCCGCATCTTCGCCATCGCCTCGGGCAAGGGCGGCGTCGGCAAGTCTTCGGTTACCGCGAACCTGGCCGCCACGTTTGCGGCCCTCGGCTTCGACACGGCCGCCATCGACGCGGACATCTATGGCTTCTCACTGCCGCGCCTGTTCGGCGTGCACACGCAGCCCACCAATCTGAACGGTATGCTTATGCCGGTCACCGCGTGGGGCGTGAAACTGATCTCCATCGGCATGTTCGCCGGTGCCGACCGGGCGATTCTGTGGCGCGGGCCGCGACTGCAGCGCTCCTTGGAACAGTTCCTGTCTGACGTATGGTGGGGCGAGCCGGACGTCCTCTTGCTCGACTTGGCTCCCGGCACCGGCGACATGGCGATTTCCGTGGCCCAGGCGCTGCCCAACGCCGAACTCGTGGTGGTCACCACCCCGCAGCCCTCTGCCTCCGACATCGCCGTGCGCTCCGGACTCGTGGCCCTGCAGGTGCCGATGAAGGTGCGTGGCGTGGTGGAGAACATGAGCTACTACGAGCACAAGGGCGAGAAGCTGGAGATTTTCGGTGCCGGCGGCGGTCAGCGCGTGTCTGAACAGTTAAGCGCGGCGCTTGGCTATGACGTGCCGCTGATGGCCCAGCTGCCGCTGGAACCCGAAGTGCGCGAGATCGGCGAAGCAGGCCGTCCCGCGGTGCTGGATGTCGATGGCGCCTTGCGCACGGATGGCATTGGTCAGGTCTTTCGGGGACTGGCCGAGCGTCTGCTGGAGCGGTGCTAAGGGGTGATGGTCCAGGAGCGATGCCAATCGGCCAATAGAGAACGGTTCTCTTCGCGCCTATTCGCCGGTGTCGTGCAATATCCCCTGGCGTGCTAACGAAAACCACATGAAAGGAGTAGCTGTGCCCACTTCCGAACATAAGGCCGACGACGCAACGCGGCGTCTTACCCTGATTCCCGCTCCGGTGACATTGGAGTACACCCATGGTACGGCTTTGATCGGTCCTCTGGTGACGATCGAGGATGCCGATCAGTCTTGGGAGACGTTGCCGATCGAGCAGCTGTCCGATGAACTTCGGCACTGCTACGGCGTCACCGTCCTGAGGCGCCGCACACATGGCACCGTCATATCCCTGGGCCTGGATTCACGGCTGGCCCATGACGAATACACGTTGGATGTGTCCGAATCGGAGGGCATCCGTGTGCGTGGCGGCAGCGAAAGCGGACTGCGATACGGTCTGCAGACGCTGCGGCAGATCATCGGGCAGACCTCGCGTGCCATCCCCTGCCTGCATATCCAGGATAAGCCCGCATTCCCGGTGCGCGCCTACAGTCTCGATGTGACACGCGGACGAGTGCCGACGATGGAGTTCCTCACCTGGTTCGTCGACCAGC
>ERZ1032238.143-NODE-143-length-22419-cov-13.988329_pt1 | contig 22419 bp, 22 predicted proteins | sample MGYA00518736_ERZ1032238 | MGnify/ENA primary metagenome ERZ1032238 (study PRJEB33719, sample SAMN04261349) | wastewater metagenome | biome: periurban shantytown; feature: human; material: feces | host: Homo sapiens | place: Peru: Lima | collected 2012-01-15 ... | reverse complement strand
ATAGCACGCCCAGCACGCCAGAATCTGCGTTCCTCACGCCTCTCCGCCTTGTTTTTTAAACCGCTACTCTTTTTTTCTTTTTCACCCAATGCAAAACAAGCGTTCTATCCGTGCTACACAGTCGATCAACTGCGGATTTTCAAGCACGGAACACCCTTGAAAAGCGTTTTCACGCGTTCCTAGGCGTTCTTTCCTTTATTGGGAGATAAACCCTAACACCATTGCTCGACCTCGACTGGAGTCCCAGATTCGTTCTGATTTTGGCCGACAGCTTGCTCCTGCTGACCGGTTCGTAGCCGTTGGCGGCGCACCAGTCCTCGAACTCGCCGTAGACCATAGAGTTGGTCTTGTCGAGGAAGACATAGCCCTGTTTGGTCATCTCGGTGATGAACCCGCCCGCAGGGTCGTTGTCTCGCAGGATGTCCGCCCTCATCCTCTCGGACAGGCTGTTGGGCGTCAACCCCATGCGCTCGCGTGCGGCTCGAAGGGCATCGATCGCCTTGACGATCGCATACTCGATGCATTCCTCTGCGCACAGCCTCTGCTTGAGGCGTGGGTCGTACCCATCGGAGCCGGGTGTGAATCTTGCCGTCAGCGGAATCGGGTGGATTCGCCGCTCGAACCCGAACGTGCCGTCCGCGAAGCGCGGAATCTCATTGCACGAGTATATGAGCGTCGCATACGGGTTGAACTGGAACGTTGCGCCTCCCTTGTACTGGTCGTTGACGGCCTCCCCGGTGACGAACTTCTTCATCACGGCGCACGCCTTCCCGTTGATGAAATCGCTCGCGATGTCATCTCCGATCAGCGCGAGTTTACCCATCGCAGGGACGAGCTGGAACTTCTCGCCGAGTTCGTGAATGGGGAGAGAGAAGCAGTTCTCGACGCCGAGGAGGCATTTGAGCATATCCAGAAGCGTCGATTTTCCGTTCGCGCCGCTGCCCTGAAGGAGAATCATGCGTGAGACGTCGTGGCCTCGGTAGAGCGACAGCCCGAACATCTCCCAGAGGTTGGCGATCACCGCCTCGTCTCCTTGGGCGATGGAGCTGAACGTCTTGTCGACAAGCTCGGACTCCGCCTCGGGATTCCAATCGTGTGGAACCTCGTTCAGCAGCAGGTGGGTACCGTTGTTCGAGGTCAGCTCAAGCGTCTCGATGTCGAGGACACCGTTCTTGAAGCGGATGTACTTCGGGTCTGCCTGAGGCTTCTTGGGTGCCATGAGGTCGATATAGGACATGACCTCTTTGCGGAAGCCGCTGCGGGCGTCCGGGTAGATGCCGATGACTTCCCTGGAGATCGCGTCCTGTCCAAACATATACTCACCGCCCTTGCGAATCGCGGGAACCCCCTCGACCATGCACGCACCGTGCATGCGGATGAGCTGCTCCGCGACCCCGTTGCAGCTTGGCGTTCCCAAATCCCTCGTGACGGTATTGAGGGCATCGATGCGGTCGTCCAAGTTGGCATCGAGGTTCACTTCCGTGTAAAGGAGCTGCTGGACACCGTCCTTGCGCTGGGCACCCGCGAGTCGGCTCAGGCGGGCGGGGTTCTTGGTCGCGACGTCGCACGGACTTCCGTACTTCTTCTCAAGGGCCTTGTGGAGCTTTCCCACCTTCTTCGTGTAGCTCGAAACGTTGTCCGCATCGACGCGCACCAGAGCGTGCACGGACTTGTTGCCCGAATCGGTAATCGACAGGATGGGCAGGCCCGAATCGAGAAGCCGCTCCACCTGCTCCTTCTTGGAGATGTCGTCATACTCAATTAGCGCGGTGCGGAACACCGTCACGTCCTCGTTCTTCCGACCGTTGATTTTCATCGGGTTGATGTAGAAGAGGATTCCTGCCTCCCTGTCGTAGTCGGGGAACACCTCATCCAGCGAATCGGCGTTCCGAAGCTTGTTGATGAGCGTACATGCGGGGATGCTCACCGGCTTGCCGGTGGGGATAGGCTTTCCTTCCGGATTCCTTCCGAACTTGGTGATCAGCGTCACGATGTCCTCTGTCGCAAAGCACGACTCGATTTGACGCGCAGCCTGCTCGGTCGGGGAAAGGCTGGAATCGAGAGGGGTAAGTGCAGATGGACTCTTTCCGGTTCCGATGGGATGGCCCGAATGGAGACTGACCACGTTTCGGATGATCTGCGACACCTCGCTTGCCTCCATAGGCGGATCGCACCGGCTCTCATTCGCCTCCTTGAGCATGCGAGCGATTTCCGCTTCGCCAACCCTCTGCTTTTTCAGGCTGACTCCGTACTGGAAGACGGTGTTGTTGCGCTCGCCCTCATGAATCGTTACGGGCAGCGTGAAGTCCTTGGTCGAATCGTTGTTCTTAGCCATATGGCATTCCTCCTTGTGTCTGAACGGTGCGATCTATTTGACTCTCGTGTATCAGTTGACAATCCAACGGGCAACGAGATGTTTTGAGGCTCATTGCGAGGCTCCTTTTCATTAATCCTTGAGCAAACGGTTTGCTCTTTAGAAAACTACGTTCCGAATTGATCGGAGGGCTGCGGCTGGTCGTTTCCATTGATGCTCCCTATATCGGTTATTTGCACACAATGAAATGGTGCGCCTATTCTTGTCCCAGTAAAATAGGACATATTCGTGACATGCTACGGAGGGCTTTAATTGCCGACAGACGACCTTCAGAACCCCTTCAAATACGTCGACATGGACGAACTCAAGCGGTTGGGGCATAGCGCGTTCGAGCGCTCAATAAAGGAGATCAACTATCTTGATTTGCATAGACTCATCGACTCGTCAGGACGTGATGCCGCCATGGAGTTCGCATGGAAATACGGGGTCTATCACGACAGCGGCCTCTCAGAAATCAAGTTCGATTTAAACGAAAGCAACAGCGAGAACTTTGCGAGAATCGAATTTACAGTGGCGCGGAACGCAGGCGGCTACAAAGCCATGAGGGAGCACATGCTCAAAGCGATAGAGCTGAAGGCACTTTCCGAGAAAGAGGACATCACCTATAACGATATGACTGATGCGGGTTTCGACATCTGGGACGACAACGGAGGCGAGAAGCTGGAGAGGTTGACCAGACTGGTGAAACGGCAGATCATCGCCAAAAAGAGCCGTGATGGCCGAAATGCATTCTTGGAATACGAGTTTGCATCCATCCCGGCTGATGGACGAGGCGTCAGCATCACGTTTATGGATCATGTAATGGGCTCCGGCAACGAATACGCGCGGCATTTTCAAAGAGGACTTAAGAAGGCGATTGAGCTTGGGAGATCATGCAGTTGGTTTTATGAAGAACCGTATGATTTTTATTACGACCTCATGGATGGACGCTTCGGGTGCAATCAGGACGGCTACCGCAACGCGGCTAAAGTCGCGTTAGACAACTTATTCGCAATCAATCTGGTTGACGTGGCCACAGTTACGGAGGGCGGTTCTATTCGTCAGCAATGCTCCTCTGCTTATTCGGCTTTCTGGCTCCTGTTATCCCATGAGCTCAGCGGCGGCAGGGCGATGAAATGCGCCGCATGCGGAAAACCCTTGATTGCCAGCGGAGAGCGCGGTATGAAGAAGCGTTACTGTTCCGATGCTTGTCGAAAATGGGCACAGAGGCATCCGGGTGAAACAAGAGGAACGTGGAGGTCTAATTAGTCCAATAAACAAATGATTTTTAGACTTCTTTTCCCAGTGTCGTTTCCCCAGTTGATAAAGTCCATTATACTAGTCTAATAAGTAATGGGCTTCTCTAGGGGGCAACGGACGCATGAGATATGGTTACGGGCGCATCAGCACGGACAAGGAGTCGCAGAGGTTCGACCGTCAGGAGGACAAGCTGAGGGACGCCGGATGTGGGGAGATCTACCTTGAGCGGGTGAGCGGCACGTCCAAGAGGAAACCCGAGCTTGAGAGGCTGCTTTCCGAGCTTCACGAGGGCGATGAACTCGTGTGCGTCTCCATCGACAGGCTGGGAAGGTCTACCCAGCAGGTGCTAGAGCTTGTGAACAGGCTTGAGGACATGGGCGTGATCCTGATCAGCCTCAAGGAGGGCTTCCAGACGAACACGCCTCAAGGGAGGTTCTTCCTGACCATCGTGGCGGCATTTTCAGAGCTTGAGGTCGAGATGTGCCGCAGTCGCGTGCGAGACGGACTTGAAGCTGCTAAACGGCGGGGGAAGACCCTCGGTAGACCGCGAAGGGACATGGATACCGCAATAAAGATGTGGCAGTCGAAGGACTACTCCATCTCGGAGATATGCGAGGCCGTGGGCTGCTCCAAGCAGACGCTCTACAACGCGATAAACAGGGCGGGAGTCACGAGGGATTAGCGCTGTGAGGGCTACCGGGGCACGTTAAAACCCCGGTAGCCCTATATTTTCAGTCAAAGCGGTGCATGGGCTTCATCCACACACAAGGGGTGGTTGTGGGTAGCCGTTCATCTATTCGGCCTTGCTATCAAGCTCTTTCTCTATCAAATCGACGGCTATACCGAACGCCTCTATCCTTCTTCGAGCCGAGGTTATCTGCGACTTGTATCGGCTGGGGTTCTCCTTGCCTTCCAACGTCTTCAAAGACTCCCTCAGCTTATGGAGGGTCGAATCGATTTGACGCTTGGCCTCTGTGAGTTGCTCATCGGTGTACCGCATTCATTCTCCTTCGCTCATGCGGCTCCAAAACCACTGAACAGCCCCGCCGTATTCATCGCCGTCTTAATCGCCTGGGTATCGGGCGAGGCATACAGGCTCAAAGTGATGCTTGGGTCAGAGTGCCCCATGATGCTCGCGACGGAGTTGACATCCGCACCTTCACTTAGCATGTTGGTGGCAAATCCGTGTCTGATGTCGTGGAATTTCAACCTTCTGCCCTGATTGCCCGTGAGGTTGTTGTTCTTTGAGAAGCGCCCCCACCACACGCTAATAGATTGAGGACGTATATATCGATCGTCAGGGAATCCCACAACGAAAGTCTGGGCGCTAGGTTCAACGCCGTTTCGCTCGATCGTCTGATATTGGAACCGCTTGCGCAAGATATCGATGAGGATGGGATTGAGCGGGATGATTCGGGTATTTCTGCTTTTGGTCGTTTTGAGGTACGTGTCGTTGTAAACCTCCCTATGGGCATCGTCTTTGCCTATTGACTGGCATACGTTGATATAGCCCGTCTCCATATCGACGTTTCTCCATTGCAGCGCCGCGATCTCTGCCTCTCGCATGCCCGTGTAGAACGCCAACCACACGACGGCGTGATAACGAGAGCCTTCCTTTAACTTGCTCGCCGCTTTGAAGAAGGAGGGGGACTCGATTCTGGTGACCGCGTTGGGGACTGGTCTTTGCTTGGGAAAGAGCTTTATGAACTGCATGGGGTTGTTCGCAGTCCTGCGCTCCCTCAGGAAATACCAATACGCCGACTTGAGCTGGAGCTGGGAGACGCGGACGGAGTTGATGCACAGGCCCCTGTCTCTTATCAGGTGGCGGAAGAACTCAAGGCAATCGGCCTCGGTCACGCTGTCGATGTCCATCGCCCCTATCGGGTGCCGCTCCACCCTGCGAAGTGTTGTCATCTCCTTTGAATAGGTGGAGCGCTCAATGACGCCTGAGGTCAACTTGTCATCGAGCATGAATCGGATCATCTCAGTGACGGTGTATCTAGTGATGCGCTGATGCGGTGAGGTGGGTGTCGAATCGGTGGGGGTAGGGGAGTCCTCGGATTCGGAAGCGCGTAATTCCCTCCACCACTCGTTGGCATATTTCTTCGCAGACCGCTTGGAGGTTATCGACTGGGGAATTAAGCAACTCTTCTGTTTCCACTCTCCCTGCGCGTCCTTATACTTCGAATAGGCCTGCAAACGGCCGTCTTTTCTTTGTCGAATGCAAGGGGCGAGATATTCATGAGCGGTAGGCATGGTGCAACCCTTCCGATTGCACCGAACTGTGCACCCAATTTTGTATACAACACCGTGATGGTGCACATCCGCCACCTGCGCGAGAAGCTGGGCGACGACGCGCAGAACCCGCGCTTCATCAAGAACATCTGGGGCGTCGGGTACACCATCGAGAAGTAGGAAAACCGCAGGTAAAACTGCGTAAGACCATTGTCGGTGACACCTGCCGCCTGCGTTTTCGCGAGCGGTTTGGTGCAACGTTTGGTGCAATGGGGGCTGCTCATGGCTGCGGAGGAAAATGTATATTCCCGCCCTTTCTTCAAGAAGAAGCGACCGTCTTATCTTTGTCGAATGCAAGGGGCGAGATATTCATGAGCGGTAGGCATGGCGCAACCCTTCCGATTGCACCGAACTGTGCGTCCAATTTTGTATAGAACACCGTGATGGTGCACATCGTCACCTGCGCGAGAAACTGGGCGACGACGTGCAGAACCCGCGCTTCATCAAGAACATCTGGGGATGCGTTACCTGCCGTCGTCCTGCTGCAGGCGCGACTGCTCGTGGCGGCGGGCCTGCTTGGAGAGCAGGCGCGCGGGCTTGTCGGGGTCGGGCACGGCCGTCGGGACGGGCTCGTCCACGTGGCCGCCCCACCAGCCGCCCACGAAGTCGAGCGTGTGGAACACGTTGATGACCGCGGTGGGGTCGATATCACACACCAGCTTTATGATGTCCTGGCTCTCGTATGTGGACACAACGGTGTGCAGCAGGTACATCTTCTCGCGGCTGTAGCCGCCAATGACCTCGGCGCAGCTGATGCCGTGCTGGAAGTGGTTGACGTAGGCGGTCATGACCTCGTCGGCCAGGCGCGTGGTGATCTGCAGCGTCACACGGTCGTAACGATGGTAGAAGCTGTCGATGGTCTTGGTTGAGATGAACTGGAACACAATCGAATACGCGGCGTTGTCCCAGCCGAACAGATAGCCAAAAATGCCCAGGATGAGGCAGTTGAAGGCAAAAATCACGCCCCAGATGGTCTTGCCCGTGTGATTTGAGACCCAAAGCGCAATGAAGTCGGTGCCGCCGGTGGACGCGCCCGATTTGAGCGCGATGGCGATCGAGATGCCCGAGACGAATCCGCCAAAGATGACGAGCATGATCTTGTCGCCCAAGAACGGCGCGAAGTCGAAGATGTTCAGGAACAGCGAGGAGAGCGCGACCTGCATCATCGAGAAGATCACGAAGCGCTTGGAGATGCCGTTCCAGCACATGAGCGCCACGGGGATGTTGAGCGCGAGCATGCCGAGTGAGGTGTCGATGCGCACGCCGCCGAGCGAGGTGATGCGGTCGAGCAGCACCGCGACGCCGGTGAATCCGCTGGGCAGCAGGTCGGCGGGTTCGACGAACGCCTGGATGAGGAACGTCTGGATGAGGGCGGACGCGATGACCGCCACCGCGGTGATGATGCGGCGCACGATGGTGAGGCGCGCGAGCTCGAGCGCGCGGTCGGTGAGTTGGTCGACGGCGTTCGCCACGGCTGCTCCTTCGGCAATTAATGTGCAAGTATGTCGAGCGATTGTAGCATGCGCGGCGGGAACAGCGCTTTTTCGCGCGCGAGACTCATGCTTAAGCTGGAATCTTCGTGGCAACGGGTGGGCTTCTCGCGGGAATTGGAAATGGGGTGCAAGCTCTCGACCTTGCCGAACGTCCGATTTGCCAGAGGATGGTCAGACATTTGCGCGAAAGTGCCCGAGGGGCGTTTGGCATCCGACAGAACCTCAGGATACCCTCATGGAAAGGCCCGTCGCGCAAGCGGGCGCGATGCCGACGAGCCGAGATTATTGGTAAGACGCTCTCGCGAGAAAGACCTGTCGAGCAAACGAGTAAAACGCCCGTATCGACCTGTGTCCGCGCGCAAGAATCCAAGTTTACAAAACTATATTAGACAACTATAGTTATGAACAGGAGAAAAAGATGCCGATTAGCTATCAGGAGCTCATAGAGGAGATCTTTGCGCACGGAGGAACGTTCGTCCGCCACGGCAGGAGCCATGACCAGTATGCCTCTGCAAGCGGTGAGCCCATCTGGGTGCCGCGGCATCGAGGCGATGTGCCCAAAGGTCTGGAACGTAAGGTTTTCAAGCAGCTCAGATTGGGAGAGCAGGGATTTAGGAGGGTCAAATGATGTACGTATATGAGGCACTCATCTATCCCGCCGAGAGCGGTGCGGGATACGAGGCGTATGTGCCCGACTGGGATGTGTTCACCGTGGGCGATGACTTTAAGGACGCCGTCTACATGGTGCATGATTTGCTGGAACTTGCGATTGCGTCCGCGCTGGACGAGGGCACCCCTGTTCCCGAGGCGACGTTCGACCACGAGGTTCCGCAGGGCGCGCGCTTGATCGGCGTGGTGGTTGACGGCGACAAACTCGAACCTGAGCCCGAGTGCATGGACGTCGCCCATGCCTCTGAGATCCTCGGCGTAACGGTGGGGCGCGTTCACGCGATGCTCAGAAGCGGGATTCTGACCGGCCACAAAGAGGGCAACCTCTGGATGGTCGACGTCGAGAGCGTTCGCGACCGCGCGAACAACCCGCGGCCGGGCGGTCGGCCACGGCGCGGTAAGATGCAGGGGGACACGACCACGCTGGGGAACGTGTCCATGCAGGGGGACGCGACCGGGAGCGCATCGAGCGCGCCCAAGGCACGAGAGGCATAGCAGTTGGCAGGCACCGCGCGCGAGACGCTTAAACGTTACTTTGGTTACGACTCATTCCGCCCCGGGCAGGAGCGCATGGTATCGGCCATCTTGTCTGGCCGCGATGCGTTGGGCGTTATGCCCACGGGCGCAGGCAAGTCCATTTGCTATCAGGTGCCCGCGTTCATGCTGCAGGGGCTTACCCTGGTCGTCTCGCCCCTCGTCTCGCTCATGGGCGACCAGGTCCGCGCGCTCAAGGAAGTCGGCGCGCGGCCGAGCTACCTCAACTCCTCTCTTACACCGGGTCAGCAAAACACCGTGCTCAAGCGCGCGGGAGAGGGCTGGTATCAGATCATGTACGTGGCGCCGGAGCGCTTGGCCGACCCGCGCTTCCTGGCGTTTGCGCAGGCGGCTGCGGCGCCCGGCGGAATCGGCGTGCCGCTCGTCGCGGTGGACGAGGCCCACTGCGTGTCCCAATGGGGACAGGACTTCCGCCCGTCGTACTTGCAGATCGCCGACTTTATCGATGCACTGCCGCAACGTCCGGTGGTTGCCGCCTTTACGGCCACGGCGACGGACCGCGTGCGCGCGGACATCGCCGACATGCTGCACCTGCGCTCGCCGGAGACGGTGGTGACGGGCTTTGACCGCGCGAACCTGTCGTTCAACGTGGAAGAGCTGGGCGACAAGGCGAAAGCCGAGTGGATTTACGCCTATGCGAGCACTCATGCGGATGAAAGCGGCATCGTGTACTGCGCTACGCGCAAGGCGGTCGACGAGCTCGCGTTTGAGCTGGGGCGCCGTTTGGAGGGCTCGGACGTGCGCGTTGCCCGCTACCACGCCGGAATGAGCGCTGCCGACCGCGCTTCCGAGCAGGCGGCCTTCATCGCCGACGTCGCGCCGCTCATGGTCGCCACGAACGCCTTTGGCATGGGTATCGACAAGCCGAACGTGCGTTACGTGATCCATCACAACGTGCCTGAGAGCATCGAGGCCTATTACCAGGAGGCGGGCCGCGCGGGGCGCGACGGTGACCCGGCGACGTGCTACCTGCTGTGGAACGGGCACGATTTCGGTTTGCGCCGCTACTTCATCGAGAAGGACGTGCCGGACGACACCTTGAGTCCGGAGGAGCGCGAGTTCGCGCGTCAGAACCGCTACCGTCTGCTCGCCCAGATGGAGGGCTATTGCCAAACGACCGGTTGCCTGCGCGCCTACATCCTGCGGTATTTCGGCGACGAGGGCGCGCTCGGCATCGAGGGCGCGCCATGCGGCGGGGCCGTTGGGGCGGTGTCCGCTTCCGGGGTGCCCGGCGCGGGGGAGGGCTGCGGGAACTGCTCCAACTGCCTGACGCGCTACGAGGTCGAGGACGTGACGGATGTGGCGCTCGCCGCCCTGCGCATGGTCGCTGCGACGGGCGGGCGCTTTGGCAAGGCGCTCATCGCCGATGTCCTGCATGGTGCGAATACCGAAAAGATTCGGCAGTTCCGCCTCGATGAGGCGCCTGGTTACGGCGAGCTGCCCGAGGTTCCCGTCAAGCGCATCAAAGATGTTTTGGACCAGCTGGTGGGCCGTGGGTATCTGGTGCAGTCACAGGGGCGCTTCCCGGTGGTGGGTCTCGGCCCGCGCGCGGACGAGGCGTTGGACCCGCTCAGGACGGGGGAGTTTGCCTTCACCGTGAAGAAGCGCGCGTCGAAGAGCCGTTCCGCCAGCCGCGCGCGGCGCGCCGTCGATTTGGTGCGCGAGGAGGCCGCGCTGGATGCCCGTCCGCGCGTGGGCGACGATGCGGAGCTCTTCGAGGAGTTGCGCGATCTGCGCCGCGAGCTTGCCGACGAGCATCAGGTGCCCGCGTACATCATCTGCTCGGATGCGACGCTCCGCGGCCTGTGCCGCCGGCGCCCCGCCACGCGCGAGGAGCTGCTCGAGGTCACGGGCATCGGTGAGAAGAAGGCCGATGCATATGGGGCGGCGTTCCTGACCGCCATCGCCGATTACGAGGCGAGCGTGCGGCAGGGCGTCCGACAGCGTGCTCTTTAATCGGACTCGGTGCAACGCGGGCATGGGAAGAGCGACTACTGCTCGGTGACGTCCAGGTAGATGTCCGCAAGGGTGACAATCGAGAGGTCGAGTCGATCACCCGCCTTTCTCGATGTTTCGCTGCTCGGCTCGCCCTTCATGAAGAGGACGTGGTGGGTTTGCTTGAATCCGGGAATGAGCGTCGCGCGGTGTTCGAGCGTTTGAATCGCCTCGCCCTCGTTGAATCGGGAACGATACTTGCACTCGCCGACGCAGAGATGTCCGCTCGTCTTGTTTCCAGCGACGACATCGATGTCTACTCGTTCGCGGATCGAGGGGTCGGTGCCCCACCAACGTCCGATTTCGAGCGGAAGAAACGGAAGGTTCCCCGCTCTTGCCTGATTGGTGAGCCATTGCCGGCAAATGTCCTCAAATTGCGTTCCGACATAGGTGGAAAAGCCGTCCCCTTGGGTCGCGATCTTGGCCGCTGCTTCTCCAAGGCCCGCCTCGATAGCGCCGATGTACGGGCTGACGAATCGGTACCAATAAGAGAAGAACGGATCGCTCAGGTAGTACAGACCCTTGCGGGAGCGAGAGGGGTCTTCACCGAAAGGTACTTCTCGCGTCACCAGGCCGAGCCGCACGAGCGCGGAGAGGTAGTTGCTGACCGCAGCTGGATCGATGCCTGCGCGCTCGGCGATCTGTTTAGGGTGCGTGGCGCCCGATCCTATCGCGTCGAGCACGGAGGTGTAGGTCGCGGGCTCTCGAAGCTCCTGCCTGATGAGCATTTGCGGCTCGGCATACAGGATTCCAGAGATGTCGAACATGAGGCGCTGGACATTCTCCGCGAACGGCAGGGATCGGTCGATCTGCTCGAGGTAGTAGGGCGTGCCGCCAAATACTGCATAGTAAGCGGCATGTTCCTCGGGACTGTAGCCACCGAGCAGGCGTGCGGTATCTTGGTAATCGAACGGCTTGAGCCTGATCTGGCTGGTCCGCCGCCCGTATAGGGGGCTCTTGTAGCCCAGGACCTCGCTTTCCATGAATCCTTCGTTGCTTCCGCATAGGGCAAGCATCAGATTCGAGCGCTTGAAGGCGTGGTCGATGGCGATTTGGAGTGTCGAGGGCAGCGAGGGATTCGCCGCGGCGGCGTAGGGGAATTCGTCGAAGACGAAAACAGTACGCTCGTCTCGCGGGCAATGGTCGGCGAGGTAGCCTAGAGCGTTTGCCCATGAGTCGAAGGTGGGGTTGTCGTCGCGTTCCCCGAAAAACGACCAGATGGCGCGGGAGAAGGAGCGCAAGTTGTCAGTGTCGTTCTTTTGCTCGGCAGTGAAGAATAGCGTGCGCTTGCCTTTGCAGAAATGCGATAGCAGGGCGGTCTTTCCAATGCGTCGCCGTCCGTAGAGGACGAGCATCTGGAAGTCTTCTTTTTCATACAGGTTGTCGAGGATTCCAAGCTCGGCTGTGCGTCCGACAAACAAGGCAGCCTCCTTAAGCATATTGCGATTAAGGTAATCATAACATGCTTACTAATTCAGGGGGAGCATCACTGCTGTAAGCGTCCGAGCGTGTTCGAAGCGGTCCATCATGGCCCGTGCTCGTTAGGGCGAGACGGGCTAGTCTCCGACGTGTTCGAGTTTCTCAGTTGACTCAACTGTGTATGCGTAAAGGTCGCCGTTGTAGTAGGTGTCAGTGTATTCGAAGGGGATGAGTTCTCCCTCTTTTTGCGTGTAGGTGACGTGCGAAGAGCAGAGAAGCGCGATATCGGTTGCCCCGAGGAGCTCTTGTTGCTGCGCCGTGGGAAGTGCGGCGCTAAGACGCTTGCTGGGTGCAAGAATCGTCAGTCCGAGTGTTTTCACATAGTCGTAGAACGAGTTGTCGAGACACTCGATGCTGATGGCGGGAATCACGGTGCCTGAAACGTAGGTGTCGCCAATTGCGATGGGGCGTCCGTCGCCCATGCGAAGGCGAACGAAATGGTGCACGAGATCGTCATCGTGCAGTTTGAGCTTTGCGGCGATTTCGGGAACCTCATGGGCCCGGTGGACCTCGTATGAGATCAGCTTGGCCGAGGCGGTCATTCCAATCGCCTCCATGTCTTCGGAAAAGCTGCGCCCGCTGCTCGCGCTTTTTTCAACGCGCGACGCCCTCACGAACGTGCCTTTGCCGGGAATTCGTTCGATGTAGCCGCTGGTACGCAGATTGTCGAGGGCTTTTCCGATTGTGGTTCTGGAGAAGCCGTATTTGCGACAAAGGTCTTCTTCCGTCATGAGCTGGTCTCCGGCGGATAGCTCACCGCTGTTAATGGAATCGCGAATAGCCCGTTCGACAATCTGATACTTGGCAATCTTTGACATGACAAATCCTTTCAGCTAAATAATAGTACTCGAGAAAATGTCTTATTACCAGAGCAATTGCAAACTCAATTCGGCAGCAGACAGATTTAGGGTGTCTACAGGTTGGATGGGCGCTCATCACTCCCAACGTCGGTTGCAGTACTGTGTGAAGAAGGTAAGAGCCGGCAAATGTCCTAACGAAAAATACCGTTCACGGTAAAAATCATGTCATTTAGAGTTTACAAATTAGAATTATCATTGCAATAGAGTGGAAAATGACTTATTAGATAATATCAATGCAATGACAAATGAACATCTGGTCGATAGGAGAAAGTAGTATGTCTTCAGATTTGATGCAGGAATCTCCGAGCATGATGGGCTATATGCGCGATCAAGGCCGTGCGCTGCGCGATACGTTTGCCCGTCGTGAAGAGTTCTGCGCTCCCATGCGCGACCTGTTCGCCTCGCACGAGATTGGGCAGGTATATTTCATCGGTTCCGGCACCAGCTACAATGCCGCGCTTTATATCGCGTCGTGTTTCGAGCGTCTGGCGAAGGTGTTTGCCGTTGCCGAAGTTCCCACGCGCTTCATCGGCATGCGCCTTGCGACGCTCACGCCTGAGCGCGCCCGCAAGACGCTCGTCGTGGGCATCTCCCAATCGGGCACGAGCGTGTCTACGGTTGCGGGCGTGCGCGCCGCGCGCGAGGCGGGTTGTCTCGCTGTGGCGGTGACCGATGCCATGGAGAGCCTGATCACGCGCGAGGTCGACGTCACGGTCAAGCTCACCTGCGGGGTGGAGCTGATTCCGGTTGAGACGCGCGGGTATGTGGTGACGCTGCTCGAAGGGCTGCTCATGGCGCTCGACGCCGGCTTGACTTCCGGGGCGCTGCCTTGTGAGGATCATGGGCGCATCATGGGTCAGATCCGTGAGCTCATTGAGCGCTACGACGACGTTTTCGACGAGGTGGAGGCTTGGTATGACGCGAACGCCGCCGATTTCGTCAATATGGAGCGCGGCGCGATCGCCGCATACGGCCTCAATTACGCGACGGCGGTGGAAGGCGAACTCAAGCTAGGTGAGACCTTCAAGCGCCCGGTTAACTCTTACGAGATGGAAGAGATGATTCACGGCCCGCAAATGGCGTTCGATGGCGGTACGTTCGTGTTCCTCATCGCGTCGAACGAACACGGCATCGATCGTGTGCCGCTGTTCTCGTCGTTCTTCTTGGATAACAAGATCACGAGCAATGTTTACGTGATCGGCGATGCATCCGCAGCGGCGGCCATCGAGTTGCGCGAGTGCGACCTGTGCATTTCCGAGGAGATCCCCGCGCTGCTCAGCCCGCTCGTCTATACCCTTCCGTTTCAGGTGATCGCCGCCAAGAACTGCATCGCGGTCGGCATCGACACGGCCAAACGTCCCGAGGGCAAGAGGTCGTTCGCACATGTTTACAGCGAGGATTGATTATGAATCAAATAATTGTCGCAACCCACACTACCCTGGCGACGGGGTTCGAGGCGTTCGTGAAGTTCTTCATGCCCGATGTGGCGAACCTGCACGTCATCAACGCCTATGTCGAAACGCCCGAATTTGAGGGCGAACTGCGCGGGGTTATCGACGCCCTCCCCGCCGAAGACGAGGTAATCGTACTGACCGACATCGCCGGTGGAAGCGTGAACCAAAAGGCGACGCTGTTGATGGGAGAGTACGGTTTCAAGCTCGTCGCCGGCATCAACGCCTCGTTGTTGTTGGAGCTCGTGTGCCGGACGGACCCCATCTCCGATGAGGATCTCGCCGCAGCGGTCGAGCAGGCGCGCGGTCAAATGGTGTTTATGAATGCGCTCGCCCTAGACGATATCGACGATTCAGATGAGCTGTAAGCCGCGCAAGCGGTGGCAATCATGAAGGGAGAACAACGATGATTGCACTTGTACGAGCTGATGACCGACTACTGCATGGTCTGGTGGCTGTCTCGTGGACGTCTGACGTGGCGCCCGAGACGATTCTCATCGCAAATGACGCCGCAGCCAAGGACACCTTCTTGTCAAACACGATGAAAATGGCGAAGCCCGCCGGTGTGAAGATGGGCATCAAATCCATCGAAGGCGCCGTGAAAGCTCTGAACAACCCGATCAACGATGGAAAGAAGATCTTCCTGGTGGTCGAGAGCGTCATTGACGCGGAGAGCATCTTCAACCAGCTCAACAACAAATTCAATCGCTTGAACATCGGTACCGCCGGCGTCAAGAAGCAGCCTGGTCAGGAGTACCGTCCCACGTTGCCTCAGGTGCATGTCAGTCGAGCGGACTATGAGGCAGCCGAGCGCCTCGATGCCCAGGGTGTCAAGGTGTTCGCGCAGGTAACCCCCACGCGCGAAAAGATGGATTTCGCTGAGATCAAGAAGGTGTTCGCCTAGGTGCAGGAAGCCTAGACAAATAGGGAAGAGGAGCAGCTATGCTTCAAGGTGTTCTGGTGGCACTTGCCGCCACGCTGATTTACCTGGAATCTCGCATCGGCGGTCAGCACATGATCGACCGTCCGATCATCATCGGTCCGGTGGTCGGTCTCATCATGGGCGACCCAGTGACCGGTCTCGTAGTCGGCGGCCAGCTCGAGCTGGTTTGGATGGGTCTGGCCGGTATCGGCACAACGACCCCGCCCGATGTCGTGACGGGCTCGGCGCTCGGTACCGCGCTTGCGATCCAGACGGGCGCCTCGTACGAGACCACGCTCGCTCTGGCCATTCCGATCTCCCTGTTGGCCCAGTTCGGCGCCATCGCCGTGCCGACCGTCAACGCGATCTTCGCGCATCGCGCCGACGCTTGCGCCGCCAACCGCGATTACAGGGGCGTCGAGCGCTGCCTGTGGATGGGCACGTGCGTCTATTTTGTCATGTACTTCTGCATGACCCTCGCTGGTTTTCTGGTTGGATCTGAGGTCATCACCCGCCTTGTCGAGATGATTCCGGCTGTCATCCAGGATGGCCTCGCCCAGTCCGGCAACTTGCTGCCCGCCATGGGTATTGCGATGCTTATCCAAATGACCTGGGATAAGAAGTTCGGCGTTTTCCTCTTTCTTGGCTTCGCCCTTGCCGCATTCCTCGGGGTCAGCACCATCGGCGCCGCCGTGTTCGGCGCGATCTGCGCGGTCATCTACTTCCTGTTCATTGGCGGCAACGCAGCGTCCCCCGAGCTCGCTAGTGCCACCTCGAGCGATTTCATCGACGAAGATTCTGAGGAGCTGTAATCATGGCAGAAGAGAAAAAGCTGAGCGCCGCCACGCTCAAGAAGGTGTTCAACCGTCATTACCAGCTGCTGGGCTGCTTCAACTACGAGCGCCAGATGTCCACCGGTTTCGCTTGGACGATGATGCCGGCGTTGCGCAATCTGTACGGTGATGACCCGGATAAGATGCAAGAGGCCGTGAAGCGTCACCTCGAGTTCTTCAACTGCGCAACGAGCGTGTCTCCGTTTATCATCGGCATCACCTGTGCCATGGAGGAGCAGTACGCCAACTCCGCCGAGGGGGAATACGATCCCGCCTCCATCACTTCGGTGAAGACCGCTCTGATGGGTCCGCTTGCCGGTATCGGCGATAGCTTCTTTTGGGGCACATTCCGCGTTATCGGTGCAGGCATCGCCGCCCCGCTGGCGATCGCCGCGAACGTGCTGGGCCCCATCCTGTATTTGGTCATCAATGTGATCCCCTCCGAGATCGTTCGTCGCTTGGGATTCAAGATCGGTTATGAGGGCGGTTCGAAGTTCCTCGACCGTATCCAGGCCGACGGTACCTTGCAGAAGATGACGGAAGCGGCTCGCATCATGGGCTTGGTGGTCATCGGCGCGATGATTCCCTCGATGGTCACCATCGCGCTCACTGCCACGGCGAGCATCAATGGCGCCGAGATTGTTGTCCAGGACATCTTCGACCAGATCTGCCCGCAGATTCTGCCCCTGGGCCTTGTGTTTGCCTGCTACGCGCTGCTCAAGAAGCGCGTCTCCGGCACCGTCATCCTTTTCGGCCTGTTGGCACTCGGAATCGTGATGACCGCGTTTGGCTTGGTGTAGGCGGTACTGCCCCGCGGTGTCGCAAAAAGACGCGGGGCATGGCCCCCATTTCCGGGCGCGTTCGGTTGGGCCGGATGATGTCGCCCATCTAATGTCGCCCATCTACGAACAGAAAGGAAGCTCCGTCATGTCGGAGAGGAAATCCAAGGAAGAAGTGTACGCGAGCCTTGAGGATGGCTTGATCGTCTCGTGTCAGGCGACGCCCGCCGAGCCCCACTACATGCCGGGCATCACGACGATGTTCGCCGAGTGTGCACAGTGGGCGGGCGCCAAGGGCTTGCGCGTCGACTCACCCGAGAATATTCGCGCCATCAAGGAGAAGGTCGACCTGCCGGTCGTGGGCATCTGGAAGATCGATCGGAACGTGAAAGATGTCTACCTTACGCCCACGCTTGAGGCGGCTCAGGCAGTGTGGGATGCCGGTGCCGAGATCATTGCGCTTCAGGCGACAAATCATAAGCGCGACGACGGCCAGCTCTCCTACAAGACCATCGAGGAGGTCAAGGCGGCCATTCCCGAGGCGCTCATCTTCGCCGATGTCGCAACCGCTGAGGATGCCCGCATCGCCGCGGAGTGCGGTGCGGATTTCGTCGCCCCGACGCTGTACGGATACACGAAGGCCGGCTGCTTCGACAAGCTCGATATCAAGGACGCCCCTGATTTCTATCTGCTCCGCGACATCGTCGATGCCATCAAAGGCACGGATGCCCGCGTGATTATGGAGGGCAAGGTTTCCACCCCCGAGATCGCCGTCCAATGTCTGTATATGGGCGCCTATGCCGTGGTCGTCGGAAACGCCATCACGCGCCCGCACATTACCGCCAAGCGCTTCGCGCGCATGCTCAACCGCTATCACGAGGAGTAGGTTCTGCGAGCCGCCAGCTTGCCCGGGTTCGCGAACAGGAACACGCAGAGAGGATCAATCCATTATGGCAACGAACGATTGGGATATGTACGACTACATTCTCGAGTCGAAGGATGCTGTCCGAAACATCGTCGAGCATCAAGACGAGATCTTCGGCGAGGCGCTCGATTATCTTGAGGGCAAGAGTATCGACCGAATCTACATTGCCGGCTCCGGTACGAGCTACCATTCGGCATTCGCCGCGCGAAAATTGATCGAGGACAAGCTCGGCATCGAGGTCACGGCCGTTTACCCTATGGAGTTCGTCGACAACACCCGCGTTTTCACCAAGAACGCCCTGGTCATCGGCATCAGCCACGCCGGCCGCTCCACTTCCACCATCAAGGCGCTCGATCGCGCCCGTGAGCTCGGTCTCGCCACCATCGCCATGACCGCCGAGCGCGATCGCCCGCTGAACGACCATGCCGACGTGACCACCTACATCGAGATCGGCGACGAGTTCGCCGGCCCCAAGACCAAGGGTTTCATCGGCTCCATCGCCACTCTCGACGTCCTGGGTCTTATGCTCGCCGTCCGTCGCGGTGTCATCACCGAGGAGGAGAAGGGCGAGCTTGAGCGTAAGATGCTGGCCACCACAGACAATATCCCGGCGATTGCGGATGCGGCGTGGGCTTGGTACCGAGAGAACGCGGAGGACCTGAAGCGGTCGCGCCGTCTTGTGGTGCTCGGCTGCGAGGGGAACATGGGCGCCATGCTCGAGGGCACCCTCAAGATCTGGGAGGCGGTCCGCTACGCCGTCGCCGGCTATGAGCTCGAGGAGTTCATGCACGGCGGATACCACTCCATCGACGATAAGACCTATATGCTCAACTTGGGCAACCCCGGCAAGCACTTTGAACGCATGCTGCGTATGCGCGATTACTTCGTCAAGGAGCGTGGTGCCCACTGCTTCGTGATCACCTCCGAGGACAAGGGCCATCGCGATGTCGACTTCGTCTTCCCGTTCCAGAACGAGCCGTACTTTTCCAGCATGGAGTACGTCGTCCCGCTTCAGGTCATCGCCCGCAAGCTTTCTCTTGATCTCGGGATCGACTGCAACATACCAAGTGATCCCGATTTCCACAAGAAGATGGGCAGCTACACCTACTAGTACATCGACTCAGTTGGGAACAAGGCCGTCTGGAGATGAATGAACTGCTCTCCAGGCGGCCTTTTCCACGCTAACATGCTGATGAGGAGTTCGGCTGTGGACAAAAAGGGGATGTTCCTTGTTGCTGCCGCTGGCATCATGTGGGGGTTTGTCGGTATTTTCGTGACTCATTTGGCGAGCATGGGTGTGTCGACGGTTGGGATCGTGACCTTGCGCATGGGTGGATCGGCTCTGTGCGTGGCGGCGTTCATTGTATTGTCGGAATTGGCGTGCGGGCGGTCTTGGGATGAGATTGCCGGCCTTTTCAGATGTAGCCCCCGCGATCTCGCGCTGATCGCAGCAATGGGCTTTTTGGGCATGGGGATCAGTAACCTTTGCAGTTATCAAGCGATGCAACTGGTTGGTGTGGCGACCTCGACGGTATTGTTGTATACAAGTCCGGTGTTTGTGGGCATTGCCTCGGCGTTTCTGTACGGCGAACCGCTCGATGGACAGAGATGCGTCGCCTTTGTATTAAATCTACTCGGCTCTTTTCTCGTGGTGACGAACGGTGATATGTCGGGGATATCCTTTGACGTGTTCGGTATCGCATTGGGCGCCTTCGCTGCGGTGATCAATGTGGTGTATGTGCTTGGTGGAAAACACCTTGCGGGCGCGCGTGATCCGCGAGTGGTGGTGTGCTATGCGTTTCTGTTCGCGTTCATCGGCCTTTTGCCCATCGGTTTTCCGTTCCGAGACGTGACGCGCGTTGCGGGCCTCGAGCTCGCGTCGTGGTCGTTTGTATTTTGCCTGCTTCCTTCCGCTGTGGCATACCTACTTTATATGGCGGGTATCGCCACGGGGCTCGAGGCGGGAAAGGTGTCCGTGCTCGCATCTCTCGAGGTGGTTTCCGCTTCGTTGGCCGGCGTGTTGTTGCTGGGCGATCCGCTGGGGGCGGCGAGCGTGGTGGGAATCGTCGTGGTCTTTTTGTCCGTGGCGGCTATGAATCTCAACATCGCTGGTAAACGCGCGTCGTATACCCTTGGCTTCTTGGCGTTTATACGTGAAGAATGGGTCCAGGCGAATTTCAAGGCAAAGACCGCAAGGCTGTATTGGTGACAGTGCGGCGCAGCCTATTTCACCCGTACGCTCTCGGCACGGATATTAGGCCGCCTGACTTGAACCAAACGTTCGGGTCTGGCGGCTTTGTCCTATGTGGACGCAGAGAAATGTCGGTAAGAGATGATCTGATGTAGTGAAGAGTGCTAACTTTGGCGCCCTGCGAAGCCAGACGTTATGACATGATGGATGTGACCTGACGATTTTAGTGGTTGGGATAAGAGAGGTGGAAGATGATGGCACGGTCGGAAAAGCACGAGGCGCACGCCGGGTCGTATCACATGAACCTGCGCGGTGTGGCGTGCGCCCTGGCGGGCGGCGCGCTGTGGGGCTTTTCCGGTACGGCCGTGAGCTATCTGTTCCGCTCGAGCGGAATCGACCCCATGTGGGTGATGAGCGTGCGTATGGTCCTCGCGGGCATCCTGTTCCTGCTGCTTTCCGTTGCGCGCGGCGATCGCCGTCCCTTTGAGTTGATGCGCGACAAATCCGCCGTGCGCGATCTGTTGCTTTTTGCGGGCGCGGGGCTGTTCCTCAACCAGTTCTCCTACCTCATGGCCATCCAGGCGACGAATTCCGCCACCGCTACCGTGCTGCAAAGCCTGCAGCTCCTGCCGGTCGCGGTCGTGGCATGCGTGATCGGCCGGCGCGCGCCCAAGCGCCGCGAGATCGCGGGCATGGTGCTCGCCCTCGCCGGTACGTTCCTCATCACCACGGGGGGCGACCCCTCGCAGATGGCGCTTCCCCCGGCGGGGCTCTTGTTCGGCCTGCTCGCCGCGCTCGGCGGCGCGGGGCTCGCGGTGTTTCCCGGCAGGATCCTCGCCAAATATGGAGTCACGGCGGTGAACGGCTGGGCGATGCTGATGGTCGGTCTCGTCACCGCGCCTTTCGTGCCCGATTGGGGCCAGGCTGCCGCGACATTCGACGGTTCGTGCTGGATGGTCTTCGCCGCGCTCGTGGTGCTTGGGACCTGGTGCTCGTATCTGTTCTACATGCAGGGCGTGCACGAGATCGGCTCACTCAAGACGGCCATGCTCTCCACGGTGGAGCCCATTTCCGCCACGGTGCTGAGCGCGCTGTGGATCGGCGTCGTGTTCTCGCCGACCGACCTTCTGGGCTTCGCGCTGATCATCATCATGATGCCGCTCGTCGCGTGAGGGCGGTGAATCGACGACTACTTGGCGTCCCAGGCTGCCTCGTCCCACCAATCAAGCTGGGCGATGTTGTCGCGGATGTGCTGGCAGCTCTTGTGGAAGCCCTCAAGCTCGTGCTCGGACAAATCGAGCGTATAGACCTCCTCGACGCCCTCGGCACCGATCACGCACGGCAGGGAGGTGAAGATGTCCTCCTCGCCATATTGGCCGGTCATGAGCGTGGAAGCGGAAAGCACGGCGTGCTCGTTGTGCAGTACGGCGGCGCAGACGCGTGCGGCGGAATTGGCGACGGCGTACTCGGTGCACTGCTTGCCGGCGTATGTCACATAGCCGCCCTTGCGTGCGAGTTCCTCGATCTTCATATGGTCGAACGCGTACTTCTCGGGGTTTTCCATCTCGAGCTCGCTGAGCTTCTTGCCGGCGATGGTCGCGGCTTTGAACGCGCCGATCTGGCTAAAGCCGTGCTCCCCGACCATGTACGCATCGATTGACTTGGGCGAGATGCCGATCTGCTTGGAAATCTCGGTGCGCAGGCGCGCGGAGTCCAAGCCGCAGCCCGAGCCGATGATCTTCTTGGGGTCGTAGCCGGTCAGGTGCCAGATCTCGGTGCACACGACGTCGCAGGGGTTGGAGATGCTCACGAAGATGCCGTCGAACCCGGCGTCGACGATGCGGTTGGCGAAGGTGCGCGCGGCGTCGGTGGTGTAGAACAGCTCGCCGTCGCGGTTGGTCGCGGCGAGTGCGACCTTACCAGCGGCGTTGACGACGATGTCGCAGCAGGCGAGTTCTTCATAGCGGTCGCCACAGTCCACGATCTTGGTGTTGTAGGGAACGAAGCTGAGCGAGTCGCGCAGGTCCTGGACTTCGGAGGTCACCTTTGTCTCGTTGATGTCGCACAGGTAGAGCTCGTCCGCGATTCCCTGCAGCAGGAGGCTGTTGGCAACGTGTGCCCCAACGTGGCCTTGGCCGACCACGCCGATCTTTCGAGTCTGGTACATATCCGAGTCCTTCCGGCCGAAGTTTTCGTACAGGACATTGTAATTCGCACCGAGTGCTGTGCCGAGATAAAGTGATTCGTTTCCGTTCTGACACATTGCGGTGGCGGCATGTGGGGGCCGGGCGTTCCGGGCGTGATGGGCTCTGCAGGTGCAGCGGGCGCGGCGGGGTTGCGGGGCGGCGCGGGCACGCAC
>ERZ1032238.142-NODE-142-length-22439-cov-8.364814_pt1 | contig 22439 bp, 7 predicted proteins | sample MGYA00518736_ERZ1032238 | MGnify/ENA primary metagenome ERZ1032238 (study PRJEB33719, sample SAMN04261349) | wastewater metagenome | biome: periurban shantytown; feature: human; material: feces | host: Homo sapiens | place: Peru: Lima | collected 2012-01-15 ... | reverse complement strand
GGCGTTGTTGCATAAATCGTTGCTCTTCAAGCGGTAGGCTTGCAGCATGAGTCAGCCCCTCAAGCCCCGCTATCGCACCACCAATTGGAAGCAATACAACGCAGCCCTTAAAACACGAGGCTCGTTGACCGTTTGGCTGGATAAGCGCATGGCGTGGTTTGCCGCTGCAAGCGGCAAACGCGGGCGCAGCCCGAAGTTCTCAGATGCTGCGATTCAATTGTGTTTAACGCTCAAGAACCTGTTTGGCTTGGCGCTCAGGCAAACCACAGGCTTGGTGCAATCGGTGCGGCAACTGAACGGCCTTGCCTGGCCTGTGCCCAACTTCAGCACGCTGTGCCGACGCCAGCTCGATTTGAATGTACAAGTGCCGTACACACGCAGCCAAGCTGGACTGCATTTGCTAGTTGATTCAACGGGAATCAAGTTCTTGGGTGAAGGCGAGTGGAAATGCAAAAAGCATGGCCCTGAGCGTCGTCGGCAATGGCGCAAGTTGCACATTGGCATTGATGCCCAGACGCTACAGGTCAGGGCTATCTGCGTGACATCCAACAACGTCAGTGATGCAGCAGTGATACCGGATTTGCTGCAGCAATTGCCCGAAGATGAGGTGCTGGAGAGCCTAACGGGCGACGGCGCTTACGACACGCAACCAGTCCATGAAGAAGTCATCAAGCGAGGAGGTATTCCCATTATTCCTCCTCGCAAGAATGCTCGAATACGCAAAGGCAAAGCCTTTGTGCATCGAAATGCGGCGATCGCTGCATGTCGAAGGCTGGGGCGAAGTATCTGGAAACGTTGGATCGGGTATCACCGGCGCAGCTTGGTGGAAACCAAGATGAACTGCATCAAACGATTGGGTGAGCGGCTGATGTCTCGTACCTTTGAGCGACAAGTGGGCGAGCTGCACATTCGAGCAGCCATCTTGCATCGATTTACAGAACTGGGCCGTCCTCAGACGGCAGCCGTGGCATAGCCACGGCTGGGGTTTGGGGGAGCTTGGCCTGAAATCGATTTATGCAACAACGCCCATCTAGATGCGTAAGTGCCTGGACCAGCTGTACTTCGGTGCTTGTGCATGCCCGCTGTCATGTGCAGCATGTGATGATATAACATTACAAGCTGTGGCACTACATCAGCTCCATGTGGGTACGCACAAGGGTGCCGAATCACAACTTGGCCCCGAACAGTTTCGACAAAGCATTTGGCGGGAGATGGAGGAGGTCGTGGTTGTCGCGGGGTGAGCTTGCTTCGTCGGCTCGGTATGGACGCATCCACGTCGAGCCACCCGCCTCATCCCTGCGCCTGGGCATGCAATCGAGCGATGAACCGTTCCAGTGCTGGCGCCAAGGCGACGTCGCTCGGGCGCAGCAAATAGGTGGTAATGACGGTTGACTCCACGGCCAAGGGCCTGGCAACGACATCCGGATGCTGACTGGCCGCAATTCTCGCGGCGGTGGTGAACCCTATCCCGTAGCCAGCTCCCACCAGCGTAAGCAACATGTCGAGGGACGAAGCACGTTCGACAATGCGCGGCTCGCGTTGCAGCGACTGCAGCAAACGCATCAGCTCTCGCCAGTATCCCTCACATACGTGGGGATCGCACAGGATCATGGGGTGGTCCGCGAGCTTGTGCAGCGGAATTGCCTTGTGTTCCAGTAGCTCGTGGCGGGCAGGTACGGCAACCAGCAAGGGATCGTGCCAGATCGGCTCGGCGACGATGCCTTCTCCGACATCGGCCGTGTGCGCAAATCCCGCCGTGAAGTCGCCGGACCGCAGCCCGCGAATTTGCTCTGCCAGGGGAACTTCGGACAGACGCACCTCGATTTCGGGCTCTTCCTCTCGGCAACAAGCCAGAAAAGAAGACAGCCGGCGATCGACCGAACCGTCGGAGACCGCGACGCGCAGACACCCCTTCAGGCCCGCCGCGATCGTCCTGGCATTCTCCTGCGCATGCTCCAGAACGGTAAACAACCGGCGGACATCCTGCAAAAACGCCGCACCGGCTGGTGTCAGCTGAGTTCCACGACGATCACGATCAAAAAGCGTCACGCCCAGATCATCTTCCAGCTCCTTGATTGTTCTTGACAGCGGTGGTTGCTCGATATGCAGGCGTTCGGCTGCACGGGTGAAATGTAATTCTTCGGCCAAGGCAAGAAAGCACTTAAGGTGTCGTAGCTCCATGTGGGTAAAGTTCCGATTGATCTTTGCAACTTCAAAATTTAGGCTCCGCGACTGCTGCAACGGCGCTGCGTGAGTGAATGGGTGATACGCGGTATGCAGACTGCCGTCAGTACCTCACGGTCCAACCATGCATATCGAACCTCCACGCAGCTTCCACCTCGCCACGATCCGCACCAGTCCTCCGTTAATCGCAGTACGAGTGCCTTGGTTTGGCAGGAAATGATTTCGGCGGCATGGAAGTCTTTGTATTGGCGCGACAATGGATACAGCGCCTTGTAGAGAGCCTCTTTGGCGGAAAACAGAAGCGTCAAAGATCGAGCGCGGCAGGGAATGTTTCGCTCCAGGCAATCCAGTTCGCAATCACGGCCGACGCTGCGCCTTATGTCCTGCGCGACCTCGGCATCGATCAAAGTCTCCACATCAATGCCCAAGGCATGGAATCTGGAGGCCGGCGCCGCCATGGCGACGGCCACCGACGCGCAATGACTGATGCTGCCCAGGATCCCAGGGGGCCAGATGGGCATTCGATCTTGCGCGGGCAATGGAAACTCGGCATCGACCCCCATCTCCAATAGTGAATGGAGGGCGCACAGCCGCCCTGCAAGGAATTCCCTTCGCCGCTTGTGACTCATGTCCGTCACCATGGACAGTCCCGGCCAACTGGCCGCGGCAAGCCCAAGGACATTCATCGCCGTCCGGCCGGTTGGCAGTGCCAGCCCGGACAGTCTGATGTCAGGCGACAATTCCAGAAGATCGGCCAGTCCGGGAATCCACGCCGTCATGCGGCTGTCGGGACAAGGGAATGCGAGAGCAATGTTTCAATGCTCCTTCGAGGAAATCAGGTAGGGGCCGACGGATGTCAGCTTCTCGCAGGTTTCCTCCCACTCGCGCTCTGGCGTCGAATGCGGCACCAGCCCTGCACCGGCCTGTAGCCAGGCACGGCCTGCATCTCGATACGCAGAACGAAGCACCAGGGCCGCATCCAGCGAACCGTCGCTGTCGGCTATCAGCACGCATCCGCTGTAAAGCCCGCGCGCGCGGCCCTCATGCCTGTTGATGCTTTCCAGTGCTTCCCTCTTCGGGATACCGGATGCCGTGACAGCGGGAAACAGCTTCTCGAATGCAGTCCAAGCGCTGGCACCAGGGGTTAGAACGCCCTTCACATGCGACGCCAGATGCTGCACGCTGCCGCGCTCCTGGACGGTCATGAACTCGTCCACGACGACAGATTCGGCCTGGCATGCCTGCAGCATTTCCTGGACGGCGAGCTTCACCGAAACCGCATGCTCCGCGATCTCCTTCACATCCGATTCCAGTTCTTTGCGCAACTGCTGATCTTTCTCCGGCGCACCTGTCAATGCGCGGGTTCCAGCCAAAGGCTGAGTCGTTACGTTGCGCTCAGCATCAACGGTCACGACGATCTCAGGGCTGAAGCCATAGGCCTGGAATTCGCCATCTTTCAAAAGGAATGATCGGGCCGGCGTATTGGATTTGCGCCCGGCGTAGTAGCTGGCCACCATATCCACCGTGGACGGAATTTCCACAGCGCGGGAGAGGATGACTTTCTGATACCGGCCCTGTTGCATGTCCTGTACCGCCGAAGCCACGATGTCGCGATACGGCATACCTCCCGTAGAGCGCACGTCCAGAGCGATAGGCGAATCGGCTCGTGGAAGCCCTCTCTTTTCGGCCATTTGTACGATCGCCACCAGCCGAGGCATTTCTGCGCTGTCCAGGGTGCGCAGTCGTACAGTTCCAAGTCGAATACGGATTTCGCTTTTCGGTATGACGATGGTGAGCAAGGGGCCCGAGCTGTACGGATTGTCCAGACCATACGTTAGATAGGCGAACTCGAAATCGGCACGGCCATAAGCACGCCAGTTATCGAACGGGATGTCGGCCAGGGCCTGTTCGATGCTCTCGCTGACAGACGCTGATCGCCACGACCTCCCATCACTGCTGCGAACCGTTCCATCCGCATCCACCGTGATCCGCATGGCGCATTCCAGACCCAATGTCCATTCGCCGTGACGTTCGTACAAGACGTAGTTGCTGGCTTCGTGCCGAATGACTTCGGCTACTTTGACTGCCAACTCGAACGGCGGCGCATCCGTTGTCATCGTCTCCTGCAGGTAACTCGATGGCTCGGCATTCGGAGAAGCTGAGGCACGTTGGAGGGCGACCGCGACCAGGCGTCGCTTGTCGACCTTCTTGGCTGCGGTCAGGGGCCATTCGGAGATGGTTTCGATCTGATCCGGCACCTTGTAGTCGCTCAAACCACCTTCGCGCAGCGCCGTCCTGATGTGCAGAGGATCGATCGTCTGACCGCCTTCCGGCTTGATGAAAACGCAGATGCGTTCGCCCAGCAGTTCGTCTGGAACACCGACCGCGACGGCGGCATGGACGCCGTGAAGCAAACTGATCGCCTCTTCGATCTCGGCCGCAGAAATTTTTTCGCCGCAGCGGTTGATCTGCTCCTTGATGCGACCTTCCACAATCAGATTGCCATTCGCGTCACGACGTACCAGGTCGCCGGAACGGTAAAAGCCATCCTCGGTGAAGCTGGACGCGTTCTGTACTGGTGCCCGGAAGTAGCCACGAATCGTGTACGGACCTCGGGTCAGCAACTGCCCTATTTGACCTTCAGGAACGTCATGGTCGTCCTCATCGACGATTCGAACCTCATCTTCGGGGGACAAGGGGCGCCCCTGGGTCTGGATGATCGTGTCCAACGGGTCGTCCAGGCGCGTGTAGCACAGCAGCCCCTCGGCCATGCCAAAGACCTGCTGCAATTTGCAGCCGATGACATCGACCAGTTGCCGGGCCAATCCCGCCTCCAGACGAGCACCGCCCACCTGTATCAGCTTGAGGCTGGATAGGTCACTGTCCTCCCATTCGCGGCCTTCCACCCACAGCTTGGCCAGCGGCGGCACCAGCGCCACATGCGTCACCTTGTACTTCTCGATCAGCGGCATGGCTTCATCGCAACTGGCCGAGATCGATGTCACGACGGTGCCGCCGCACTGAAAGGTTCCGAGCACACCCGGAGATGCGAGCGTGAAGTTGTGCGCGGCCGGAAGCACCGCCAGGAACACCATCTCCCGATCGAATCCACACAGTCTGGCGGAAGCGGTGAAGTTGTAGAAATAGTCCCCATGGGTGCGGGGAATCAGCTTTGGCGTTCCCGTTGTACCGCCCGAAAGCAGCAGCACGGCGGTGTCGCGCCCATCCTGCTCGGTCCAGGGGCATGCGGAACCCTGGAGTGCAGTCAGGAGCTGGACGTTGCGTGTTTCGTGCTCGACGTCCCCATCCATTACAACCAACCGGAGACTCTCATGCTTGGCCTGCATGCGTTGTGCCAGCGCCAGATAGTCATGTTCGCCAACATCATCGGGAATGAAGTAGGCCGTCGGTTGCGCCAGGGCCATCAATGCATCGATGTCCTGCTCCCGTTGATTGGGCATTGCCATCACGGGGATAACCCCCACACGCAGGAGCGCGAAGAACGAATAGAAGAAGCCGAAGGTGTTGGGCATATGCACCATGGCATGGTCGCCAGCACGCAGGCCCGCAGCGTACAAGCCACTGGCAATGCGCTCGACACGTTCGTGCAACTGCGCGTAGGTCAGGCTTTCGCCCGTCTCATTGATCAGCGCGATTCGGTCGCCGTAGTTGCGTGCCCACTGCGCAAGACAATGCCCAAGAGGCATGAATTTTTCGCATGTGCTCATGCGCGATTCGGAAATGTCGGCTTTCATCACAATCTCCTTCATTTGAAAGCGCACGTCGCTGAGTGCGCGGAATGCGGTTCAAAACGCCGTCTGATGTGCTCCAGAAAGGCTCTCGGGCGACGAGTGACATAAAAGTGTTCGCCAGCGATGGCTACCGGCCCATCGACGTCGGATAGCCAGCATTTCCATGCTTCGACTTCCGATCGCCAGGCCTCCTGGTCTGCGCTGCCGTAGATCAACAACGCCGGCGTTTGCAGTCGCCGGCGTTCCCCCGGTTTCTGGGGGGGATGCCAATAGCTTTCGGTTGCCTTGAAATCCGCCCGCAGCATCGGCATGAACACAGGCCACAATCCCGGCTCGTTCAACAGTTCCTGTGCGTTTCCACCAATGGCGACCAATTGCTCAAGGAATGCGCGATCTTCAAGGTGGCTGATGAGGCGTCGGCCATGCAGGTGCGGCGCATGGCAGCCGGACAGAACCAGGCCGAGCGGCGCCGAGCCGCGCTGTTCCAGCCGGACGCAAACCTCGTAGGCCACCTGGGCGCCCATGCTGTGACCGGCGACCACGAGTTGCTGTTGGGTGATCTGATGCGTGTCGATGGCCATCAGAACCTGATCGGCCAGTTCGTCGATACTTGCCGCGCAGGCCTCGTTCATTCGTTGATCGCGTCCGGGATAGACCGCCAACCAGACCTGCCAGCCACAAGGTCGCAGATCGCGCCAACTGCGGAACGCGCTCGCACTCCCGCCCGCGAAGGGGCACAGCACGAGATGGATATCCTCTGCGCAGGGTTCGCTTGTTGCGCACAACGGCATCAGGTCAGCCATCCATGCCTCCTGCGCTTCCGTGATCCGTCTGCACCTCGTCCCAGGTCACGACTTGGGGTGGCGACAGGCGTCGCTCCTCCGCAGGCGGAACAACGCGCAGGACGTCGAGCCAAAGACGCGCCAGAGCCAACTGGTATGCGGGATCGAAGCCCGTCGGTACGCGCTCGCCGTCCAGAACCTGGCAGAGGGTCTGCAGAACGCCGGCAACGCCAGCCGCGCCATCGACCTCAAAGGCATCCCGCCAGGTGGCGGGCGCATCGTGCAGCACCGCGCAGGTCGGACGCGCATAGACGGCCTCGGCCGGTGCATAGCGATACATCGTGCGTTCCTGGCTGTCGTGCTGCGCGTCGTGGAAATGACCTGTCCACAGCACCGGCCCGTAGCTTGCTTCCAGCGTGAGATAGCCCGCAGGCCACATCAGACTGGCCTGGTGCATCACCAGACTGTGCATGTCGGGATCGGACGGATCGAGAAAGGCTTGCAGGCGCAGTACCGCCCGGCATCCACCCGGCAGCGCCAGGCTCACGGGCACGAAGTGCGCGTCAGCGCCATCCAGCGGATGAACCTGTACTTGGCCGCCATCAGGGATGCCGCAGGCTTGCAGCAGCAGATCCAGCGTCGAATACAACAACTGGCGACTGGTCGTCAGATGCGCCGCGCATGGCATCTCGCCGCCAAGGAGCTGCATGACATGGGTTGCCCGCTCTATCCAGCAACGGCCTGCCGGCACGTGCGGATAGAAGCTGTTGACCCAGTACCGCAGACCACGCTGTTCGGCGAGTTTCTGGAGCCGTTCGACATCATCGGGATGCAAGGGGTGTTCCTGCACCACATGAATGCCACGGTTCAACAGTTCAGCAGCCAGTTGACTGCCTTCGCCCTGGGCTACCGTGGATCGAACCACCACGCAGGCAATGTCGATGTCTTCGGGAAGCTGCTCCAGATGGGTATAGAGCGGAATGCCAAAGTCGTGCGCCAGTTGTTGCGCTCTCCGGCTGCCTCGGGCCAGCAGGCCTGCCAACTGAAGACCGGGCCGGGACTGAAGGAAAGCATTGAGATACACCTCGCCGAACTTCGCGCCGACGACCACGACGCGCCGGCTCTTGCTGGGATTGGAGCGGATCATTTCGTGGACTCCGCGCAGTTCGTGCTGGAAAGCCACCGCTGAACATCGCCAGCCAGCGCAACGGCGATGTCCGCATCCGCCATGAGTTGCCAGTGCGTGGCCGTCACGGTCAGGGTTTGCGCGTGTGCCTTCCAATCCGCCCATTCGCGCACCGCCGGTGTCCAGTGATCCGGGTGACGGTCTGCCTCGATCCACAGGATGGGAGCCGGAATGGATCGCCCGATGCGGTGCTCCGCCAGCAGGTTCAGCAAACGGAAAATGCGCGTCAGCCACTGCCGCGCGACATCCGTGGGCATTGCCTCGGCGATGACGCCCGCCTGAACTGCACCGACAACGAACGCTTCGATGCGGGCCGACTCGTCCAGTGCCTCCCAGTTTTCTGGCAGGACGATCTGGTGTTCGCCTGCCAGCATCACCATCAGTGCAGACAGGTCCTCGACCGCGAAGTCGGCCCCGTACACCGGGTCTATCAACACCAGGCGAACGGCCTTGCCGCGACCATGCAGCATGCGTGCGACCTCGGCAGCGACTGCGGCCCCGTAAGACCATCCCACCAGAACGTGTGGCTCCCTGCCGAGCTTCGTCCTCATCGCGTGCAGGTAGCCGGAGGCCAGGGCATGCAGGCTGTCGACTTCAATCTGTTCCGGAGCCTGCAAGCCCCACACCTGGGCATCCAATGCCCCGGCAAACGACATGTACGAAGCCACGCCGCCATCTGAGGCATGAAAGACGAACACGCGTTCGTGCGTATGCCCTTGCGTCAAGGGTACGAGAACATTCTTCATATCCGGTCTCCTGATTCCTTCGAGCGTGGCGCAGAAAGCCGCCAAGGTGCGATGGGCGAACAGCGCTTGCAGGCTGGCGCCCGCAACGCCCACGCGGTTGAGTTGGGCGATGACCCGCGTAGCGATCAGGCTGTCGCCGCCGCTATGGAAGAAGTCGCTTTCCGGACCCACCGGCCTGCCGAGGAAGGCCTGCCATACCTGCGCGACGCTATTGATCAGCGCATCGTCCGGTGCTTCGCGGGCGTTGGACGACATGGCTGCACCGTCGACCGCTGGCTGCGTGCTCGTCTCGGCTACGGCTACGGCTACGGCTACGGCTGCGGCTGCGGCTGCGGTCAGGGCCCGCGCGCCAGCAGGGGCACCGATGGCGAACATCTGCTGAGGCTCGCTTTGCCGCACTTCGACATCCGGCAGCGTCTCGCCAAAATGCCGCACCAGCGACTGCCTGACCGCCTGGCAATCGACGTGGGCGGCGCGTACCAGGCGTGCCACGATCACATGCTGATGGATGGGGGAGTCCGCGGCTTCCGGCCAGGCCAGTTCGAGCGAGAAGCCACTGCCTTGCAATGCCTCGCGCCACTGGGCCAGATTCAGCATGGCCCGGTCGTCGATGATCCGGTGATCCTGGTAGTTGCTCAGCCCTTCGATGAAGCCCACGCTGGCCATCTGCAACAGGCTGTCCCGGTGAGTGGCCTCGATCAGCACCAGACGGGCGCCTGGCTTCATCAGGCTGCCGATACGGCGCAGCGACCGTACGACGTGGCTGGCGTCGTGCATGACCTGTGCGGCAACCACGAGGTCATGGCTTTCGGCCGGGTACGTCGCGTAGTCGACCGGCTGGTTGATGTCGAAAATGCCGTAGGTCAGTTCGCCGCGCCCAGTGAATCGCTTGCGTGCTTCATCCAGGAAGAACGTCGAGACATCGGTGAAGTGATAGGTGTCCAGGCGGTGGCCAAGTGCTTCCAGCACGGTGCCCGTGGTGGCTCCGGTGCCGGCACCAACCTCCATGACGCGCAGGCGGCGCTCCGGCCGGAACGACTGTCCCAGCCTCCGCACGATATGCGCCACGTTGCGGATCACGCATTGCGCAGCCGGGTTCTGCGCATAAAGTGCTCGCGTGATCGCGTAGTCATCGGCAAAGAACAGTTCCAGGGCCGAGCAAGTGCCTTGCAGCAATTGCGCATGCCGCTCCACGCTGCGATCCAGGTAGTGAGCCAGCGTGTCGCCCCAGGCGCTGGGTGGCATGGCTGGCGGGGCCGGCATGTCATTCAAGGGCCGCAGGCACACGAAGTTCCCATCGTCCTGGCTCAGCCAGCCCGCCGTCGTCAGCGCCCGAAGCCATTGGCGCACGATGCGCTCGAACTGCGGCAGCACTTGCAGGCGTCGGTAGATGGCCTCCAGTGTCACCGCCTGGCGTTCCTGCACGAACAGGCCATGGTTCGCCAGGGTGCTGGCAATACCGTGCAGCGCACGGGTTTCCAGCGCCTGCCACACCGCATCGAAGTGGCTCTGCTCGGCTGGCTCCAGGCCTGCCAATTCCGGCAGAACCCCCAGATCAGGCTCCGTGAAACCGGCCGGGTCGTAGCTGCGAGGTTTCGCCACCACCTTGACCAGCAGATTGCCGCCAACGCCATCGTGCTCGGCATCGGCCTGAAAGACGCCCTCCTGCCGGAGTGCGACGGCCTCGATTTCTCTCGGATCGACACGGCTTTCGGCCGCGAACCACGTGTGGCGCGCGAAAGGCAAAGGCTCAGCTTGCCCCTCGGCGTGTTTCCATATTCCGGGCTGCTGCATACGCTGGGGAGCGCTCGCCACCGCCTTCAATACGGCATGAAAATCCCTGAACATGGCCTGTGCGGCGCCTTCGGCCAACACCTCGTCCATGCAGTACCAACTGAACACCAGTTCCCCGTCGATCTCCATCACCTGGTGATCCAGCCACACCTGTGGGGTCTGCGTGAACACATGCACGGGGTCGCCCAGCAGGCTGGTCATGGCCTGATCGATGTCCAGCCCATCCAGCGTCATGCCCAGCATGCTCGTGAATACCACCGGCATCAGCGGTTGATGCGATTGCCCACGAATGCGGCCTACCTCCCGCAGCAGTTCGACGCCGTTCACCTGGCTGTGTGCCAGGTGCTGACGCAAGCGCCGCTGGGTTTGCTCGATGCGCTCGCGCAGGGTGCGGGATTCATCGCTCAGATCGAAATCGACCAGCAGCACCGAGGTGAAGTCGCCAATCAACTGGCTCATCTGCGGGTGCACGGGACGCCGATTGAAGAAGGTGAGGTTCAGGGTGAAGCTCGGCCAGCGTGCCCAGCGCTCCAGCGTCACGGCGAACAGCGTCATCAACGCAGCCGAAGGGGTCACCCCCCAGGATCGCCATTCCTCCTTCAAGTCCGTCCAGCTCTGGCGATCCAGAGTCGCCTGGTAGGTCGTGAAACTGGGTTGGTGGCCATCCGGATCGCCATCGGACAGCGGCAAGCTCGGCGCAGGCGGAAGTTCAGCCAGCAAGTCCTGCCAGTAGCACCAGGACCTGAGCCAATCCTCGGTCTGGCGACGTGCCTGTTCGCCGAGCACGTAGTCGCGGAAGGTGATCTGCAACGGCTCCGGACTGCCACCCCGGTAGAAGGCCGCCAAGTCGTCCATCATGACCTTGAAGCTCTGCACGTCGAACAGCAGCAGATCCAGGTTCATGTGCAGCCGGTAGCGTTCGCCGTCCAGCTCCGACGCGATCAGTTCGAACAGCGGCCAACGCTCTGCCGGCAGGACACGGTAGGACAGCTCTTGCCGGGTTTGTGCCAGCGTCCGTTCCTGTTCGTCGGCGGAAAGCGCGGACAGGTTGCGGCGCTCGATGCGGTACTCGGGGACATGTTCCAGAATCCGCTGCTGGCCATCGTCGCCAATCACCATGCGGAGCATGTCGTGACGCTGTATCAGCGCATTCCAGGCCTGCTCAAGACGCTCCAGGTCGAACTGGTCATGGCGCAGGTCCCACTCGAACAGCACATGGCAGGCCACGCCGCCGTAGTCGATCAGGCTGGTGCGTCCCAACCAGTACGCATGCTGGATCGGCGTCAGCGGGAATGGCTGGAAGCGACCGGCCGCATCGTGATGCAGCAGCGTCGGTTGCGGCGGCCCCTCGGTGGCTTGCGCCGCTTGCCTGGCGATCAATCGGCTCAGGCCTGCGATCGTCATCTCCCGATAGGCTTGTTCGGCGTCGATGCGTACCCCTAGGCGGCGCTGGATGGTGCTGCTCAGTTCCAGGAACAACAGCGAATCCAGCCCCAGTTGCACCAGATCGCGTTTGGCCGAGAGCCGCGATGGGTCGTCCAGCCTCAGTTGAGCCGCAATCTGCGCTGCCAACCACTGCGCCACCGCGCCGGCATCTGCCAGTTGGTCCGCCGGCAGGTCCGGAGCCTGCGCTTGCGCGGCCTTGGCGGGCTTGCCTGCCACCGGCACCGCAGGCTGCCGCGCCGTCTCGCGCAGGAGGCCCAGCAACTGCTTGCGGCCATCATCCAGATGCTCGGGCAACACCCGCATCGCCAGGCGGTAGGGCGCCCCGCGCGACAGTGCCTGCTCCAGATGCCATAGGCCTTCGGCATCGCTCAGTACCCCCATGCCGTCCTGCGCGAGAGCTGCCTGTAATGCTTCGTCGGCCGCACGTCCGGTTTCGCCCCAGGCGCCCCAGCCGATGGCGATCACCTTGACCGGGCTTTCATCACCCCAGGCGGCGGCTTCATACGCCAGGCCATCCAGATAGGCGCTCGCCAAGGCATGGCCGGCCTGTCCCGCACTGCCCAGGGCGGCGGCGGCCGATGAGTACAGCAGCAGGTAGGGCCTGCCACCGGCCCGGCTCAGTCTCTCGTACAGATGCCGCGCCGCGTGAGCCTTGACCGCCAGCACGGGCGCAAGGCGACGGGCATCCCAGGACGAGATCGGTCCATCGTCGAGCACGCCTGCGGCATGCACGATACCGGCCAGCCCGCCGTCAGCCGCCAGGCGATCCAGCGCACGATCGAGATCGGCCAGATCGGCAACGTCGCAGACCACGCACGTCGCCAAGACCGCATAGCGCTGTCGCAGCCTGGCGATGAAGTCAGCGGCGTCCTCCTGCTGCCGATGCGCAAGCAATGCGATTCGACCTGCGCCGCGACTGGCCAGCCATTCAGCCGTCAATCGACCCAGGCCGCCCAACCCGCCCGTCACCACGTGCCAGCCGTCACTTCGCAAGCTGTGTTCATTCAGCGCGGGAGCGGCAAAACGGTGCGGCTGTAGTCGCGGCGCCCATGCATGGCCTGCGCGCACGGCCACCCACTGTCCGGATTTCTCCGCCGCATGCAGGCCAACGACCAGATCCTGCCAAGGCGCGTCCACTGCGAGATCGACCGTCAGGATGGAACGCGTGGCCGCTGCTGGGGCAGCAAACTCGACCGACGCGGTGCGTGCCAGCCCCCAGACAGCATGATGAGCCGCACTGACGTTCTCGTCGCCGGCCATCGGCCATGCCGCCCGCGTGACCACCACAATGCGGCTGCCATCCTGGCCCGAGGCTTCTTGAATTGCACCGAGCACGGTTTCGGCAACGCCATCCAGGCCGGCGTGTTCCGGAAGCAGCACCAGCATGTCCCCGGCATCCTCATCCAGGGTGACGCCCACCTGAGCCAGTTCGGACACCAGGCCGGCGTCCATTTCCCCGAACACTCGCAGCCGCCTGCCGACGACGGCATCCGTCGCCCGGCCAAGCGGGTCCCAGCACCAGTCGTAGTGCGTGTCTGGCGTTGCGGAGAGCTTCGGCAGGCCGTCTTCGTCACCACCGGGGGACGCCAGTGGGCTCTGCCAGAGGCCATTCGGCCCAAGCAGCGTCAGGTCGATGCTCGGCGGCTGATTCAGCCGGGCCTGCCATTGCAGGCGAACCAGTCCCAACCAGTCCGGTGCCCGTGGTGGAACAGCGATCGCGGGCACATGCCTGCCATCGCCGTGGCGACGGGCCATTTCACGACTGGCCTCGCCAACTCGGTCAAGCCATTGACTGTCCTGCCCAGCGCAGTCGGACCAATCCGCCAGATAGCTGCCGTCGTTGGCGAGCGCCTGGCCCAATACGCCAGAGCCAAGCCGCATCGGCGCGGACTGCGCAGCGGACGCGCCGGGTGCCGTCGCCAGCACGATGTGCTCGCTCATGCCGGACGTGGCGGCGCCGTCGTCCGGGAGCCATTCGACGGTGGCGAAGCCGGCAGCAAGACATTGATCGCGCCAGTGCGCCGTGCTCAGGAACAGTTCGCCGCCACGGGCCTGCTCATCATGCAACGGCAGAACCAGCGGCCCGAACACGAAATCGAACAGGCGCATGGGCCGGGTGATCTCGCGCATCAGCAAACGGCCACCCGGCTTGAGCAAGGGCAGCAGGTTCGCCAGCGCATCCCCCACGTGCTGCGTGGCGTGAATGACGTTGGCAGCCACGATCAGGTCGAAATCGCCTGCCGCGAACCCTTGGGCCTCGGCACTTTGCTGAAGATCGAACTCCCGGTACTCGACGAAGCCGTAGTCGGCGAACTTCTGCTCGGCGCGGCGGGTGAAAATCGGCGAGATGTCCGTGAACACATAGTGCACGTCCGGCTGGCTGGACAGCGCCGGCAGTACCCACGCAGTGGTGCCGCCCGTGCCGCCACCCACCTCCAGCACCCGGTATGGCGGCAGCGGTTCGCCGGGTTCGCCGCGGCTGCGCACCAGATCGGCGACCACACCCGCAGCGATCTGATTGAAATAGCGCCCGAAGCTGAAATCCTGATACAGAACTTCCACGCCGCTGGAGGCACCCTCCGGGAAGATCACGGCGACGGGTTCGATCGCACCGCTCATCATCTCGTACAGGCTGTCGCCCGCGCGCTGCACGGTTTCCGCGATGACGTCCAGGCCCTCGCAGTAGCTTTTCAGTTCGGCGAGCAGTTGCGCATGCGCTGCATGCGGCGCGGCAACCCGCGTGCAGTAGCGCTCGTCCTGTTGTTGCAGGTAGCCGTCTTCGGTGCAGGCGTTGAGCAGCCGTACCAGCAATTGGCGATGTCGGGGCAGAAGCCGTCCATCGCGCAGGATATCCAGTGCCGTCACGCCCAGGTCGATGCGCTCACCCACGCAGCGGCGCAGCAACCGGTCGACATAGATGGCATGCAGTTTGACCACGCATCCATACAGGGCCTCCAGGCGCGGCAAATCCAGCTCGCGTGCTTCGCGCGTCACGACATTGCGCGCAGTCGGCAGTTGCGTGCCGTGCGACAACTGAGGCGCCGCGTTCGCCGCTGCGGCTGCGGTTGCTTCACGCCAGTAGCGATGGTGTTCAAAGGGATACAGCGGGGCATGGCATTTACGTCCCGAGCCACGCAGCAACTGCGGCCAGGGCAGATCGACGCCCGCGACGAACAGTTGCATCAGGGCCTGGCGCAGCGGTTGCCGTGCGGACTGGTTGCGGCGGGCGCTGGCGATCCAGTGGGCGCCATCGCCCATCTCCCGCTGCCCGATACCGGCCAAGGGCGCATCCGGCCCCATTTCCAGGAACAGGCCCGCACCGTCGTCGATGGCCTTGCGCAGGCATTGGACGAAGCGCACCGGGTTGCGCATGTGCCGCGGCCAGAAGTCCGGCTGATTCAGTAGTGCGGCATCCACCAGCTCGCCAGTCAGGCCGGAGATCAGCGCGATGTCGCCCTGTCTTGCCTGCAGCGCGCCCGCAGCCTGCCGGAACTCCGGCAGGATCGGGTCGAGCATCCGCGAATGTGCCGCGCCCGTGACCGCCAGCGGATTGCTGCGCACGCCCATGCCTTCGAGTTCGGCGGCCAGTTTGCCGATCAGGTCACGTTCACCGGAGAAGACCAGGTGACGCTCACCGTTGCAGGCCGCAAGGTCGAGGCCCAGCCGCACGGCAACCGGCATGACTTGCGCCTCATCGGCAAAGACCGAAAGCATGGCGCCGCCGCGGCAGCGATCCATCAATGCGCCACGCCGCCGCACCAACGGCATGACCTGCTCGTGGCTGTAGTGGCCGGCTACGACCGCTGCCGCGAACTCACCGACCGAATGACCCAGCACCATGTCCGGCGCCATCCCCAAGGCCTGCCAATGCGCAGCCATCGCCAGTTCGAAGGCGACGATGGCGGGCTGTGCGTACTCCATGCGCTGGAGCAAATCGCTGTCCGGCTCCACCAGCGCCGTTCGCAATTGCTCGGCGAAAGCACTATCCAGGGTCTGGAACGCCGCCAAGCAGCGATCCAGGCCTTGGGCAAAGGCGGGGGAGGAGTGGTACCAGTCGCGTGCCATGCCGGGCCACTGCGACCCCTGGCCGGTGAAAAGCCATGCCCGTTTGCCTGCTTCGCCTTGGCCGGCCTGGATAAGAATGTCGTCCTCGCCCTGGGCGAAGGCGTTCAAGGCATCCACCGTCTCACCGCATACGGGCACGGCCAGCCGCCAAGGCATGTCGAGCAAGCGGCCCGTCAGCGCCGTATGGGCCACGTCTGCGACAGGCTGGGTTTGCAATGCCTGTGCATAGGCACCGGCCAGGCGCCGCAACGCGCCTTCGTTGTTCGCGCTCAGCAGCAGCACGTCCTCATCAGCGCCATGGGGCTGCCCATTCTCGGGCTGATGCACCGAACGCAGGGCCTGCGGCAAGGACGCCACGACCATATGGCAGTTGGTGCCGCCGATCCCGAAGGACGAGACGCCTGCGATGCGAACCGGCGCCTCCCAGGGCTGGGCCTCGCGCGGCACGTAGAAAGGACCGTCTTCCAGGTGCAAGGCCGGATTGGCCTGCTGGAAGTTCACGCATGGCGGGATCGCGCCGCGCTCGACCGCCAGCACCGCCTTGAGGAAGCTGGCGATGCCGGCAGCCGTATCCAGGTGTCCCATGTTGCTCTTGACCGAGCCCAGCGCGCAGGCGGGCCCTTGGCCGGCGGGATGGAATACACCCTGCAGCGCCTGCAGTTCGATCGAATCGCCCAGTGGAGTGGCCGTCCCGTGGGCCTCGATCATGCCGATCTGCTCACTGCGCACGCCGGCCAGCGCCCACGCATCGGCGATCACCTCACGCTGCCCGAGCACGGAGGGCGCGGTATAGCCGACTTTCTGGCTGCCGTCGTTGTTGATGGCGCTGCCCAGTACGACCGCCACGACCGGATCGCCGTCGCGCAGCGCATCGGACAGGCGCCGCAGCACCACGGCCGCCACGCCATTGCCGCCATAGGTGCCCTGGGCCTGCGCATCGAACGGGCGGCAATGCCCATCGGGCGAGAAGATCATGCCCTGCTGGTACAAATAGCCGCTCACCTGCGGGAAGGAGACGGCCACACCACCAGCGATGGCCATGTCGCATTCGCCGGATCTCAGGCTCTCGCATGCCAGGTGGGTGGCGACCAATGAACTGGAGCAGGCCGTCTGCACGGACAGGGCCGGGCCGCGAAGATCCAGCTTGTAGGCGGCGCGCGTCGCCACGTAGTCCTTGTCATTGCCCATCAGGGACTGCAGGCTGCGCACGTGCGCCACTTCGGCGATGTTGATCGCCTCGCGCCCTGGGTAGGTGCTGATTCGGGCGGAGCCGAACACGCCGGTCTTGTGTGGCACCGCTCGGGGTGCATAGCCAGCGTGCTCCAGCGCGTGCCAGGCCATCTGCAGGAACAGCCGCTGCTGCGGGTCGAGCAGTTCGGCTTCCTGGCGGGAGTAGCCGAACAGCTCGGCGTCGAAAGCCTCGGCGTCGGGCACCACGGTTCCACGCGGCACAAAGGCCGGATCGTCGATGACCGATGCCGGAATCCCGGCATCCAGCAGTTCCTGCCGCGAAAACTGCCGACTGCATTCACGCCCGGCCAGCAGGTTGGCCCAATAGGCGTCGCTGTCGGCCGCGTCCGGGAACCGGCTGGCATGACCGATCACCGCGATCGGCTCGCAGTCGGGATAGTGCTGCTTCAAGCGTTCTTCGATATTCATGATGTCTCCCCGCGCCGACGTTGCGCACGCGCCCTGCGCTGCGCCAGCAGTTCGCGGCGCTCGTCCCCGGGCGCTGCGGTGTCATTCGTCGTGTTCGATCTGCCGTGCAGGTGCGCTGCCAGTGCCAGCGGCGTGGCCTGGGCAAACAAGTCGGTGACCAGCAGGCCGGTGTGGCCCGTCTGGGTCAGGTGCACATGCAACTGAACCAATTTCAGGGACGTGGCGCCTGCGTCGAAAAAGGACTGGCGAGGCTGGATCGGCCTCCCGACCACCTCCTCGAAATGCCGGCACAGAGCTTGAACCAAGGCGTCATCGGCCCGCAGTGGCGTGGTCGTGGCTGATGGCTCGATAGCACGAGGCGCAGGTACGTGATCGGCGCTGCGCGACATTCCCTCCAAGCGAGGCACCAGTGCCTGCAATGGCTGATCCCAGGCCGAGTCTTCGCTCGCCAGCCGCTGCAACAAGGAGACGTAGCGGTCGAAGGCGTCCTGAATCTGCTGCGGTTCGAACAGCTCCTGCACGTAATCCCAGTTGAAGCGCAACTCGCCCTCGGACTCGTACACCTGGTGGTCGAGCCAGACCTGGGGGGTGTGCGACAAGCCCCAGCGTGGCTTCATCCAGGACGCATGGGCGAGGAAGCGATCCTGTTCGAAGCCCAGGGCGCTGGTGAACACCACGGGCATGGCGGCAGCCGCCTGTCCAGCGCGCCGGGCCAGTTGGCGCATGACTTGAATGGCCGAAACATCGCGATGCAACAGATCCTGGCGCAGGCGTTGCTGCAAGCCCTGGGCGCTGCTGCGCCAGTCCGCGGTCGGTTGCCAGGCCAGCAGCAGCAACGTCGTGAAGTCGCCCAGTACCTGCTCGATCTGCGGGTGCAGCGGCTCGCGGTCGAACAGGGTGAGGTTCAGGCTCAGCTCGTCGTGGCCGGCCCAGGCCGACAAGGTGGCGGCATAGGCCGAAAGCAGCAATGCCGACGGGGTCAAACCTTCGGCACGCGCACGCGCCTTGAGCGCCTCCCACTGCGGGGCGGCGAGCCTGGCGGACAGTCGCGCGAAGTGCGGCAGGCCCACGTCGCCCGGGTCGCAGCGCAATGGCAGGCGCGGGGCCGGCGGCAGATGATCCAGGCGGCGCGCCCAGTACGCCAACGAGACGTCGTTGGTTGGCCGCTGCTGCACATGCTCCAGATAATCGCGGAAGCCAATCTCCAGCTCCGGCAGCGACTGCCCGGGATCGGTGTAGAGCTGTTCCAGTTCGGCAAGCAGGATCTGCATGCTCAGGCCATCGAGCATCAGGTTGTCCAGGCACACGAACAGGCTGGCCTTGGCGCCGCCATCGACCAGGGCGGCCTGAATGTCGAAAACGGGCCAGCGCGATGGATCGAGTACCTGCCGGGCCAGACGCTCGCGCAATGCCACGGCTTCCGGGGCGTCCAGGTCGGTCACCGGATGGCAGGGCAGCCTGAAGTCCGGCACCTGCGGCAAAACCTGCTGCATGCCGTCGCGAACCACTGCCCGCAGGGTGTCGTGCCGGCTGACCAACCGATTCATGGCCCGCTCGAAGCGCGCGACATCCAGATCGCTCACCTCGAATTCGACGAAGAAATGCGAGCCGATCCCGCCCAGCGCGAACCCTGGCTGCCGCCCCACCAGATAGGCCTGCTGCACATCGGTCAGCGGGAAAGGCGCATAGCGGCGCGTGGGGTCGTGCCGCAGGCCTGGCGTACTGATGGTGTCGCCGCAACGCACGGTCTCGGCGAATGCCGCCAGCGTCGGGAAGTCGAACAGGTCGCCGAGCGCCGCCGAAAAGCCGCGCCGGTTCAGTTCCCCGATCAGGCGCGTCGCCAGCAAACTGTCCCCGCCCAGGCGGAAGAAATGACTGTCCCGGTAAAGGTGTTCCACCTTCAAGAGGTCGCGCCAGAGACTGGCCACAGCCTGTTCCGTGACACCCTGGGGCAGTTGCCGCTCGGCGCCGGCCTCGGGCGCGCCATGAGTGCAGTGCGCCAACAGGCCGCGGTGATCCACCTTGCCGTTGGCGGTCAATGGCAAGGCCTCCAGGAAGTACAGCCGTTGCGGCACCATGTAGCCTGGGAGCAGGCCGCGCAGTGCCCGGGCCAGCCGGTCGGCATCCGGCCTGAGCACTTCCTGCGGCGCACGGGACACCAGGCACTGCACATGCCCCAGCACCGCCTGGGCTTCGTTGCGCATTCCCTGTCTTGCCAACAGGTCCTGCCACCAGGGCGTCTCGTGCAGCCGGCGGGCCAGGCCTTCCTCGTGGCCGTCAGCCAGCAGCTCGGTGGAAACCAGCGCCAGGCACGAAACCCGATTCAGTTCCTGGACGAACACCATGGCCGAAGGTGCCGCCAGGGCCAGCACCGCCTGGACCCCGGCGTCGCCCACGCGGTGCAAGGCATTGTTGGCCCACACCAGATCGGCCTGATGCCGATCCTCCTGCGCCACGCCGGCATGCCAGCGCCGAACCTCGGCATGCGCATGCCGCTGCAACCGTTCCGTGGCGCGAAGCACCATCTCCGGCGAGTCATCCCACGCGGTATAAGCCACATCGCCCGCATCCAGGTGCCGGAGAAGCTGCTCCGCAGCCAGGCCGCTGCGTGCGCCGACCTCATGCAGCCGTACCGGACGGCCCAGCGTCTTCGCCAGCGTCCGGATCAGGTCGGCCAGCACCGCGATGGCCGCGTGCATGCCGGGGGAACGCAGCAGCAACTGCTCCGGTGCCCAGAATGGATGGTTCAGCAGCGTTCGCGCAGGCCGCTCACCACGGATGATCTGGGCCAGCGGCGCATGGTGCGTCAACAGCATGTTGGCCGCTTCCCGCAGCGGATGTTCGCCGCTCGGTTGCCAGGCCGGCGGCATGCTCTCCACCGGCGCATGGACGTCATCGTCCAGGCGCTGCAGGTAGCCCTGTCGATGCAGATGCTCCAGCCAACGCGCCACCAGGCCGGCCCACTGCGGCTGCGCGCCGTACTCCGCCATCACGCCCTGCGCGGTGACGCGGCCGGTCAGATTCACCCCTTGCCGCATCAGGTGCTCGTACAGGAAGCCGGCCACGAGGCGTGCCATATCCGTTTCGTGATCCGCCTCGGCCGGCCCCGCATGCCAGGCCTCGCCTAGCAGCAGCGCGGCGTAGTCCGCGGGCAGCGACGGGGCGCCGGGCTGCGGACTGGACAGCGCCGTTCCCTGCGGCACCACGAAGCCCACCAGGGCTTTTTCGCGCTCTCCCACGGCCAGCGCCACCGCGCTCTTGACGCCCTCGACCCGCAACAGGGCCGCTTCGATCTCGCCAAGCTCGATGCGGTAGCCGCCCACCTTGACCTGCTTGTCACGACGGCCAAGGAATTCCAACCGGCCGTCCGGCCAGTAGCAGCCCATGTCGCCGGTGCGATACCAGCGCTCGCCTTGCCAGCTCACGAATTGCTGCGCCGTGCGCTCCGGGTCGTTGAAATAGCCCAGCGCCACGCCTTCGCCGCCAATCCACAGCTCGCCCGGAACCCAGTCCGGGCAATCGCGGCCTTGTGCATCGGCCACGCGGTACTTCTGCCGCGCCAACGGATAGCCGTAGGGAATGGATCGCCAATGCGGCGGCACGGAATCCACGTCGAAGACGTTGGACCAGATGGACGCCTCGGTCGCACCACCCATGGCCACGAACTTCCCATCCGGGCGAAACGCGCGGTAGCGGCCGGGCAAGTCCAGGCCGATCCAGTCGCCGGAGAGCATCACCATGCGCAAGCGGGCGGGAGCCTGCAGCTCGAAACCCTCGGCATAGGTCAACAGCATGTCCAGCAGCGCCGGAACCGTGTTCCAGACCGTCACGCCATGTCGCTCGATGACCTCGCACCAGCAGGCGGGGTCGCGCCGCTGGCCCTCGTCAACCAGCACCAGCGCACCGCCGGCCGAGAGCAGCCCGAAGATGTCGTACACCGACAGGTCGAAATGCAGCGCCGACAATGCCAGTACCCGGTCATCTGCCGAAACGGCGTAGCGCCGGTTCAGTTCCGCGCAGGTATTGAGCGCCCCCCGGTGGGAAATGATCACACCCTTGGGCATGCCGGTGGAGCCCGACGTGTAGATGATGTAGGCCGGCTCGCGCGCATCGACCTGCACGGGTTCGGCCAGCGGGGCATGGTCCGTGGCCTCCTGCCAGGTCAGGAAGGTGACGCCGGCCACGACGTCGTCCAGGCCGTCGTCGCGGCATACCAGCACCAGCTTCGCCCCCGCGCCCTGGTAGATGGTGCGCCGCCGCTCCAACGGCTGATCCGGCGACACCGGCACGTACACCGCGCCCGCATGGAGAACGCCCAACGCGGCCACGACCTGGCCGATGCCCTTGGACATGCTGATCGCCACCCGGTCGCCCGGTTGCACACCTTGCGCGGCCAATGCGCCGGCACAACAACCTGCCAGGGAGGCCAGTTCGGCATAGGTCAATCGGCGCTCGCCATGCACCAGGGCCAGGGCATCCGGTCGCGTCCGCGCCTGCTGCCAGAAGCCCTCGTGCAGCAATCCATCGGGCGCCGGCACATCGCCATGGGCATTGACTCGCTCGCGCACCGCCCGTTGCGCCCGCGGCATGGGATCGGGCAAGGGTTCCCGCCAGGCCTGCGGATGCGCCAGCAGGTGCCGCACCAGGCCCACGTAGGCCTGGAACATTGCTTCGAGCAGGCCAGTCGGGAAAAGGGCCTCGTTGCTGTCCCATTGCAGGAACACCGAGCCGGCATGTTCGTAGGCCAGATGATCGATCCAGACCTGTGGCGTTTGCGAAATTCCCCAGCCGGGAACGCCCAAGGTACGCTCCACGTCCTGGCCGA
>ERZ1032238.141-NODE-141-length-22492-cov-33.408031_pt1 | contig 22492 bp, 15 predicted proteins | sample MGYA00518736_ERZ1032238 | MGnify/ENA primary metagenome ERZ1032238 (study PRJEB33719, sample SAMN04261349) | wastewater metagenome | biome: periurban shantytown; feature: human; material: feces | host: Homo sapiens | place: Peru: Lima | collected 2012-01-15 ... | reverse complement strand
CCCTCTGATGAGGGGGCTTAATTCGTCTATGGCTACGCCTCGATCTCAGGCTTGCTGTTTTCTCAGCTCGGCTATCGCCGAGCCTGAAGAAGGCCGGACAGCCCACAGGGCTGTCCTAAACCTGAAATCACGAGGCTACGCCTCGATTTCAGGCTTGCCTTCTTCGCCTCCGGCCCCTGCAATTAGGGACTCGCCTGCGGCGAGGCTCAGTGTTGGCTCGGCGGCATAGCCGCCTCGCTCCGAAGAGGGCCGGGGAGCCCACTGGGCTCCCCTAAGCCCGAGATCGCGAGGCTACGCCTCGATCTCGGGCTTGCCCTCTTCGGCCCACAACGTGTGGAACACGCCGGGCTTGTCGACGCGGCCGTAGGTGTGGGCACCGAAGAAGTCACGCTGGGACTGGGTCAGGGCGGTGGGCAGACGCTTGGAGCGCAGACCATCGTAGTACGCCAGGGAGCTGGAGAACACCGGGGTCGGGATACCGGCCTCCACGGCACGCACGATTACACGACGCCATGCATCCTGCGATTCGCCGATGATCTTCTCGAAGTACGGATCGAACAACAGGGAAGCCGGCAAATTATCGCCCTTGAAGGCCTCGGTGATGCGGTCGAGCAGGAACTGGGCGCGAATAATGCAGCCGCCACGCCAAATGCGGGCCACTTCGGACAGGTTGATATCCCAGCCGTATTCCTTAGCACCGTCCTGAATCTCGTTCAGGCCCTGAGCATAGGCCACGACCTTGGAAGCGAACAGGGCCTTGCGCACGTCCTCGACGAACGCGGCCTTGTCTTCTCCGGCCAGATCGATGGTCTTGTTCGGGCCAGCCAGACCTTCTTTCTGAGCGTCTTCACGCAGCTCACCATGGGAGGAAAGCGCACGAGCGAACACTGCCTCGCCGATTGCGGCCACCGGAGAACCGAACTCCAGACCGGTCTGCACGGTCCAGGTACCAGTACCCTTCATGCCGGCATGATCCACGACCACGTCCACGAACGGCTTGCCGGTCTCGGCATCCTTGTGGTGCAGAATCTCAGCGGTGATCTCGATCAGGTAGGAGTCAAGGTCGCCCTTGTTCCATTCAGCGAACACGTCGCCAATCTCCTCGGTATCCATGCCGAGTCCACGGCGCAGAATGTCATACGCCTCACCAATCACCTGCATATCGGCATACTCGATGCCGTTGTGCACCATCTTGACGAAGTGGCCGGCACCATCGGTGCCGATGTGGGTCACGCACGGTTCGCCGTTCACCTTGGCGGCGATGGACTGAAGAATCGGGCCCAGGGTCTTCCAGGATTCCGCAGTGCCACCGGGCATCAGGGACGGGCCGTTGAGCGCGCCTTCCTCGCCACCGGACACGCCGCAACCCACGAAGTGGAAGCCCTTGGCACGTACTTCCTTCTCACGCTTGATGGTGTCCTTGAAGAAGGAGTTGCCGCCGTCGACGATGATGTCGCCCGGTTCGAACACCTCTTCCAGCTGCGCGATAGTTGCGTCGGTCGGAGCACCGGCCTTGACCATGATGATGGCGGTACGCGGGCGCTTCAGGGATGCGGCGAACTCCTTGAGTGTTTCGGCCGGCACGAAGTTGCCTTCGGCGCCATGCTCGTTCATGAGCTTCTCGGTGCGGGAGTAGTGGCGGTTGAACAATGCCACCGTGTTGCCGTGGTGTGCCAGGTTGCGCGCCAGATTGGAACCCATCGCAGCCAGTCCGATCACACCGATGTTTGCTGTAGCTTCGGCCATGTGCCTTGCCTTCCGTTTGATTGTCCCATCGTCATCACGCGCGTCACAAAACAGCGCATCAGCGGAGGGAATCATTCCTTCAACGCTTGAAAGTGTATCCCACTTACCACCCACACGCGAAGGCTGTCTTAGGTTCTACGCACCTTCTGCCCGCGAAGCGTAATTACTTGCCAGCCATTCACATACGCCCGGCCTTGGAAGGGTCGATATGCATGGTCTGGAAGCGATTGGCCATGTAAGCGTCGCTGTAGCGTTCGCTGAACCACATCGCGACCGGTGAATCCTGCGGCTGGCCGGCCATGCGCCCATACCAGCAATCCAAGGCCATCAGCGTGAAGGCAATGTCGATCACCATCAGCACCGTGCATACCGCAGTCAGCGAATACCGTACTTTCCATGGAATGCGATTAATCAGAGCCAGCAGTCGCGGCAACAGCCACTTGACCCACACCACACCAATCAGTCCCCAGAAGAACATGAATTGGCCCGAAGTACGTCCGTCGATGGACAGCCAACGGCCGGTGTAATCCCACGCGGTAATACCGAACGCCGCTTCCATGAACCAGCTGGTGCAGTATTCGAACGCGCCGCCGATCACCGCCGAAGCGCAGAAGATCAAGAACGGATTCGCCTTCCACAGGCGATTCAGGCACACGGTTACCAATACCGCACCACAGCCGTAAATCGGCGAGAACGGGCCCCACAGCAAACCCGCGCGGTCCTGAAGTTCACCGTTATACAGCGCCATATGGTAGATCGTCTCCATAATCAGGCCACCCACCGAAGCGATGGTAAACAGCCAGAAGATATTGAAGAAGTCCAGTGCAATATAGCCCTTGCCGGATTGGTCGCGGCCCAGCATGCCGGCCGCCACCGCCGATTCATAATCATCGCGATCGTCCATGCGTTTGAGCGCGCGCTGCAAACGGCGTTCCTCGTTCAGGGAGGGATCGGCGGTCACCGAAATCACGACGAGAATAATCATCTGAATCAGCGGCAGCAGCAGGTTGAAGCCAAGGCCGGTCAGGGCCAGCGACAGCATGCCGTCGGCCAACGTCAACGGCATCAGCACGTAGGTCCAGCGCGCGGCATACCGGCGATGATTGCGCAGCAGCATCACGCCGAACACAATCAGGCATGCGGCACTGACTACCAGCACCACCGCATGAATCGCGGACAGGATGAAAGTCAGGCTCATCGCATCGACGTGCACATGACCATCCAGAATCTCGCGCACGGCATAGAGGATGGAAATCACCATAATCGGCAATGTGGCGAGTCCGTCCAGCAGCACGACCGCGCCATAGATGCGCGCCAGAATCGGTAATCGCTTGGCGTTCAGGTTCAAGCCGGCGTCGTCCAGTTCGACGGCCACCAGATCAGCCACGACTGCGGACTCGGCGTCACGGTTCTCCCGCGGCTTGCCAGGGGTAGTGGCCGTGCCATCGTCCTTGAATTCAACCATGGTTTCCTCCCCACATAGCGTCCCCTTACACTATCACCCGATTGCAGTTTTGCCGAACTTGATGGACAGCCGGTACATGTCTGTCTACATTGCCGGACACCGAGCCCGCTATCGCTTTCAGGAAACATCCAAAAACCATCCAGAAATCTTGTCAATAAGTTCCAGAACGCCTTTCGCTCCAGCCAAGGCACTGATGGCCAGTCCGCACCGGCAGCAGCTCCGGCACAGGTTCTGATACTTCCGGTAACTCCAACTCCGACCAGTCATCCAGCCAGAACGAGCAGTCGGCCATTGATGGCCAATCCGGCACCATCGAAAGCTGATACAACGGTTTACCCATGGGGCGGTAGCTCTCTCATGAGGCGGTAATTACCCCATGGGGCGGTTAGCCCAAAACCGCATTCCGCGGAATAAAGCCATTTTAAGCCACCGCCCCATGGGAATTTTACCGCCCCATGGGCCACTTACCACCCAATGAAGGTTTTACCGCCCCATGGAGGGCAGCCTCACACCAACACACACAGCACACCCGGCCACACAGCACCCCAGCCACAAAAAATTAGGCACACTGCCCAGCGACACACGATAAGCCGCTGGGCAGCGGCGTTATTCCGCCAAAACCATCATCAATCACCCCATTGATCTCCGGCAGCCGTATTACGCTACTACAACCGTAGCGCTACGATTAACGTATCGCTACGGAAAACGTAGCAACCAAGCAACACCAAGCTCCGGAGGTATCAGTGGGCAATATCTTCAAGGTCCTCAAACGCGACTTCCTGCGCCTGTTCAAGGTGCCGGCCGCATGGGTGATCCTGTTCGGCATGGTGTTTATCCCGCCACTGTATTCGTGGTACAACATCGTCGGCTTCTGGGACCCGTACGGCAATACCAAAGGCATCACCGTCGCCATCGCCAACAATGACGACGGCACCGACAACGCGCTCATCGGCAAGCAAAACCTCGGCGATCAAATCGTCAAGCAGCTGAAAAGCAACGACCAGCTCGGCTGGACCTTCGTCACCGAAGCCGAGGCCATGGACCAGGTGGAATCCGGCAAGGCATACGCAGCCATCATCATCCCCAAAGACTTTTCCGACGATCTCGCCGGCGTGGTGACCGGCGGCAAGAGTCGGCCCACTCTGGAGTATTACGTCAACGAAAAAGCCAGCGCCATCGCCCCCAAAGTCACCGACGTAGGCGCGTCCACTGTGGACCGCACGGTCAATTCCACATTCGTCTCCACCGTATCCGAAGTACTTACCGAAGTCATCAATACGGTTGGCGGCAAAGCCATCAGCACCGAAGACACCACCAAAGCCAAGGCCCTCACGGCCCTTGCCGAGGCCTCCGGCGACGTGCAGCACACACGCAGCACCATCGCCAAGCTCACCACCAAACTCACCGATACCCCGGAGCAGACACGCACCGCACGTCAGGCGCTGGACGACGCGCGCGCACTTGGCATCGACACCGCGGAAGGTCTGGCCGGCGTCTCCACCCTGATCGGCACTACCCAAGCCAGTCTGAACGGCTTCGTCACCTCCACGTCCGAAGCGCTTGACCAAGGCTCAAGCCTGCTGAGCCAGGCCGCAGCACAGGCCAACCAAAGCGTGGGCACGGTAACCGGAACCATCAGCGCCGCCAATCAGCAGGTAGGCGGACTGATCAATACGGCGGAAGACATCAACCAAGCGAACGCCGACATCATCGACCAACTCAAAGGGCTGCCGAACGCCGATCGAGAACCGCTGCAATCCGCCATTGCCACACTGGAAAGCCGCAATAGCGAGCTTGCCGGCGCACTGGGCAACCTCGATAGCCTGAACACCACTATCGGCAACGCCTCCACAGACACCGCCGGATTGGCGCAGCATCTCAATACCGCCACCCAAACCACGGTGCGCGAGGCCAATACCGCTCGCGGCACCATCACCTCCGGCGCCATTCCTCAGCTCAACACCGGCCTCAACACCCTCAGCTCGACCGCCAACACTCTGTCGACCGGCATCACGTCGCAAGGCTCACTCATCGATCAGTCGAAGCACACCCTCGACCAACTCGACAAAGCCGCCTCCACCACGGTGACCGCCCTGCACGACACCGATAAGGCGCTGGCCGGCGTGCAAACCAAGCTCGATACGCTGACCACCGACATCAAAGCCCTGAGCATCTCCAGTTCACTCAGTTCCCTGATCGGCACCGACGGCAAACTGGATGCCGCCACAATCGCCGACTTCATGCTCTCCCCCACTGTTATCAGCGAACGGGCCGTCTGCCCGGTCGCCTCCTATGGTTCCGGCATGGCACCGCTGTTCACCACCCTGTCTTTGTGGGTGGGCGCGTTCGTGCTCGTGGTCATTCCCAAACTCGAAACCGACGACGAGGGCATCGACGATCTCACGCCAACCCAAGGCTATCTCGGCCGTTTCCTGCTGCTGGCCACGCTGGCCGCCGTCCAAGGCCTGGTCACGGCCATCGGCGATCTTGTCATCGGCATTCAATGCGCGAGCGCCCCGGTGTTTCTGCTCACCTGCGTCATCACCTCACTGGTGTATATGTCGGTGATTTTCGCCCTCTCCACCACGTTCATGCACGTGGGCAAAGGCGTGTGCGTGGCGCTGGTCATTCTGCAGGTGCCGGGCGCCTCCGGCCTGTACCCGATTGAAATGATGCCCGCGTTCTTCCGCGCCATCTACCCGCTGCTGCCGTTCACCTATTCGATTGACGCAATGCGTGAAACCATCGGCGGCTTCTACGACGGCCACTGGTTCGCCTATATCGGCAAATTGCTGATTTTCGCGGTTCTGGCCTTTGCGCTTGGCCTCGGCGCCCGGCCGAAACTGGCCAATCTCAACCGCCTGTTCGCGCGGGAAATCAAGGAAAGCGACATGATTATCGGCGAGCCGGTGCACCTGCCTGGCAGCGAATACCGTGTCACTCAGGCCATTGCGGCACTGGCCGACCGCGACGAATACCGTCATGCCATCGAACGTCGGGCCGCCAAATTCGCCTACCGTTATCCCCGGCTGCTGCTGGGTGCGCTTATCGCCGGATTCGTGGTGCCGGCCGCGCTCATTATCGTGTTTGTGCTGACCACCAGCGAGAAAATCGTGGTCATGGGCACATGGCTGGCATGGGTGCTCATCATCATGGGCTTCCTGATGGTCGTGGAATTCATGCGCGATTCCATCCGCCGCCAAACCGAGCTCGGCAACCTCTCCGACGAGTCGATCCGCGCCATGCTGTACGGGCATAAGGCCAAGCGTCGCGGCACCTCCGCCGAACGCCACGAAGAAGCGGACCCGAGCGCCGCCGTTACCGCAATCATCCCCACTATTCCGCCGACCAAGGAAGGCAGGCACGCACGATGAACACCATGTGGAAACTGTTTACCGGCGACATCAAACGCCTGACCAGCAACGTGGTCTCCATCATCATCGTGATCGGCTTGGTGATGATTCCCGGCCTGTTCACCTGGTTCAACGTGGCCGCATGCTGGGACCCGTTCTCGAATATGAAGAACCTGAAATTCGCGGTGGCGAATGTGGATGAGGGGTATCGTTCCGACCTGATCCCGATGAAAGTCACGGTCGGTGATCAGGTGGTGAACGCGCTGCGCGCCAACAGTCAGCTCGATTGGACGATCACGTCCAAAGCCGATGCCGTCGAGGGCGCACGATCCGGCAAATACTACGCGGCCATCGTAATTCCGAAGTCGTTCAGCAAAGACATGATGACCTTCTTCTCCGACGATGTGCAGCATGCCGAACTGACCTATTACCGCAACGAGAAGAAGAACGCGCTGGCACCGAATCTGCTCAACGAGGGCACGGATGAGGTTGCGGCGGAAATCAACACCACGTTCGCCAAGACCATCACTTCGGCAGGGCTGGAAATCGCGTCTTCGCTGGCCGATCAGCTGTCCAAGCCCGAAGCCAAAGAGCAACTGAATACCTTCAATGCCAATATCGCCGATTTCGCCACACGGCTTGACGATACGGCGGATTTGCTTGGCACATACAGCGCATTGACCGATACGGCCGGTGCCTTGCTCGACACCTCGAACTCGCTGATCACGCAGGTTTCCTCTGCCGCCAAACAAGGAGGCAAGGATCTCGCCAGCGCCAAGCAGGGAGTCACCGACGTGGTCGGAGCCCTGGGCACCACCGCTGACGCGATGAGCAGCTCACTGGACGCGAGCGCCTCCAGTTTCGGCGCGGTGTCCGATTCCATAGACAAGCTGTATTCCGACGCGAATGATGGTGCCACCACGGCCGCCGACGAATTGGACCGTCAAGCCACGGCCATTGGCAAGCAGACGGAGAAATACACTGAAATTCGCAACACGTTGGCCGGCATACTGGGCAACGACTCATCCATCATCACGGCGATTGACCGTTCAATCGCACGGCAGAACAGGCTGCGGCAAGCGCTGAATACAGCGGCGACCAATATTCGCCAAGGTAATCAGGACGCGCAGGATCAGCATGCGCAGGTCAAGGATCTGGCCGATCAAGCGCAGAACAGTATCGCCAATATCAAGTCGGATTTCACGGCCACGGTGAAACCGCAGATCGACTCCCTGTCGTCCACCGTCTCTGACGCCTCCGGCATACTGAGTTCCGGCGCCACCCAGTTGGACTCCACGCTCGGCGACCTGAAAAGGACTTCCGACGACGCCAGCGATATGCTCGGCGACGCTCGCACCGCGTTGGACAAGGTGTCCGGCAAACTGCGTTCCGCCGGTGCCGAACTGGCTTCGTTCAACAGCACACTGAGCGACGCACTAAACAGTGGCGATATGAGCATGGTCAAAGAGGTGCTGGGCAATGATCCCGAAACGCTGGCCAGTACGTTGGCCGCGCCGGTGCAGCTCAGGCGCAAGGCCGTATTCCCGGTGGCGAATTTCGGTTCGTCGATGGCGCCGTTCTACACGCTGCTGCCGCTGTGGGTGGGCGCGCTGCTGATGGTGGTGACGCTGAAAACCACCGTGTCTCGCCGGACGCGCAAAGCCTTGGGCGATCCGCGGCCGCATCGGCTCTTCCTTGGGCATTACGGGGTGTTCGCGCTGATTGCGCTGCTGCAATCCACGGTGTCGCTCGGCGGCGATCTGCTGTTCCTGCGCGTGCAGGCCGTGCATCCGCTGCTGTTTATGTTGTCCGGATGGCTGGCCTCGCTGGTGTTCTCGTTCTTCACCTATACGATGGTGGTGAGTTTCGGCAATGTGGGTAAGGCAATCGGCGTGCTTATGCTCATCGTGCAGATTTCGGGTGCGAACGCTGCCTACCCGGTGCAGATGTTGCCCGACTTCATCGCCAAAGTCAGTCCGTTCTTGCCGCTCACCCATGCGGTGACGATGATGCGTGCGGCCATCGCCGGCATCTACGACATGGATTACTGGCGAGCCGCCGGAATGCTGCTGGCGTTCGTGCCGCCGCTGCTGTTACTTGGGCTGTTGCTCAGGAAGCCACTGGTGCGGTTCAACCAGTGGTATGTGGCCAAAGTCGAGAGCACTAAAGTGCTGGGCTAGTAGGTATTATCCGGGGGTTGCCTACAAACGGCATGGACTTACCACCCTCAGTCTGGCTTTGCCAGCCAGCTCCCGCCAACGGGAGCGTACGGGAGCATATTTCGGAGAGAAGAGATGACGGAGATGACAGGTACGACGGCGACACCGCGCGGTGAGCGCACGCGCGAGGCGACGGATCGCAAGCTCATGCGAGCCACGCTGCAGATTGCGGTGGACCGCGGCATCAGCGGCGTGACCATCGAGGAGGTGGCCCGGCGCTCCGGCGTGGCCAAAACCACGATTTACCGTCGATACCATAATGCCGACGAGCTGCTGCGCGAGATCAGCGCGATGTATCTGGCCATCCCGGATTCCGACCCAGTGCCCAGCCCCACGCGTGAGCATTTCACGCAACTATTGCAGCGATTGGTCGATTGGGTGCGCGACAACGACATCGACGTCAAGCGCGTGGGCATTGTATTGTCCAGCGAGGCCGAGTTCTTCCAGCACATCGTCGACCAGGTGGTGACCCCGTGGCTGGAGCATGTGGGGGCGTTCCTCAAGCAGGGAGTCGCGCAGGGCGTGTTTCGCGAGGACGTTGACGAGAAGTTGCTGTTGTCCACGATTATCGGGTCTTTGGTGGCGTATGAGGCCATCGAGGGCAAAGCGGTGGACGACGACACCGCCTGGGCCTCGCGCATGGCCGATCTGCTGTGGCCAGCATTGCTGAAGTAGCGGTCTTACTCCTGAATCGAAGCCTCCTGGCGGGCGACTTCGAGGGCTTTGTTGAAGGCGTCGGAGGTCCAACTGGCACCGGCGACCTTGTCCACTTTGAGTCCCTTCAGGGGCTTGCCGTCCACTACGCCGTTGATGGCTTTGGCGAAGTCGTCCTGATGGTTCTTGGAAATCGTGGTGAACGGGTGCCCAATGATTTTGACGGTCTCGACGTTGCCGTCCTTGATGGTCAGATGGACGTCGATGGAATCCTCGCCGACCGGGCCGTACTGGCCGTTGATCGAGTAGTTGCCGTCCTTGTAGTTGCCGGTGTCCTTCTTGTCGGACGTGGTGGTGGACGGGTCGTTGTGCGATGAGCCGGAATCGGAGCCGTCGGAGCTATCGGAGCCGTTCGACTGGGATTGCGACTGCTCTTCCTGCGACTTCTCGGTCTCGCCCGAGTTGCCGGCGTACGCATCGTCCATCGGCGTGGCCTTGGATTCGCCGCACCCGGCCAGCAGCGCGCCAGCCACGACCAGTCCGGCCGCCGCCAATGTCGCGGATTTCTTCAACGTATTCTTTTCGGTCATATTCACGCTCCTCAAGCCCCCTCTGACGAGGGGGCTGTCAGCGAAGCTGACTGGGGGAGAGACCATCAGCTTGCCATGTATTCCTCACATACCGCTCGATGCCCCTGACGGCCCTACTCCTCGCCGCCGGTTTTCGCGGCCTTGGTGGGGTCAGCGAAACCAATGGCGGTCTCGCCGTTCTGCGCGCCCTCGACCTGTGCACCCGTGGAGGCGGGCTTGCCGCCGGCCGCCTCGTAGGCCTTGCGCGCATCCTCGTCATTCCACTTCTCACCGACGAGCACGCCATGGTTGAGCATGATCTCGCGCTGCGCGCAGCTGGCGACAAGCGCATCGTGGGTGACCACGATAATCGTGGTGCCCTGCTCGTGCAGCTTGCGGAACAGGTCGAGCACGATTTTCTCGTTCTTCTCGTCGAGGTTGCCGGTGGGCTCATCGGCCAGAATCAGCTTCGGGTCGTTGATCAGCGCGCGGGCCACGCACACGCGCTGCTGCTCGCCGCCGGAGAGCTGGCCGGGCAGGTGGTGGGCGCGGTCCTTCAGGCCGACCTTTTCCAGCGCCTCCATGGCCTGCTTCTCATCGACCACCGAATGGTAGTACTGGGCCACCATCACGTTTTCCACGGCGGTCAGGTGCGGCACCAGATAGAACTTCTGGAACACCAGTCCGATGAGGTTCTTGCGCACGTCGGCCAGCTGCGTGGCGTTCAGGTCCTCCAGCTTGCGGCCTTCCAGCTTCACGGAGCCCTTGGAGGGCGTGTCCATGCAGCCGATCATGTTCATCAGCGTGGTCTTGCCTGAGCCGGAGGAACCGACGATGGCGAGCCATTCGCCTTCCGGCACGGTCAGGTTGAGGTCGTCCACGGCATGCAGGTCGCCGTAGATCTTCGAGATGTGGTCGAGTTCAAGTAGCATGACGTTTCTCTTTCTTTATTCTTCGCGAAGCACGACGGCGGGGTCGATGCGGGTGGCACGGTGGACGGGCGGGATGGAGGCGACGATGGCGACCAGCGCGCTGAACAGCACGGAGATCAGCGCCAGCCACCAGTTGAATCCGATGGAGCGTTCGAACACCGCCACGCACAGCCAACTGGCGAGTCCGTAGCCGATTGCGGTGCCGATAAGACCGCCGATCAGGCCGTAGAGCGATGATTCGATGTAGAACTCGGTGCCGATGGCGCGCGAGCTGGCACCGAGGGCCTTGCGCAGGCCGATCTCGTTGCGTCGCTGCGAGACGATCGAGCTGATTGTGGTGCCGACGCCGACGAGCGTCAGCACCAGCACCACCAACGAGACGATCCAGAACAGCGTCTGCAGCATGGTGATGATGCGGGTGTCGGAGGCGGTGATCTTGGTGACCTGCTGCGCCTTGACGTGCATGGAGGTCATGTCGTTGATGCTGGACACCAGGCCTGCGAGGTCGCTGGAGCCGGCCGAATACTCGATGACGTCCACGCCGCGCGTGATGCCGGTGAGCTTGTTGACGTCGGCGTTGGTGGCGTAGATGATCGAGTCCTCACTGCCGCCGGTGTCCACGATGCCGGCCACGCGGAATTCGGTGCCGGAGGTGTCCATGATGTCACTGGAGACACGGCCGTCTTTGGTTTGCTGGTCGATCGAGGAGTTCGACGAAGTGCCGTTGGTGCTGGCGTTATCGGATGCACGGTAGCCGATGGTGATGGCGGAGCCGATTCTCAGACCGATGGCGTCGGCGATGTCACGTCCGACCAGCACCTTGCCGTCGGTCGGCCACGAGCCGTCGACCACCCAGTGATGGTTGAGGTTCTTGACCTGCGCCGCGTTCACGCCGGCCATCACGTACGGCGAGGCGTTGACGCGCACGTTCTCGTAGCGGTAGGTGGCGTATTTCGCGGAACCCTTGGCCTTGACCATTTCAGTGGTGTGCTGCACCATCGCCTTGTCGATGCCGGCCTTGCCGTCGGCATTGGTCGATTCGGTGGGTGTGACAATCAGGTTCGCGCCGTACGCACGCATCTCCTCGTTCATCTGCTGCGGCACGGCGAGGCAGATCATCGCCAGGCAGAACAGTGTGGCCGCGCCGACCAGCGACGCCACCACGGCCATCACCGCGCGCGAACGCCGGCGGAACACGGCGCTGAACAGCATTCTGAAGAACATACCGGTGTTGGTCATCGGTTTCCTCCTTCCACACCTACGTAGATAAACTCAGCGGCCATGGAGCACCTCCGCGGGCTTGAGATTCAGAATCGAACGAATCGAGGAGGCGGACGCCAGCAGCACGGTGACAGCCAGCAGCACGAACACCAGCACGAACACCATCGGCCGCATCGTGATGCCGGAACCGAATACCACCCGGCCTATCAGCTGGGCCACGCCGGAACCAAGCAGCGCGCCCACAATCGCGCCCAGCAGCGAGATTGCCGCCGTTTCGGCCAGCATCAGGCGGGATACCGCGGCATCGGTGGCACCGAGCGCCTTGAGCAGCGCCAGCTCGCCAGACCGTTCGCCGATCGAGGCGACCATCAGGTTGGCCACGGCCACGGCTGCGGCGATCAGGCTCAGCACGGTCATCAGAATCATCACGGCCTGCGTCTTCTGCAGCACATTGCCCTGCAACGCGGCCACCTGGCGCACCTGCTTGGCCACCGCGCCCGGAATCACCTCTTCGATCTGGTAGGCGATCGAGCTCGGGTAGGCGGTGCAGTACCAGGTCTCCCATTCCTCTTGGCTCAGCGCGGCCGGGTTCGCGGCGGCCTTACGGGCCAGGTCGTTCTCCGGCGTGGTCAGGGCCTTGACCTCGATTTTGTCGACCGAATCGGGCAGGTCGGCGAACACCTGGGCCGTGGAGGAGGCGATGTAGAGCGAGCCGTTGTCCTCGTCGCCGGAATCGTAGACGCCGGTGAGCTTGATTTTCTGCTCGTTCTTCTTGCCCGAGGCGGTGGTCTTGTTGAGGGTGATGGTGTCGCCGGTGGTCACACCGAGTTCGGAGGCCAGCGTCTTGCCGATCACGCCCTGGTCGGAATCGTCCTTGGGCCACTTGCCGTCCAGCTGCCACCACGAGCGCATGCCTTCCACGCCCACGACGGTGGTCTCGCCGGTGGAGATCTTGAGGTCCTTGTTGAACCACGTGCCGACGACCGGCACGTTGGCACCGTTCACCGTGGCGTGGATGTTGAGCTGCGGCGCGAAGTTGGTGATGTTGAACGACCAGAAGATCGTCTTGATCTTGGCCGCGTCCGACTCCTTCAGAAAAGCGGTCGGGTCGCTGGTGGACGCCGCGCCGCCCGACTCGGTGTTGTACAGGTCGGAAACGACCGCGTCCGCCTTGGGCTGCACGGTGATGTTCGAACCGTAGGTGGACAGCTCGGCGTTGAGCTTGTCGCCCACGTCGAACACGACGCCCAGCATCGATACGGACACGGTCGCCGACAGGCATACGGTCAGCGCGATAAGCAGGCACCGGCGCAGCTGTCGGGTGAACGAGCGAGTAATCATACGCAGAAAGAACATGATTCTTGTCTCCTGCCTGACTCACTGGAAGTGGGCGCTCAGCGCGTCCAGATCCGTAGTCTGAATGGTGATCTTGCCGTGGCCGGTCTTGTACGGGAATGGTATCGGGTTGCAGCCACCCTTGAAGCCGATGGTCGCCAGGTTGATGGCCACCTCGCACTTCTTGCAGATGATCTTGCCGTCCTTCTCGTAGTAGCCGGCGTCACCGCAGTTCTCGCAGGCGTCCAGGCCGATGCCGTACGCGCCACCGTTCTTTCGGATGATGATGAAGCGCATGACGGTGCCGTCCTTGGCCTTGTATTCGAAGCGGTGCAGGTGGCCGTCCTCGACCTGGCTGAAGGGGATGGTGGCCACGCCGTCCTTGAGCGAGTAGGCTTCCGGCGGCGAAAGGGCGATGGTCGGATGGGTCGCGGCGACGCCGACGGTGAGGGTCAGCGTGACGCCGATCATGGCCACGAGGCTCCAGACAGCGGAGGCCACGGCGCGACGGCGGAACGCCTTGTGCTTGCGGCCGATGGCTTCGTTCGCGCCGGTCAGCGGCATGCGGAAGCCGGCCACCACGGAGGCGATGGCCGGAATCAGGAACACGAACGCCTGGGCCATGATCATCCAGTCGTTGTGGTTGATCGACCAGGCGAGGGCCACGAATCCCGTGTGGCCCATCGGGAAACCGCGTGCCTGCAGGATCTGCATGACACCGGTCAGGTGCCGGACGAACAGAATCGCCAGCACCGCGAGCACGGCGGCGGTGAACGAGGCACGCACCGCGGTCGAACGCATCGTACGGAAGATCGCGGCCACGATAATCGACATGGCCAGGCCCAGCGCGAAGCCGAGCGCGCGCAGCAACATGTCGGACGTGAAGATCGGGGCGCCGGGCTCCACCCAGATGGTCAGCTGCAGGATCACGTCCGGCAGCGCGTAGAACAGGGTGAGCGCGATGTCGATGGCGGCCACGGCGTTCGCAATGTGCATGAACACCTTGTGCTGCTGCCAATTGGTGGTGATGCGGCGTGCGAACACCACCACGACGATGGTCAGGATGTCGGCAATGATCGCGCACCACAGCACCGGATAGTTGACGAACGTGCGCTGGTTGATCACGGCCGAGGCGCGCAGGCCGGCGAATGTGATAGCGGCGATCAGGCCGACGGTCAGGCCGATGAGACGCCAATGCGAGCTTATCGGCTTATCTCGCCCCTCGCCGACCGTGAGCATCACGCTCAGGCTCATCACCAGCAATGCGGGGGCCAAGGTGCCCGGCATCACTGCCACGAATTGTTCAAGCATTCGTGTCCTTTCTCTGTTCACCTTAGGCTCCCCCACCCCTGAGGGGAGCTGTCCGCAAAGCGGACTGAGGGGAGTTTTTAGATCGTCCTAAGAATTATCTCCCTAAAGCGGCGTAAAGCCCCCTCTGACGAAGGGGCTTTCTGCTTAGTCAATCACCACTGACGCGGGGTGTAGTCCCAGTTGTCGAAGGTGACCTCGATGGGCTCGGTCCAGAACTTGTGGTTCTTGACACCGGTCTCCGGGTCAACGTGGAGCATCCAGCCGTTCTTCTCAGGGGACTCGATGGAGAGCTTGAGTTGGTAGGTGCCGGCCTTGTCGAGCTTGACGTTGGCGCCGTAGTGCGGGCCGTCGGAGGCGTTCATCTGCATGAAGGTACCGGAGGTGGCCTGGCCGCCCTCGACTTCCTTGCCGGTGGACTTGTCGATGATGGTGTAGTTCACAGTAAGGTCAGGGACGAAGTCGCCCTTGCCGTAGCCGTAGTCGGTGCCTTCCTGGGAGGCGTGGATGTCGGCTTCCAGGTGGAAGGAAGCGTCAGCAGCCTTCAGACCCATGGAAGCAGGGTACATGTCGATGGGCTGGAAGTAGACGGCACCCACGGTCAGCGGGCCAGCGGCCTTGTCTTGCTCCTCGGCGGTGCCGGAGGGGCCGACCGGGACCTCTTCGAAGCCGGAGGTCTCAGTCGGGGCGTCGGCCTTCTTGGAGTCGTCTTTCTTGGCGGTGTCGGAGGAGCTGGTCGAGGACTTGGTATCGGAAGCGTTGTTGGTGGAACCGCAAGCAGCCATCGAAACAGCCATGGAGCCGGCGAGCAGCACGCCGAGCAGAGCGGCAAGCTTCTTGCTCTTCATCATTTCTCTTATTCCTTCTGTTGTGGTGAATGGATTATTCACGACTTATCTGTTTTTAGTTGTGGCGGCGTGGGCTGGAATCGCTTCCATTGCCATGTCGCAAGTTGTGTTGCGCGAGATGGTCGCACCGGGCGTTGTGCTACGCCTGCGCGCTCTCCTCGTCAGCCTTCGCGTCCGACTTGCTCGCACCGGCCGCAAGCCGGGCCTTGGCCTTACGCTGTTTGGCAAAGCCGACCACGAACAGCGCGATGACGGCGATGGCTGCCAGTACCTGGGCGATGATGCATTCGGCGTACGGGTAGAATCCGAGCCAGTCGTTGGTGGGAACGCCCGGCAGGTAGTTGGCGGGCAGCAGGTCGCCCTCGATGAGCGCGTGCATGCCGCCGCCGGCGAAGACAACCACCAGCACGGACATGAGGATCGAGGTGACCAGGAAGAACGGGCCAATCGGAATCTTCACGGAGGTAAAGCGAATCACCAGGAAGATGATCACGAGCACCACGGCGGCGGCGAGTGCGCCGACCACCATGCCATGCGTATCCTGGCTCATCGTGTAGATGGACTGGTAGAAGATCACGGTTTCGGCGCCCTCACGGAACACGGCGAGGAAGCTCAGCATGGCGAGCGAAATCACCGTGAGGGAAGCCACCTTCTCGCCGGATTCGACCTGCGAGGAGACAGAGGCCACCGCGGCTTCGGTCTTTTCCCTGATGTAGCGGTTCCACGCTTCCACCGAGGACTTGTTGAGCATCCAGTTGCTGGTCCACAGCAGCATGCACATGGCGACGAGCGCGCACACGCCTTCCATGATCTCCTGCAGCGGGCCGGAGCCGCCGAATGCGAGCATGAAGATGGCCGCCACGATGCCCGCGCCGGCCAGACCGGCGAGCACGCCCACGTAGATCCACTTGGTGAAACGCTTGTTGCCGGACTTGACGAGGTAGGCCACCACAGCGGCGACCACGAGCAGGGCCTCGAGACCCTCGCGAATCAGAATCAGGAACGCCTGGCCGACCGAGCTGGTGATGAACTTGAGGAAGCCACCCTCCTCATCGGACGCGCCGCCGTCGAGCTTGGCGGCATCGGTGGCCAGCATGTTCTTCAGGTCGTCGACGTACTTCTTGACTTCGGACGCAGGCTTGCCGGTGTTCATCGAGGAGCGGCACAGCTTGAACTGGTATTCCACCTGGGAGACGCGGTTGCCGCTGATGGCGCTCAGCACGGTCTTCTCGAAGCCGAGCTTCTCGTAGTGCTGGTAGTAGGCGTCGTTCACGAGCGTGGCGCCCTTGGCGGCGTCGCCACCCTCGTAGGCCTTGTAGGCGTTGTCCAGGATCGGAAGCATCGCATCCGCGACTTCCTTCCAGGTCTTGGCCGTTTCCTCGGTGCGCTTCTTCTTGGCGTCGAGCTCCTTGCGCTCCTTGGCGATCTGCTTCTGGAGGTCTTCGGAGTACTGCTTCGGGTTGGCGAGGCTGGTGTTGGCGTCGAGCTGCTGGGCCGTGGCGTCGAGGTCGGCGGTCAGGTCGTTGACCTTCTGGGTGAGCTGATCGTCCTGGCCTGACGTGAACACCTGGCTTTGCAGGTCCTGGAAGGCCTGCTGCTGCGCGGTCTGCTTGTATGCGCCGATGGTGTCGCTCACCACTTTGTTGAAGTTGGACGTCACGTAGACGGTGGTGTATGCAGCCCCGAAATCGGACTTGGCACCCATTGGGTTGCCGTCCTTGTATTCCTTAAGGCCTTCCTGCAACTGCGCTTCGACGGCCTTGGCAACGTCGGCCCAGGTCGCGTAATCGACGCTGGTGGTGTCGTCGCTCTTGACGGTGGCAGCAGTGGCAGTGGTTGCCGGCGTCACGGCGAACGCGGACTGCGGAATGATGGCGGAGGGGAGGAAGGTCGCGGCGATCATCGCAAACAGAAAAACGATGGCCGCAAATGCACGAGCCGAGACCGTGGCCGACTGCAGACGACCGGTGCTGCCCGACTTCGCGCGCACGCGAGAAACGGCAACGCGCGTATCACGTTCCCGCATCGTGTTCATTTCAGCGGACTGTGCGCAGGCGCGACGAACCATGCTGAATTCCTCTCACTTCAAGTACTCGAATGGCCCAAAACCAACTATGAACTCTATAGAAAAAATTCTTGAACAACAGTCTTGATTTTTTGACGGGTGCGAGGTAATAGAAGGCGTTTTAGTGCTTTTTAACCCCGCAATTATTTCACCATCTGAGATAACTATGCTCAGAGAGGATGGCTTTCCCGGAATGTGAACGGCAACACCACAAAAAGCGGCAACGTGAGGAATACCGGAATCGGATACCAAAATAGTGCCATGGGTGAGGCATACAGCGACAGCACCGTGAATGCCAGCAAGCCGTAAGCGGCCAGTGCGGGGCCGTAGCGTCGTCGCGCAGGCCGCACCGCCAGCGCAAGACCCGCAGCCAGCGGAATCCACGTGACGTACAGGGCCATCGAAGTCAGCGGATTGCCTTTGCGAACACCGACATGACCATCCGAACGCACCCACCGATGGATCGCCCGCAATATGTTTTTCTGCCATTGCGGCTTGTCGGAGGTACCCCTCAGCGGCGCAAGGTCATGTTCGATGGCGGCAAGCCGTTCGGCCGCCACGGTATCGGCATCGCCGTCGGAAGTATGCTTCCAAGCACCTTCAGTCAGGAAAGACGCCCATTGCCTGAGATAGCTAGGCGTGAACAGGTAGTCGGAATCAGTGGGGTACGCGAAATTGACGCGCGGGTCCCACCATCCGCGAGTCACCCCGGCATAGGCCGTGGCATATTCAACCGGATGCGCGAGGCCGAGCTGCACCCAGACCTGCAGGGCCGCGAGTTGTTGCGCCGCGGTTGGCCTAGGGTGCTCGCGCAGAGTGCGGAAGGTCTCATCGGTGCGGTGCGGGTTGATGCCGGCGGCGGCCCAGTCGAGATCCATGATCGCGTTCAGTCGCCGCCGCTGAACCTTGTCTATCGCACTGGGATCATCGTGCGCGAGCCGGGCCACGGGCTGGGTGACCAGGCCCCACACCTCACGTCCGGGCGATCGATTCGCATGCGTGGCGGCCGCGCTTAATGGCGTCCACACGCCCTGCGCCACAACGATGGCAACCGCAAGACACGCAAACGCACGACGCCGCACGCCTTTGGGCGTGCAGACAACGAGCAAACAGCAGCCGGCGCATAGCACGATTATGAGCGCCGTCCGCTTGGAGACGATGGTGGCGAACAACAGGATGACGAACGCGAATGCCACCGGGCGGCGAGCCAGTACCGAGCCGCACGTCAGACAAGCCTCCACGAACAGCACGGCCAACGGCAGATAGAACACGGCGTGCAACGAGTCCTTACCCATCGTGGTGATTGCACCGACCACCACATAGTTGGTGGCAAGATAGACGAGGCCGAGACCGATGAGCCAGCGCGGCGAGCCGATTTTGCGGATGTAGCACAGCAGAAGCGCACACCCGGCGGCGAGTAGAACCGCTTGGGTCACGGTGTACAGGGCCTGCCCGATCAGAGGGGAGCCGAGTGCGCTGCCGATATGCCAGAACAAGCCGAACGTGAGAGTATCAAACAGCGGATGCTGGGTGTAGTAGTGGTGCAGACCGGACGATTGCAGATATTGGGCAAGCGTATCGTCGCGCATCGAGCCCGGCCAGGTGAGTATGAGCCACGGCAGCCAAGCGATAGCGAGCGTGAGCAGGTAGGGGAGGAATCGCGCGCGCAGCGATGTGGATAACGTGGTCGGGCGGCGGGCCGTGAGCCAACTAAGGATCGCGGATATGCTGCGGTACGTCTTTGAGTGTTTCTTCGATTGGCGCGACCGGCCGCCATGTGCTGCGGTTACGTCGGTCGCTGTCCCCTCGTTCATGACTCCACAGCCTAGGCGCGATTGCGGGCGCACGCCGGGCGAACATCGAAAATTCACCTGGACACGGTGATTTCTTTACCGGGGGTTGTGTAGGTGCGCGCGGGTGTGTGGGCCCTGCACAAGCATGCGGTCCTTGTGCGGGTGTTGCGCGGGACTTTCCAGTGAGTCTTTCACTCGCAGTGATCATTCTTCACATCCGCGTCGCGACACGCGCCACGCCGAAGCGTGCACTTATCCGAAACCTGTGGTAACTTATTCGAGTTGCCTGCGGAACACAGTTCAACTGCGCGCTGCAAGGCATGGAGGATTCGCCTAGTGGTCTATGGCGCACGCTTGGAAAGCGTGTTGGTGTAACAGCCTCACGAGTTCGAATCTCGTATCCTCCGCCCGGATTGGAACCCCGGAAACCGTTGAAATCATTCGGTTTCCGGGGTTTTGCTTTGGTTCCTTCCGATTGTCGGTTCCCTCCAGGTTCCCTCCGTTTCGACACCTTTGGCCCCGACCTGCCGCGCGTGTCACATATCGGAACCGACGATTCCGAAAACGCCTTCGAGCCTTCGCCCGCCGTGTGTTCGCCATCGAAGTCCGACCGCGTCCCATGTGTCCCGTCAGTGGGCCGATTCGAGTCCCTTCATGTTCTCCGCGCAGTTTTTTCGTTTTGGTTCGCAACAATCCCAGCCTCCGTATCGCAAGCGCATCGCAGCGAATACCGGTCGGCCCAGCGCGAAGGTTCCCCCTGACCCCCTCCGACAAACGCCACACGAACGCATACCTGAACCTAGGAACCTTACCCACACCACTTCCTAGGTTCCTAGGTACCTTCCTAAGTGCCGAAACGACTTCCCAAGTTCGGACGATGCCCAGCACAAAGCACCCACACAGGCACATCCGCCAGCACATCACTTTCGCCCGGTAAAGCCACCGATCGTATAGCGCGCCCCCTTGCCACGGCCAATGACCCTCAGCTTCCCACCCTTAACGAGCTTGGACAGCTGGTAGTACGCCTGGTTCGCATCGACATGCAGCAGTTCCATGACATCCGCCCGCGTGACATCATTCTGCTCTGCAACCAATTTCATAATGAGCTCCGGCCATCGCACACGGTCGATGCCCGTCTGACGTACGTACTCGATGGTCTTGCCGGTGCGCCGGTAGACCGTAGACCCCAAAGTGTATGTCCGCCGAGAACCGTTGCCAGAACCTTCGATCATGCCGGATTCCGTAAGCTGTCCCAGCATAGCGCGCAGACGCTGCTCACTCATATCGAGTTTCTTGTTCATGGTCTCGAACGTGCAGCGTCGTTCGTTCCTGAGCATATTCAGAATCAGCAGACCGTTGACCGGCATAGTCTTACCGGTGCGCTCCTGTTCCTCGGCGAGCATCCGCACGAATTCGACGTCGGGTGCGCTGCGCTGCAGGTACACGGACACGTTACGCTCATTCGACGCCGTGTAATCGGGCAGGGGACGTCCATAGTGCAGCGACCCTTCGCAGATGCGATCGATGCCGCGTCCCGTACGCTCGGCCAATCCGGTTCGTTTCAGAGCATCCATCAGGCAGGGATTGCGACCATGCGGTTCGGCGGTAAGCAGATTATGGATGTTGATGCCCTCCACGAACCCGCCGGGATTGGCGATGGTAAGCCCCGCATCATCCAACTGCACGCGCACACGTCCCAGCAGGGTGTAGTCACGATGGCCGAAGGCGTTCACCAGCGCCTCTCGGAACGCCCGATGGTCGAATTCCGGCACCATCATTGAGAACAGACCGACGGATAGCTCGGCGCTTGGATTCCAAGGAGAGAACATGTCGTTGATTTGCTCGATGGTCTTCAGCAACGGTCCGGCATAGTCTTGGTTGACTTTGATATCCGTACCAGACATGACTTGGAAAGACGCCCGATGAGTCGGAACGAAGCGTTTCAGAGACTCCCCCTTGCCCAGCAGCAGCAAACCGGTCAGCGTCGGCATGGTCTTGCCATCGACGGTCACCGTCAATTGCAGGGATTTCTCCAGCTCCTCATCGGTCAGTTCCAACAAATTACGGTCACTGGATTGGTAGGTGCCGATAATCCGGCGCAGACGGTCGCGTTCAAGGGGATCGAAATCATCACGGGTCGCATCCGGCACCGGCTGCGCGGAAAAGTCCAAACGTCCCAAATCGGACAGGCGCGTGGCGATCTCGTACGGGTACATCGGCACGCTCTCCGGCGTACCATCCACCTTCATACGGCGTCGCAACACCTTGCCCGACTTGGTCGAGACCACGCTGCGGGATTTCGGCACATCGATCTGCATCACCGGCGTCTTCTCCGTCCCGACGATCTGCGCACGAGCGGAAACCGGAGGAACCGTACGGTTGGCAATCATCGCCGACAAACCGACCGCATCCTGATGCACTTTGTCGATGCCGGTCGGCGTGCCGTCATCCTCGACGCCCAGATACACCGTACCGCCATCCGAGTTCGCCAACGCCACGACGGCATCAAGTAGATCGTCATCTGGCAGACGCTTCAAATCGCTTTTGAACTCGATCGACAACGTTTCCTTGCCGTATTCATGTGCCATAAAGGGATCCAATCCGACGCATTCTTCTTGATACACTGAATTTTACACTGAATTCAATGTTTAATAACTGAATTCAGTGTATTCAGCGAAACATTCAGCGAAAGCCGCACTACGACGACAGCGTCGAAGCAAACGGCTTGAGCGCAGCCCGCCCCAGGCAATGACGCGAAGCCCCATCGCGGTGGCGAGCGGGAGGAACGACTCCGGGAAGCCATCGGTTTGGCTCAGCTGCACGGTATGCTCCGGGTTGACGTACAGGCTACCGGCACCTCCAACCACGATCAGTCGCGCGTCGGCACCGGAGAGGACGTCCGCGAGATGCTTCAACGACGTGGAGTGCCGCGGGAGGGTTTCCGGCGTCCATGCGCCGAACGCGTCGACGACCACATCGAATCC
>ERZ1032238.140-NODE-140-length-22502-cov-30.809329_pt1 | contig 22502 bp, 14 predicted proteins | sample MGYA00518736_ERZ1032238 | MGnify/ENA primary metagenome ERZ1032238 (study PRJEB33719, sample SAMN04261349) | wastewater metagenome | biome: periurban shantytown; feature: human; material: feces | host: Homo sapiens | place: Peru: Lima | collected 2012-01-15 ... | reverse complement strand
CCGGGCAGGTTGAAGTAGGTGGTGACGTCCGGGTTGGTGCCGTAGGCGGCGGTCAGCTCGACCGGCAGATGCAGTCCGAAGCCTTCCAACAACTTGTTGAAGTATCCCGACCAGCCGGCGGACACGGTGGCCGCCTGCAGAGCATACTCCAGAATCAGATCCCAGCCGATCACGAAGGCGATGAGCTCGCCGAACGCCAGATAGGCGTAGGAGTAGGCCGAGCCGGAGACCGGAGCCATGGCGGCGAACTCGGCGTAGCACAGGCCGGCGAAACCGCAGCAGACGGCGGCCAGCAGGAACGATACGGACAGGGCCGGGCCGGCGGTGAGCGCGCCCTTGCCGGTGAGCACGAAGATACCGGTGCCGATGATCGCGCCGATACCGAGCATCGTCAGATCGAAGGTGCGCATCGTGCGCTTCAGGGGAGTGGATTCGGCGACAAGCTGATCCACGCTTTTCTTACGAAACAGATCCATGTTCTTCTCTCATGAAACTTAAGATATGGGGCTAGACCGGACGGATTTCCGGGATCCCGGCACGCCTCAACGCCGGGAATCAAAGGCGGCTTCCGAGAAACCGCATATCGGTCATTAGTGTACGACTGCCGGGCGAAAACAAACGATTGTGACCACACGTCACATTCCTGCGCAACAATAGGTGCCTATGAGCATGAACGCAGCACCCGAAATCGCATTCTCGTCCGAGCAGGGCAAGGCCAACTATGCGGCCGCCCGCCGCCAATACCCCGCACAGGCCATCGTGAACCTCAAAACCATGCGCGACAACATGGCCCACCTGGTCTCCGTGGTCGGCGGCCCGAACTCCGGCACGGCGGTGATGGGCGTGGTCAAGGCCGACGCATACGGCCACGGACTGCTGCCCGCCGCACTGGCCGCGCTCGCCGGCGGCGCGACATGGCTCGGCACCGCGCAATCGCATGAAGCACTGCTGCTGCGCAAACTCGGCATCGGCCCCGACCGTTGCCGCATTCTGACTTGGGTCTACAACGGCACCGAAGTGCCATTCGATGAGCTGATCGCTGCCGATATCGACGTATCGGTCGGCTCCCTGCCCGGCATCGATGCCGTGGCCGCCGCCGCACGCAAGCTCGGCAAGCCCGCCCGCGTACACGTCAAGGTCGATTCCGGCTTCGGTCGCAACGGTTTCACGCCGGCCGGATTCGACGCCGCGCTCGCCAAACTCGTGCCGCTCGCCAAAGAGGGCGTGTTGCATATTGTGGGTCAGTGGAGCCATCTCGCCGTGGCCGATTCGCCCGATGTGCCCGAATTCGTGTCCTCCACCGACCGCCAGATCGAAACATTCAAGGACTTCACGCGCCGCATGGAACAGGCCGGCATTCCGCCGGAGATCCGTCACCTGGCCAACACGGCGGCCACTTTGGACCGCCCGGAGATTCACTTCGAACTTACCCGCCCCGGCATCGGCCTGTACGGCTACGAGCCCGATCCCGCGATGGGCACCCCGCGCGACTGGCATCTGACCCCGGCCATGCGCCTGCAGGCGCAGCTCGGCACGGTCAAGGATGTGGAGGCCGGCCATGGCATCTCTTATGGCCGCACCTACCTGACCCCGGACAACACCTCGACCGCTATTGTGCCGCTGGGCTACGCCGATGGCATCCACCGCTCCGCTTCCGGTTTCGATATGGAAGGTGCCAAGCACGTGGAGAAGCCGGGCGGCCCGGTGCGCATCATGACCACTGAAGGTCCGAAGCTCTACCGCGTGTGCGGCCGCGTGTGCATGGACCAGTTCATCGTGGACCTGCACGGATCCGCCGCCGAACTCGGCGTTCACGAGGGCGACACGGTCGAACTGTTCGGCCCGGGCCGCGGCGAGGATTACGTTGAGCCTACCGCCGACGATTGGGCCCGCGCCGCCGACACCATCAGCTACGAGATCTTCACCTGCCTGCGCAACCGCATCCCGCGCCTTTACGAGCATGCCGCCGAAGTACTGCCCGCCGCCGACCTCGCCAAGCTCGACCCCGCCACGCTGCTATAAGGTGCATTACCGCCATACGGTGGCACCCCGTAATCCCTTCTTCCCGAATATGTGCCGTTGACATGTGCTGAGCGTCACATATTCGGGAAATCGGCCCCAATCTCCCGAATATGTGCCGTTGAGTTGACGTCAGTGGCACATATTCGGGAAGTCGGGATTACTGCGGCCGATATGTGTGCCTATGCTTGGAATATGGAAACGACTTTGGATGGGGAACAGGTGCTGAGCGATGAGGGCTACAGCGCCTTCGACGAGGAGCGGTGGGCACCCGAGCCGCCCAAATCCAAGTCGCGCACGGCTTTCGAACGCGATCGCGCGCGACTGATTCATTCGTCCGCTTTGCGGCGTTTGGGCGCGAAAAGCCAGATTCTGATTGCCGGTACCGACGATTTCGCCCGCACTCGACTGACGCATACGCTGGAAGTCGCCCAGATCGGTCGCCAAATCGGCGCATTGCTCGGCTGTGATCCGGACGTGGTCGACTGCGCCTGTCTGGCCCACGACCTTGGTCACCCGCCGTTCGGGCACAACGGGGAGCGTGCGCTCGCCGACATCGCCGGCAATATCGGCGGCTTCGAGGGCAACGCACAGACCATGCGTATCCTGACCCGGCTCGAACCCAAGATCTTTCACCCGGACGGGCGTTCGGCCGGCGTGAACCTGACCCGTGCGGCCTTGGATGCGGCCGTCAAATACCCGTGGACCTTGGCCGAAGCCGACCGACACCCGAAGGGGGAGCGGTCGAAGAAATTCTGCGTCTACCCGGATGACGAACCGGTGTTCCGCTGGCTCAAAATCGGCGCGCCCCAGGCCGCCAAACCCATGGAATGCCAGATCATGGACCTTTCGGACGATATCGCCTACTCCGTGCATGACGTCGAGGATTCCATCGCCACCGGCGCGTTCGATCCGATTGTGCTCGCCGATCCGAAGATGCTGGACCACATCATCGAGCAGACGCGCGCATGGTATGGGGCGAAGTGGGATGCCGACAAGCTGCTGGCCGCGTTCATGCGATTGCGCCGAGAGCATTTGTTCCCTGCACATTTCAATGGTTCGCGCGAATCGTTGGCGCAGCTTAAGAACATTACGTCCGATTTGATCGGCCGCTTCTGCTGGTCGGTGGAAACCGCCACGCGCGACACGTATGGGCCCGGGCCGTTGACCCGGTATTCCTCGAACATCGTGATTCCCGAGAACACGAATTACGAGATCGTGGCACTGAAGGGCATCGCCGTGTACTTCGTCATGGCGCCTCGCGAGCGCGAGCCATTCCATCAGGAGGAGCTCAAGATCGTATCGGATTTGGTCGATGTGCTTATGGCCGATTCGCCGCTCCCATCCGACGCTTTGGAAAGCCAGTTCCTGGCCGATTGGAATGAATCCACCAATGACAACGAGCGCCTGCGCGTCGCCATCGATCAGGTCGCAAGCCTGACCGACAACTCCGCTCTGGCCCTGCACTCCATCTTGTGCTGAGGGCGTGTTGGACGGGTGCTTCCCTCAGTCTCGCTGCGCGAGCCAGCTCCCCTCGGGTGAGGGGAGCTGTCGCTGTAGGCGACTGAAGGGAGTTTCGCGGAAGAAATGATAACCGACGGTAAAAATTTACCGTGTCTCAGGTGAGGCGGTACTCTAGAGACTTATGGTCGGAATGATTAAGAAAGAAGATGTCGAGAAGGTGCGCGCCGCCGCGGACCTGTATGACATTGTATCTGCGACCGTAACGCTTAAGCCCTCCGGCACCGGCACCTTCGTGGGCCTGTGCCCGTTCCACGACGAGAAAACCGGCAGCTTCAACGTGCGCCCCTCACTCGGCGTGTGGCACTGCTTCGGCTGCGGCTTGGGTGGCGACGTATTCAAATACGTCGAACAATCCGAAAACATCGACTTCCGCGAAGCCGTGGAACTGCTCGCCGACAAGTACCATATCGAGCTGCACTACGAGAACAGCGGCAACGGCCCGAACCGCGAGAACACCGGCTCCAAGCGCACCCGACTGCTGGAAGCCTGCGAGGAAGCCCAACGCTTCTTCGTCTCCCAGATCCTGACCAAGGAAGCACTGCCCGCCCGCAAGCTGCTCGGAGGCCGCAACTTCTCCCAAGCCGACTGCGAACGTTTCGGTTGCGGCTACGCGCCCCAAGGTTGGGATAATCTTGTGCGCCACTTGGCCTCCAAGGGGTTTACGCAGAAGGAAATCCTCGACGCGGGCTTGGCCCGCCAAGGCCAGCGCGGCATCTATGACTATTTCCGCGGCCGCGTGACGTGGCCTATCCGCGATTCGACCGGCCGCACGCTCGGCTTCGGCGCGCGCAAACTATACGAAGACGATCAGATCGCCTCCAAATACATCAACACGCCGGACACGCAGCTCTACCGCAAAACCCAGGTGCTTTACGGCATCGATTTGGCGAAATCCGCCATCGTCAAGAAGCGACAGGTGGTGATCGTCGAAGGCTATACGGACGTGATGGCCATGCACTTGGCCGGCATTGACACCGCCATCGCCACGTGCGGTACGGCGTTCGGCGCCGAGCACGCCAAGATTGTGCGCCGCCTGATCGCCGACGATTCGCTGGGCGCGGTCCAGCTGGTCGGGCCGTTGAAGGTCAAGGACCAGCCGTTGAGCTCGCGCATCGTGTTCACGTTCGATGGTGACGCCGCCGGCCAGAAAGCCGCGCTGCATGCCTTCGGCCTTGATTCGGCCTTCCTCTCCCAAACCTTCGTGGCCGTGGCCGACGACAATCTCGACCCGTGCGACCTGCGCATCGAGCGAGGCAACGAAGCAGTGCGTTCGCTGATCGCCCGCGCCAAACCGTTGTATGACTTCGTGATCGACGCCGCCATCAGCCGGTTCGACCTGACCTACACGCCCGGCCAAGTGGGTGCGATGAAAGCCGTGGCCCCGCTGGTGGCGCAGATTCGCGACCGCTCCCTATGGGACGCTTACGCGCGCAAGTCCGCGGGCCGTATCGGCGTGGATCTTGAGGTGATGCGCCGCGAGGTGATGAACGCGCGCCGGCAGATGCATGTACGCGATGAGGACGCCTACGCGCCCAAACGTCGATTCGAGCGTGACGAGCCGCGTGTGGAACCCGGCACCAACCCATACGCCAATCCGGCCACGCGCAAGGCGTTGGAGCGCCGTGACGCCGCCGAACAGGCATATTTCAAGATCGACGACGCCGTATTCATCGCTGAACAGCAGTTCATGGCCGTGCTGATTCAGGTGCCGCGCGCCATCGACCGCACCATGTTCGGGCAGCTGACCATCGACCATTTCATGACTTCGGTGTTCCGCACCCTGTTCCAGGCGATCGCGGCCGCCGGCGGACTGCCATCCGACGATACCCCGCAGGGGCTGTGGATGCACAACCTCACCAAGGCCGGCGGGCCGATGCTGAATCAGGTGATCAACGAGCTGGCCGTCATGCCGTTGCCACTGCCTGGCGACGACACCGGTAGCGGTGCGCAGCCGGTGCAGGCCAACGTGTCGGGAGGAGGTGTTGGCGTGAATGGCGGTGCCGCCGCAGTACAGCTGCGTCCTGCCACGCCGGAGGAGCAGCGCTACGCCACTGAGCTTCTCACCCGATTGTTGGACATGGGTTTCATGCGCCAGATCGGTTTGGCCAAACGCCGCATGGCCCAGCTGCCCGACGGCGAAGAGAAGATAACCCTCCTCGGCCAGATCACCCGCATGGAAACCGCCCGTAAAGACCTCCAAGCCCAAATCTACGGCAACACCGTCGGCTAATACCTCCCACTGATTGCGCGCATCTTCGAATACGTGCCGGATGCATAAGGCCATACAACCGGTTGCCGGATTGGATGGGTGCAGAAGTTGCGGATTGGCCCCATCCAAATTGGACTGGTTTGGGTGGGGCCAATCCAATCCGTTCAATAATGAAGCGCGATACCAAGCAGCGTCGAACGAAGGGAAACTCATGACGCAGAATCGTGCGGAACTCAACCGTAATCTGGCCCAGATGCTCAAGGGTGGCGTGATCATGGACGTCACCACGCCCGAACAGGCGAAAATCGCGCAGGATGCCGGCGCGTGCGCGGTGATGGCGCTGGAGCGCATCCCCGCTGACATTCGTGCCGCCGGCGGCGTCTCCCGTATGAGCGATCCGGCCATGATCAAGGGCATTCAGGAAGCTGTCTCCATTCCGGTCATGGCCAAGGTGCGTATCGGCCACATCGCCGAGGCCCGCATTCTGCAGGCCATCGACATCGACTACATCGACGAATCCGAAGTGCTTTCCCCGGCCGACGACGTGTACCACATCGACAAGAACCAGTTCGACGTGCCGTTCGTGTGCGGCGCGAAGAACCTGGGCGAGGCGCTGCGCCGCATCGCCGAGGGTGCTGCCATGATTCGTACCAAGGGCGAGCCCGGCACCGGCGACGTGATTCAGGCCGTGCGCCACATGCGCACCATGAACAAGCAGATCCGCGAGCTCGTGGCCTTGCGCGACGACGAGGTCTACGAGGCCGCCAAGCAGCTGGCCGTGCCCTACGACCTGGCCAAGTACGTGCACGACAACGGCCGTCTGCCCGTCGTGAACTTCGCCGCCGGTGGCGTGGCCACCCCGGCCGACGCCGCCCTGATGATGGAGCTCGGTGCCGAAGGCGTGTTCGTGGGCTCCGGCATCTTCAAGTCCGGCGACCCGGCCAAGCGCGCCGCCGCCATCGTCAAGGCCACCGCCAACTGGCAGGACGCCGATCTGCTCGCCAAGCTGTCCGAAAACCTCGGCGAAGCCATGGTCGGCATCAACGAGGACGAGATTCAGACCATCATGGCCGCTCGCGGCGAGTGAGTGCATTACCTTGGCTCCCCTCTTTGAGGGGAACCAAGAAAGGGTGACGCTCCCGCCAGCGGGAGTCAAGGCCCAAGGAGACAACATGGTTGTAGCTGTTGAATATATTTCCAAAGAAGAGTCCGCGGACGTCGAAAACGTCAAGCACGGCGTGACCGGCATCCTGGCCGTACAAGGCGCATTCGCCGAACATGCGGCGGTGCTGGACAAGCTCGGTGCGCCGTGGAAACTGCTGCGCGCGGCCGAGGATTTCGATGAATCCATCGACCGCGTGATTCTGCCTGGCGGCGAATCCACTACACAGGGCAAGCTCCTGCATTCGACCGGACTGTTCGAGCCGATCGCCGCCCACATCAAGGCAGGCAAACCGGTATTCGGTACTTGCGCCGGCATGATTCTGCTGGCTAAAAAGCTCGACAATGACGACAACGTCTACTTTGGCGCGCTCGACGCCGTCGTACGCCGCAACGCCTATGGTCGTCAGCTCGGTAGTTTCCAGGCTACTGCCGATTTTGGTGCAGCGGATGATCCGCAGCGTATCACGGACTTCCCACTGGTATTCATCCGCGGACCGTACGTGGTGTCGGTCGGACCCGAAGCCACGGTCGAAACCGAAGTCGATGGCCACGTGGTGGGCTTGCGTCAAGGCAATATCCTGGCCACCGCCTTCCACCCGGAACTCACGGACGATACCCGCATCCACGAGCTCTTCCTGTCGCTGTAGTCGATTCGTCTGCCGTTAGACTGGTATCCGACTGACGAATCAAGGAGACGATCTGCCATGCAGCTTGAGCTGAATCGACGCAGCAAGGTGCCGATGTACCGGCAGCTGGCTGCCGAGCTGCGTGAACAGATCGTCTCCGGCGCGATGGCCGAGGGCTACCGCCTGCCTCCCGAACGCGAGCTGTCCTCGCGTCTCGAAGTCAATCGCACCACGGTGTTGCAGGCGTATCAGCAGCTCAAGGACGAAGGTCTTATCGCCTCCAAAGTCGGCAAAGGCACGTTCGTGCTGCCGCCTGCCTCCGCAAGCCGAACATCGCACACGTCAAACAGTGACTTCGGGAATGCAATAACGCGAACAACACGATCGTCGGCAGAAATGGGAACATCGCAAGCCTCCCCTTCTGGCGACGTAGAACGTGCTACCTCCACTGATTTCTTGACGACGGACCAGGGCAGCAGCTCTGCGGCGGTCCATACGATTCGTGAAAGCCGCTCGGTTCAGGGCCCGGAGCCAACCGTCGTGCGTCCGCCATGGTCGGTGTTGTTCTCTGATTATTCCAACCGGTTTACCTACCATGACATCGCCTCGGCCGAGCGGGCGCAGCGCGGCGACACCATTATTGATTTCGCCACCGGTTCGCCGAACCCGGCGGATATCCCGGACGATCTGCTGCGCAAGGTGAGCATCGAGGCGTTCGAATCGCGGGAATTCGACGGCCAACCGGAATCACCTATCGAGGGATTCGAAGAGTTGCGTGCGCTGCTTGCCGAACATATGCGCGCACGAGGCGTACAATGCGGCGTCCGCAACGTGATGGTGCTCTCCGGTTCCGAGCAGGGCATTGACCTCATCGTGCGTGCGTTCATCAACCCCGGCGACTGCGTACTGGTCGAACAATCCACGTTCTTCCCCGCATTGCAAACGTTCCGCTCGGCCGATGCTCGCATCATCGGCGTGCCAGTCGATGAACGCGGCATGCGCACCGACCTGCTGGAAGGCTATTGCGCGCGATTCCGCCCCAAACTCATCTACACAGTTCCCACGTTCCAAAACCCCACCGGCACCACGCTGTCGCCCGAACGCCGCAGCGAACTCATCGACGTGGCGCGGCGCTATCAGTGTCTGATCGTGGAAGACGATGCTTACGGCGATTTGTGGTACGGCGGGGAATCGTCCGACGCACATCGCCCCATACCGCTTAAAGGCATGGAGAATGCGGGATACGTGATGTATTTGTCGACGTTCTCGAAAACCGTCACTTCGGGCCTGCGCACGGGATGGGTTGTGGCCGATCCGCATGTGATCAACCGGCTGGCGGCTCTGCGGCGCATGGTCGATCAGCATACGAGCACGTCATCGCAGCGCATCTGCCTGGAACTGCTTAAAGAAGGCCGCATCGCCGAACATTTGCGCGGTTTGATCAAGGCTTACCGCATTCGACGAGATGCAGCAATCGCAGCATTGGAGCAGTATGCGCCGGATGAAGTGTATTGGACCGTGCCTGCAGGCGGCTACTATATTTGGGTTTCCTTACCGGACGGCGTGCGCTCTCTGGATGTATTGGAATCCTGCCGTTCCCAAGGCGTTACGTTCATGCCGGGCAGCGTGTTCGACGTTGACGAAATGGATGATTCCCATATTCGTCTCAACTTTGTGCGCCCGGATGCTGCTGACATTGATACCGGCATTCGAATCATTGGCGAGACGATAGCGCAGATGTAGCCAAGTGACTGGCTCATTGCGGTTGTCGAGTTTTTTTGATGGCTACATACCCACATCGATGGGTGCATTCGACGAATAAATAAGCGAGGAAGCCATCATCAGTTCGCTGTGGCATGCGCATAGCGTTGTCGGGCGAACGGGGCAGACCACGTGGTCGTTATGTGACCTGGCCGATCGAGCCGGCATCGCATTGCCCCTGGCGTAGCGACGTAACAACGCAGCAACGAGTCGCGTCATCGCGAGCCGATGATGCGAAATGTGGAACCGGTCGCGGCCATCAGCGGGTATCATACATGCGGAAGCAACGATACGTTGGTGTCAGCACATCCATCTGACTTCAGAAAAGGACACGATATGACCACATCCTCCGTTTCGCCGGTGACCACTGAACTGGCGGGCAGCGAAACCGGCATCACGTTTATCATTCACGCCGGAGCGGGCAGTCGTGGCAAGCACAGCACGCCTGAACGCATCGCCCAGGTCGAACTTGATCTGCAGCGCGCCCTCGATGCCGGATACCAGTTGTTGGAATCCGGAGCGCCGGCGCATGAGGCTGTGGTCGCCGCCATCCACGTCATGGAAGACGCTCCCGAATTCAACGCCGGCCGTGGTGCCGCCCTGACCAGCGATGGCATCGCCCAGATGGACGCCTGCCTGATGACCGGCGATGGCGAGGTCGGTGCGGTCACCGGAGTAAGCACCGTGAAGAACCCGATCGATGCGGCGCGTGCCGTCAAAGAGCAGACCAAGCATGTGCTGTTCGCGGACCCGACCGATGCAGAAATCGCCGATTGGGGCGTCGCGACCGAAAGCAACGAGTACTTCATCACCGAACAGCGTCGTCAGTCCTTGGCCGAGGCTCAGTCCGGTGGCGATGAGTGGGAGAAGCATGGCACCATCGGCGCCGTGGCTCGCGATGCCGAAGGCAATATCGCCGCCGGCACGTCCACTGGCGGCATCACCAACCAGATGCACGGCCGTGTGGGCGATTCGCCGCTGCCCGGTTGCGGCACGTTCGCCAACCAGTCCACGGTGGCGGTGTCCTGCACCGGCATCGGCGAGGCGTTCATCAAGGTGGTCGCCGCCCATCAGGTGTCGGATCGCGTGCGTTTCGCCGGCGAGAACGTCGAGGATGCCGCGACGGCCACTTTGGACGAAGTCGCCGCGCATCATGGCGATGGCGGCATGATCGTTCTGCCGGCGGTCGGCCGTGGCGTGGTCGCCTACAACAGCGAGATGATGAACTTCGGATACCGTAGCGCGCAAGGCGGTAAGGTGCAGGGCTGATTGCCCCCTGTATTGCGGCATATATCATAATGGCCGGTGTACTGCGGATTCTTGGTAAGGAATCCGCAGCACACCGGCCATTCATGTATGCGGCAAGTGCCGCCGATCAGTGCGGCAGTGCGCGCTACTTGGTGATCGTGTTGTACGTGGGCATGTTCGTGTAATCGAACTGCACGTTCTTCACGTTCTGTGCAGACACGGCGGCGAAACGTTTGACCGGGAATACTGGGGTAATACGACTTCATCGCTCCTCTTCCTCGAATGAAACTATGTTCCATTGGTTTGAGCCAGTCACGTACGGTATTCGTGTCTGGCCTGCCACACAATGATGCAGCCGTATATACGGGCACAGCATTGCGCGGCAGTTCATTGTATGGAAGACATGCAAACTCAATGTTTCCTTGTCCAAATAAAAAAAACGAGCGCGGCTGATGTGCGGCACCGGTCCAAAAACTCATGTCCGCCAGCGCAACGCGACTACGTACCTTATGCCGGTCTGCGCGTAAAATAGAACGGCTGCGATATTGGGTTATTCACGGAGGAATGGATGCGACGCTGGCTGATCAATGTAGCCAAAAATGAGACGATTCTCATCGTCGCCGCAATACTCGCCCTGATTTCGTGTTTCATTGTGCCGCCGGACGCCGATTACAAAAGCTACATTCACGCCAGCACCATCAGCCAGCTCATCTGCCTGATGATTGTGGTGTGCGGATTCCAGCGTATCGGCGTGTTCCGCATCATCGGTTCGCGATTGCTGGAGAAGGTCAGCACCATGCGCGGACTGGTCATTACGCTTGTCGCTTTGACGTTCTTTTCCGCGATGTTCATCACCAATGACGTTGCGCTGGTCACGTTTGTGCCGTTCGCGGTGGCCGTGCTCATCATGGCTGGGCAAGAGGATAAGACCATCCTCGTGGTCACGCTGATGACCATTGGCGCGAACGTGGGCAGTATGCTCACCCCGATCGGCAACGCGCACAACCTGTATCTCAAAGCCCTGACCGGCATGCCGACCATGGAATTCCTCGGCATCATGGCACCGTATTCCGGCACGGCGGCCGTGTTGCTGGTCATCGTGATTTCCGTGGTGTTTGGCGGCAAACCGGTCGGCGGCCTGGGCGACCTCGAAACCGGCGTGCTGGCTCCCGAGCGCAACAAACACCAGCCCGACGAGATTCGTATCACCGGCTACGGCGCCGGTTATGGCGGCTGGCGCACCATCGTCTACTCGCTGCTGTTCATCGTCTGCCTACTGGCCGTCTCCGACGTGATTCCCCTGTGGGTGATGTGCGTGATCGTGGTCGTCGTGTTCCTGTTCACCGATCGGCGCGTATTCAAATACGTGGATTGGGGACTGCCGCTCACCTTCTGCATGTTCTTCATCTTCATCGGCAACATGAAGCGCGTGCCCGAATTCTACGAACTGGCGCGCTCGCTGGTCGGCGGCCATCCGCTGGAGGTGGCGGTCGGCTCCAGCCAGGTCATCAGCAATGTGCCCACCACGATTCTGCTTTCCGGCTTCTGCGACCAATGGCGCGATCTGATCATTGGCACCAATTTGGGCGGCATGGGTACGCTCATCGCCTCGATGGCCTCGCTTATTTCTTACAAGAACGTCGTGCGCCAATACCCGCACAAGAAAGGCCGGTATCTGGCCGTCTACTCCGCCGTCAACGTTCTGTTTTTGGCCGTATTGCTGACCTTGAGCTGGATCATCGAGCCGAGTCTCTGAGCCGCCGTTGTGGGTTGGGCCGGTCTACCGCGCGTATACGGTGGGGGAGCCGGTCAGTCGGCTCATGGCCGACTGCGGGATGTCGTGGATGCGGCCGATGGTGGCATCCAGCGTGGATACGCCGGCTGCGCCGGCTGTGTTGGCTGCAGAGGTGATGCTGGATTCGCCGCCTGCGGACGATGATACGGCCGCAACCATCGGCTGACGATAGGCGTTGGAGTTGCGGGCCAGCCGGGCGAGCGCAGGGCGCTGCCTGCGGAACAGATTGATAAACATACCGCACACTCCTTCATCGTTGGCCGGCGGTCTTCTGGCCGCCGTGGTTTCCATCCTGCCCTCCCGCGCTTGTATTCGCTATGGGGGATAGCCCCTATTATTCCCTGAATCTGCACGATTTCCCTCATCCTTGAGGGTGATTCTAACGGCAAAGGCATCGGCCTAATGGCCGATGCCAATCAGCGCGAAACCACCAGCGTGACGCTGTACGGCTTGATCTTCATCGCCAGCAATGAAGACGGCGACGGCAATGTGTAAGCCCGACGTTCCGGCACAATCGCCCCCGAAGCCTCGCCGTGGTATCCGATAGTGGTTTTCGCCGTCGGACTGGCGCTTAACGTCGTCACCTCCAAACGCACCGGTCGCGATGGCGAGGCGCCCAGTCCGGCCAGTCCGCGCGCGATTTCCAACGTCACATCCACCGGGGAATCGGAGGTATTGACGATTTTGATGTAACGGCAGGCGTCATCCCCGTCATGCCCGGTGGCGCTGACATACAGATGTTTGGTGGGGCGTGACGCGGTCTGCTCGATGGACACGGCATACGTCGTGTCGCCCAGATGCGTGGAAAACAGCCGCTCCACCTCATAATTCACCGTGGGGTTCACATGCGCCGGATTGAATTCGATAAGATTCTGCGCCCACCCCTTAGCCGGGATATGCGCGAGCAGCGGCGCATAGGAGGTCATGCGCACCACGTCGGAATTGCGCTCGCAACCGGTCAGGAACGCGGCCTCGCCGAGTGCCGACTTCCACGTGTTCGCGCCTTGTTCGGTCTGCGGTTGGCCGGCAAAATAGCCGTTGGCTGAATATTCGCCGAAATAGACGCCGGCGCCGCAACGCGGGTAAGCGTCGAATCGTGACGCTTGTGATGCAAACCATTCGGGGGAGTGGTAGGAATGCTCGTCGACGATAATCGCGTCACTGGTGGCGGAATCATGTGCCCCGGAATCGGTTGCGGCCAACGCTCGCGCATGGTCCCAGATGCGCTTCATCGCCGGCTGGAAGGGGAACAGTCCGGCGCTCATCACACACAGCATATCCGGGTATCGTTCGTGAATGGCCTCGCTGATCATGTCAAACTTGGCCACGTAGTCAGCCCCGAAGTTTTCGTTGCCCACGCCGATCATGTCCAGGCCGAACGGTTCTGGATGGCCCATATCACGCCGGACCGCGGCCCACGAGCTGGACTCCGGATCGCCATTCGCGAATTCGATGAGGTCCAGGTAGTCCTGAATAACATTGTTGCGGAAAGTGGCCGAATTGATATCCATGTGGTGCGGATCGCGGCCGGGCGACTGGCATGCGATGCCGGCGAACAGAGTGGGCAGCGGCTTGGCCTTGAGGTCCTCGCACAGGCAGAAATACTCGTAGAAGCCGATCTGATAGCTCTGCGAATAGCTGGAACCATCCGGCATCTTGAACGACCACATCGAATACTGTTGGCGTCGCGCGGCCAGGGAGCCGACGGTATCCTTCCAGCGATATTCATTGCCGGGCGTCACACCTTCGACGATGCAGCCGCCGGGGAATCGCAGAAACGCTGGATGCAACGCCTGAATGGTTTCCACCAGATCGCGGCGCAGCTTGCCGTAACGCCATTTCGGGTCGCCCGCGCCCCAATAGTCCGCATCCATGAACTGCACCAGATCCAGATCGAACGTGGTGCGTTCGCCGGCGTCAATGGTGATACGCAGCTTGCCGTAATCGGTGTTCAGGCCGGTTACGTCGGCGTTGAACCGGTACCAGCCGTCACGGCCGATGGCGATGGCACCATCCGACGAATCCGGACTGATCGAAACGCCGGAATCCTGCGCATTGGCACCATCGTCCTGCCTCAGACCGGTCTCTTCCGTATCGTCAAGCGGATCTGCGTCCACGATATACGACAATCGAGTGGTGCTGGTGAGCGGCAGACCGTACCTATCGACCACGCCGACGGACAGCTTGGCCCGCCCACGAACCGGACGTACCGCGAGACTGACGGAATAGGTGTGGTCGGCGACGATGGAGAACGCGGGCTCGCCCCCGTTGTCGCCGCCTCCGTTATAGCCGAGGTTTTCCAGATATGCAGGGCCGGTTTCGGAAGGAACATCGGACGTGATGCGAGCGTATCGGCTATGTGCGTGAATTGGCGGGGCGGGGCAGTCGGTGGTCACCCGCTGGCCGTGAATCCCGCGTATCTCACTGCCGAGGCTGGCGGCGGAACAGTTGATGAAATCCCAGAAACGCAGGGAATCGGCCTGTGTACGCCATCGTTCGGCGCCGGCCATACGCCACGTGTGATGGTCGAGATAGACGCCGTCAAAACTGTAGTTGTTCACCATGTTGGCGTTCAGCCCGCCATCCGCACCATGGTTGATGTCCTCGAAGAACACGCCGTACAGCCGCCCGCTTGTGTGATGGGTGGGGCTTCCCACGCTAATCCGCACCATGGTTTTGATTGTAGAGGGAATGGAGCGGAAAGGTAAACGGAAGAGTTCGCTCACCGTTCATGTTGCGGTCAATCCAAGTCGACTGTTCGCCGGTATACAGCCGGTACCCTCGAAACAGGAATGGAAAATACGGACGACTAGGAGCGCGGCTGTGCAATCCTCGGTGGGAATACGTGAGCGCATCGACCACGTGTATCCGTCGCTGCGTCCGGCGGAGCGCGCCGTGGCCCAGTATATTCGGGATCATATCGAGGAGGCGGCCGACCTGACCGTCGGTCAGATGGCCGACATCGCCCACGTCAGCCAGCCGACGGTGATTCGTTTCGCCCGCAAGCTCGGTTTCGGCGGTTACCGTGAACTGCGGTACGTGTTGCGCCATCCGGCCGCCGAGCACAAAGTGACCTTCAATCCGTTGGCTGGATTCGATCTGAATCCGTGGGATGGCGAAGATGAGATTCCCGGCAAAGCGGCCTATGGCGCGAAGGCGCTGATCGATGAGCTGCACAGTGCGCTGGACCCCAAGGCCTATCGCAAGGCGGTCGCCCTACTCGCCGAATCGGAGTTCATCGATATTTTCGGCGTGGAGAACTCGTTGACACCGGCGATGGATCTGTTCACCAAGCTCGGCTACCTGGGACTGACATGCCGTCTCAATACCGACGCTTACCTGCAGCAGATCGGTGCCGGGCACCTGCCCCACGGCGCTGTGGCCGTCGCCTTCTCCCATTCGGGCAGTTCGGCGGATACGGTCAAAGCGTTGCGATTGGCGAAATCGCATGGCGCGAAAACCATCGCCATAACCAATGCCATCGGCGCGCCGCTGGCCAGCTGGGCCGACGTGACGTTGCTGACGGGTCGTGACTCGCACACGATCTATGGCAATGCGATTTTCTCGCGCGTGGCCGATACCGCGCTCGTGGACATGCTGTACATGGGCGTGATTCTGTCCGACTACGGCCGTTTCTCCACCGCGCTCGACGAATCCGGTCGCATGATTCGCGATCGCGTATTCGAGAACTGAGCTGCTGCTTTATCGTGCCTTGGGCTGTATTGCTCTGGTCGTTGCTGCTTGGGTTGTTGACGATTTGGTCGTTGCCGCTCTGGTCGTTACCGTCCTGAGGCATGTGCCAGCGAATACGTAGTGGACTTGGCGTGCGTATGACGTTCGATCTTGCCGCTCAACTCCAGCTGGTCCAAGAGCTGCGTCATCTGATCCTTGTTCAGGCCAAGCGCTTTCTGCATGGTTTTACGGCTGAGCTTCACGCCGCGGAACGCGAGGAAATTGAGCGTGAACTGCTCCAACGTTTGAGGCGACGGTTCCAGCGTCGCCGTATCGAGCGGGCGGGTACTGACCTGGTCGTCACCGTCCGGGCGCTCGCCGAATCCACTGCCGAGAATCAGCGTCTGCAATGGCGCGCAGCCGATGATGCGTGCGCCGGCCAAAGCATCTGCGGCGTTATCCGTCATGCGCTGAATCGTGGGGAATGAATACATTTTGGCGCGCTGCGCCTCGTCAGTGGTGCTGGGCGCGGCGGAAGCATCGGTATCGGTTCGATGCGAGGATGCGGCCTCGGCCGAGACCGGGATGGGCAGCACCATCGCCACCGAAGTGGGGCCTACGCGCAGTTGCGGACTGACCGCGCTCTGCGCGTAGGCGTCCATAATGCGTTGAATACCGGTACCGCAGTTCTCGCAGAGGCCCAGATCGGCGAACAATTCAGCCAAACGCGGGGTGCGTGGCTGGCATACGCCGTTGAGCAGATCGTTGATTTCCAAACCATCGGTCAGGCCGCCGAGCGAGACGATTTCCAGGCGGGAATCGAAGATATTGATCAGTGTGGGGCCGGAGTACGTGTAATCGCGATGTTCCAGTGCGTTGACCAATGCTTCGCGCAGGGCTATGGCCGGGTATTGGCCGGATTCGTTGATGCCGTTCAGCAGGGCGCTGGCTTGGTCGAGCTGGCGCAGCACCGAGCCGGTGAATGTGTGACGTTCGCGAATGGCGTTTTTGCCATTGCCCTCGAAAATGGTGGCCTTGATAACGAACGGGCATTGGTTGGACAGCAGGGTGGCAAGCGACGATTCGGTGGCGCTGGTGAAGGTGTTGTTGGTGCCGGTGTTGGTGATGCTGCCGGCGGGGGCATTGCCGGCATCGGCAGAGACGGATGCAGCCATGTTGGTCACAACCGGGCTTTCCCAATCCCTGCCTTCACTGGCAAAACGACCCTGTGCGTATGTGAAAGTGAGCTCACCACTATCGCCTGCGACGGTCTGGCCCGATGCGGCGTGACCTATGTTGCTCTCCGTTGTCCCCATATCGCCGATGGTACCGGTGCAAGCCGACGTTACGCCGAGGTGTTTTACACCCCTACGGCTAGACTTACATGAGTTTGGCCCCGTAGCTCAGCTGGATAGAGCATGTGACTTCTAATCTCAAGGTCGACGGTTCGAGCCCGTCCGGGGTCACGATGCAATAAACCCTTGGTCCCCCATCGTCTGTGGGGGCCAGGGGCTTTTGAGTATTATGCCGGTCTGGGTCCGTCTGGAGCCTGAACTGTCGACCTTGAGATTAGAAGTCACATGCTCATCATCACCATCCGGGAACACCCTTAAGGGGTGCGCTCCTGCATAACGGCTATACTCTGACTTGAGATGTGCTGAATAATAACCAGCTATCGCGCGTCCGCCAATGGCGACGAACAAGGGAAGAAGGGCCCGTGCCGCGAGCAATCATCGAGGTAAGAAACCTACGCAAGGAATACCCCGTCGAGGATGAGACGGTGGTGGCGCTTGACCGTGTCAATCTCAGTATCCCGCAAGGCCAGATCTGCTGCATTTTCGGCGAATCCGGCTCCGGCAAATCCACGCTGCTCAACCAGTTGGCCGGCATGGAGAAACCGACGCGCGGCGGCGTGAGAATCGGCGGCGTACCCGTCAGCAAACTCGACGAACGCGAATTGGCGGCCTTCCGCCAGAAGCATCTCGGCTTCGTATTCCAGTCGTACAACCTGCTGCCCAATCTGACCGCGCTCGAAAACGTGGCAATGCCGCTGATGTTCCGCGGCGTGCCCAAGGAACAGCGCGAACGTGCGGCGCGTGGCGTACTCAAACGAGTCGGGCTGGGACATCGTCTCAGCCATTACCCGCGCCAGATGTCGGGCGGCCAACAGCAGCGCGTCGGCATCGCCCGGGCGTTTGTGACCAAGCCCGAGGTGGTGTTCGCCGATGAGCCGACCGGCAACCTTGACTCCAAAACCAAAACCGAGGTCATGACGATGATCTGCGCATTCGCCCATGACTTCAACCAGACCATCGTGCTGGTCACACACGATCCGCAGATGGCCTCATACGCCGACCGCATTGTCACCTTGCTCGATGGCCGCATCACCAGCGATCGGCTCAACACCGACCTTTCCCGCCCAACTGTTCCGTCCACGCCGTCCGCCCCAACCACACCAACTACACCGTCCACGCCGTCCGCCCATAGAACCCAAGGAACTGACCGATGAAGCACCTCTCCCACCACACCATCGCCATCATCGTCGCGTTGCTCTCCACGCTGTCACTGGCACTTGCCGTCATCTCCCTTCCGCATCAGGCGTACGCGGTCGACGGCACAGACGGCACAAGCGGCACGAACAGTACGTCTCAGGGAAGCGACGGCGATTCCGCGCCGATCGCCGGACCGGTGCCCAACATCATCATCACCAACTTCGCGTATGGAGGTGATTCCGTGGCCGCCGGATCCAAATTCAATCTCGACTTCACCTTCCAGAACAAGGGGCAGGTGGCGGTGACGAACATGGTCGTCACCGTGGACGGCGGCGAGAGCTTCGCCATCGCGGGAGGCACGAACACGTTCTACGTCGACGCGCTGTGGGCCGGTTACGCCATGACGCAAAGCGTGCCGATGCAGGCGCTCGCCTCCGCGAAAAGCGGTGCCCAGTCCGTGACCGTGAACTTCCGATACGAGTATGTGGACGCCAGCGCCCGCTCCTCAAGCCAGTCTGACGTCAAGATTTCCGTGCCGATCAGTCAGCCTGACCGGTTCGAAATCAGTGATCCCGTAGTGCCCGACCAGGTGATCGCCGGCCAGGAAAACACGGTCACGATGGAATATGTGAACAAGGGCAAAGGCGATATCGCCAACGTCGAGGCCACGATGGAGGGCGAAGGTTTCGATGCCACGATGAAAACCCAGTACGTGGGCAATGTGGCTTCCGGCGCCACCGGCACGATTGGTTACGCCTTCACACCGCACGCGTCAGGCGAGTTGAAGACCACGCTCAAAGTCACGTACGAGGATTCCGACGGACAGACCAAGACCAAGGAATTCCCGCTCACCATACCCGTAACCGATATGCAGCCGATGGATGATTCCGGCATGGCCGATCCGAACATGGACCAGAACGCCAATCAGGGATTGCCGGTGCTGGTGTATGTGGTCATCGTCGTGATCGCCGTGGTCATTATCGTGGTGATTGTGCTGCTGGTGCGTCGCCGGCGCAAGCAGAAGGCCAAGAAGAACGATATTGATGAGGACTGGGATGATTGGTCCGAAGGCAAGGATGATAAGACCGATACCGGCGTGACGGATGGTGCTGCGGCAGACACCGCTCCTATCACACCAGTCACCCCAGCCTCATCAGTCGCACCAGCCGGCTCATCCCACAAGGCCTGAAAGGCCCGACCATGCGATTCGGCGACATACTGCGGCTCTGCAGACAAAACCTATGGCGGCGTAAATCCCGTACGATTCTGACCGTGCTGGGCGTTATCGTCGGCTGCTGCTCGATTGTGCTCATGGTCTCTTTGGGCCAAGGCATTAACGAGCAGAACGAGAAGATGCTCAAATCGATGGGCGATCTGTCCATCGTCACCGTGTACACCAACGGTTATGCCGGTCCGATGGGCGGTGGCGGCTCGTCCAAGATGGGCGATACCAAGCTCGACGACAAGGCCGTGGAATCCTTCCGCGCGATGAGCGGCGTATCCGGCGTGACGCCGATGATGAACTTCCCTTATAACGTGACGGCCAGAGCCGGCGCGGGCGGCCGTTACATCTATGATTACGTGCAGATCATGGGCATCGACATGACCCAGTTCGACCAGATGGGCTACAAGCTCGTCGGTGGCGAGAAACCGGTCAAAAAAGACCAGGTGCTTGCCGGCGAATGGTTCGCCTATGGGTTCATGGACACCCTGAAGAACGGCGAACAACGCACCAGCACACGTGGCGATCAGTATTCCTCATGCACGTTTAACCAGGCCACCGGCCAGTGCGAGGAAGATCAGGACGAAGATCCGTTCTTCGACCCGCTCACCACGCAAATCAGTCTGACCACCGGCACCAATTATCAGGGCGACCAGTACACCATGAACATGTACGGCGGCGGTGGCGGCGGCACAGGCGGCGCGGGCGGCGGTGGCGGCGCGGGTCAGTCGGAAAACGTCACCCTCGATGTGCGGGCTTCCGGCATTGTGGCGGGCGACTACAACAAGGGCTATGCCACCTCCGACGGTCTGGTCATGGATTTGCAGGCGTTGAAGGAACTGGCCGCCAAAGTCGATCCAGCCGCCGCCAAAAAAGCCACCGCCTATGATCAAGTGCTGGTCAAGGCCGCCGACCTCAAGTCCGTGCCCGAAGTCGAATCACAGATCAAAGCGTTGGGCTACGAGACCTCCTCCTATGAAGACATGCGTAAGTCGTTGGAAGAACAGTCGCGCGCGATTCAGCTGATTCTGGGCGGTATCGGTGCGGTTTCGCTGTTGGTTGCGGCCATCGGCATCGCCAACACAATGGTTATGTCCGTAACCGAGCGCACGCGCGAGATCGGCATTATGAAGGCGCTTGGCTGCTACGTTCGTGACATTCGCGTCATGTTTCTTGCGGAGGCCGGCGCGATCGGATTCTTCGGCGGATTGATCGGCTGCGTGCTGAGCGGACTGATATCGCTGGGCATCAACGTTGTCGGCGCGTTGTATGCGGGCGGCATGAGCGGCGGCATGTCTGGCGGTATGGTCAGCGGTGCCGGCGGGGGCTCCGGCGACGGTACCGGTGGCGGAACATCTATCTGGACCATACTCTGGCAGGCGATAGTTGGTGGCGAGAATGTGACCCGTTATTCGGTGATTCCGTGGTGGCTGTTCCTGTTCGCCGTGCTGTTTTCCACGCTGATCGGCTTGCTATTCGGCTTCGGCCCGGCCAATAAAGCCGTTAAAATCCCGGCCCTAGACGCCATCAAAAACAACGAGTGATCGCCTCTGTCACCTGCTCCACCGTTAGTCCATAACGTTCGTTCAGTTCGCCCAGCGACACGCGGTCGGTAAATTCCTTGGCTGCGCCGAAGTTCAGCACACGAGGATTACGGCTGCCGTCCGAGACATGATGATTCGCATAGTATGCGGTCACTTTCTCGCCCCAGCCGCCTTCAAGCTGCCCGTCTTCAAGGGTGATGACCTGCTGGTGGCCATCACGCAACGACTCCAGTACGTCTGAATCCAGCGACGTGCACTGCCGCGGGTCGATAACCGTTGCCGTGATGCCATAATCGTCAGACAATGCGGCGGCCGTCTGCTCCGCCAACGGATACGCATTGCCCAGTCCGATGATCGCGACTTGCGAGCCCGTCTGATTGACCCGCCAATCCAGCATGTGACGTGCACCGGCATGCTGAGCCGTTACGCTAACGGTCCCGCGGACTGTTGCGGCAGATATGCCCCCGCTGGCGGAGGCTGGCAGCGAAGCTGACTGGGGGCGGTCAGCAATCTGCCCACCCGTCACCGGCAGCAGCGTCGCATCCCGTTCCGCCGCCAGAATCGCCTCGCCCGGCACCCGAATCACCGCCGGACCAGCAGGGGCGTCCGCCGAACCGGCCGGCGCGGTAGCCCATGCCAAATCAGCCAGATAGTCGCGAGCCGAAGTCGGCACCAGCATCGTAACCCCTGGAATATTGGAGAACATCGTCACGTCATATGCGCCGGAATGCGTATTGTCCGAACCGGACAAGCCGCCCAGAAAATCAAGTACCGTGACTCGCGAACGGTTCAGGCTCATCTCCTGGAAGAACTGGTCGTACGCGCGCTGGAAGAAGGACGCCGTGGTGGCCACCACCGGCGTGCCACCCGCCCGTGCGATGCCGGCAGCGTACGCCACGGCATGCGATTCGGTGATGCCCGTGTCTACATAATGTGCGCCCGCGCGCTCTCGGAACTCATGGGTGATGCCGTTCGAGCCCGGCGTGGCGGGGGAGATGACCACGAGTCCTGGCTCGGCGGCGAAACGCGGTTCGAGCGCGGCCATCGCCATTTTGCCGTAATGCTTGCGCGGATCGTCCGGCTTGCCGATTGCGGCATCCGGATTCTGCCAATGCGAGGCCTCGCACTGGCCTTCATGTGGTTCATGGTCGGACAGGTTGCAGTGATCCGAATGCCACGGTTCGCTGTGGTTCACGTTATCGGTGGGGTGCACGCCGGTGGGGGAG